>ERZ1669250.251-NODE-251-length-27685-cov-7.376801_pt1 | contig 27685 bp, 33 predicted proteins | sample MGYA00579295_ERZ1669250 | MGnify/ENA primary metagenome ERZ1669250 (study PRJEB41166, sample SAMN08046056) | hot springs metagenome | biome: hot spring; feature: acid hot spring; material: thermophilic sediment; isolation source: thermophilic sediment from acid...
TATTTCTCGGCGAGAAGAGCCTTGGAGAAGCTTATGGAGAGGATGCATATGAGTATACCTAGAAGGGATAATAAGTTAGCTAATGTACTTAAACATATGGGTTACACTGAAGAAGCAGCATTAATACTTTACTTATATGAAATGAGGAAGAAGGCCGATTATACTGATTATGAAACAACAATTGAGGAGGCACGTAGAGCCTTGGGGATAGCTACAAGAGTAAGGAACTTAGTTATTCAAATTATGGCGCAATAATTTTATTATGCAATTCTAGATCTTTAGAGTATTACTCTATTAATGTTGTCATTGAGTGGAATCATAGTTATTAATGTGTTTCAAAGGATTTGGTTATATTAACCTTATCTACTAAGGTATAGGGTACGGTTGATGGTACATGCATATCCCACCAGAAGACTTGGGTAGGCTTACTTGTGGAATCCATGTAATTGTTGAGTAACGTATTGAACCTGTCACTAACCCTAACACCCTTAAGGACGAATTTGGGTTCCCCATTCTTAATCAGTAAAACAACATCGCGGCATACTGTTGAGAATATGCCTTCCCTAATGTTCTGGAACCTGGTGTACCAATTGTTCTGTATGAAAACCCCATCACCTAGTTCATTAAACATTGATTGAGGATCATCCTTAAGTGAACCTGGCTCCATATATAGGTGCCTTATCGATGGCATTAACCAACCGTGAGCCGCATTACCTGTTGACTTAACCCCAAGCTTACTTGCAGTCCTATTATTAGTTATGAATGACGATAATACCCCACCCTTAACCAGTGTTACATTACCTGTTTGATTACCCTCAAAATCCACTGGTTCTGAACCAACCTTTGATGGGTCTGCTGATAAGTCAATTAATGTTAATGATTCTGAGGCCACCCTATTACCCACATCCTTCGCACTTAGTGGAGACAGGTTACGTAAGACATTGTATGAGTTCATCCAGCTATTGGTTATTACACCGTATAGGTGTCCTGCAACAAGTGGACTCATAATAACCCTGAACCTACCCTCAATACTTGTCTTAGGTAGTTTACTAGCTAGTGATAACATGTAGCCAACCCTTGAACCAAGGCCCTTAGCATCAATATCACTAAGTCTCCTTCCAGTTAAAGCATCCATCGATGATAATTCTGGGTCATTGTGGAAGGCCCTCATGGCTAAATTAAAGTACGTCCCCTTCCAGCTTAGTTTCAACCCAGTGTGGTCGCTGTACGTTGATTCACCTACACCGTATGTGAAGGTTCCCGCATTTCTTACTGAACCCTCAGAGAGGCTTGCGTCAATGGATTCCTTAACCATGTCAATAACCTTTTCCTCAGCGTTCTCAACACTTGGATCATAGGAATCCCAAGTTGACACCGAACCATGGTGCGTAATCGGGACGTATTCAGGATCTTCGTTTAACCTATCTATTATTGATAATGCGTCATTAAGCTTAGTCCTAATTGTATTTTCACTTAAGTTAGAGGTGGAGAACGTGTACACTCTCTTGTCCTTAGTTAAATAGACTGAAGCCCATTCATCTATCCAATAATTGAAGACTGAAGCCTCGTTATTGGCGATTCTCAGCATTCTCCACTTACTCACCCTAACCACGGCAACAGCTTCATTAAACCCAAGTTTTAAGGCTAATTTAACTATATCCTCGGCATCCATTATTTAGGTATTGTGAACTACTTTTAAAGCATATCGTTGCATCCAAGATGCTGGCATCATCCCCATGAAGCATAATGGTATTAAGGATTAAGAATATAGGATAGGTTAGTAATACTACGTAGGGGCTTATTTTTGCCCCTCATTTAAAAATTCATTAATTGCCCTCTCAACATCGCGTGAATCCACCTTACCCCTGTAATCCCTCATTATGATTGACATTAACTTGTTCTTATCCTTAATACCATTATTAATCAATGATTTAACTATTGACGCAACTTCACTATATTGCATCCTCCATAATCCCCCCTCATTAATAACATCCTCAATACTCTTCCCTCCCCCCTCCTCCACGTATTTCTGAATAGCATCCTGTATAGCCTCCCTAGTTACCTTACCATTAACGTATAATTCAATGAGCTTATCAACAATTTGAACTAGGTTAAATTGCTCAATGTTCTTACCCACGCCCCTGATCATGTTTACGAAGATTGAGGCTACGAGGGTTGGGTTAACTTTACCTTCATACTTTTTAATTAGCTCCTCAGCATCAATTGAATACTCTGATGATGCAAGTTGCCTAGCCAACTCCCTGCTCATGCCCATTAAGGTGTAGCGTTCAATCTGCTTATCTACGGGTTCAGGAACATACTTATCCGCCTTAGCGAGGAGCTCAAAGGTAATCCTGATAGGTCTAAGGTCAGTTTCAGGATACATTCTAGCCGCGCCAGGCCTAGGTCTCATGAAGTATGTTGTACCATCCTCCTTAGCCGCCCTAGTCTCCTCAGGCACACCATCGAAGGCTTCCTTAATCCTATCCACAATAACCCTAGCTGCCTCCTGTAGTTCAACGCCTGGTGGACCCATTAGGAGTATGAATGATTCAACCCCAAGCCTACTCGCCACCATTGCCACCTCCTCCTTACTTATCCCATATCCTGGTAATTCATCACTATGTATTAAACCACCTAACCTAGTCCAGGCTCTAACCCTATCGGCTAATTCACTTCCAAATCTTCTCCCCGGTTGAAGCTCAAAGCCAAGTATCCCCCTTAATCCAGGCGCCTTAAGTGCAGCCACTATTCCCCCCTCATTAATTGTTCTCTTAATTATACTTGACTTAGTTGACGAGAAGATGCTTGTTACATCAACTAGATCTGGCGTGAATGACTCCTTTGATAAACCCCTCTTGGTTAACTCATCCTTAATCTTAAGTAGGTTAACTTGCCTAAGCGCCTCGTACTCAATAACCTTAGGTATAAGCGATAACTCCGGCACACCCTTAACCTCAGTCTTAGCTCCCTTAGCAATGGATATGTTTAAGTCCTGCCTAATGGCCCCGAGGCCCCTCTTAGTACGCCTAGTGTTCATGATTGTTCTTCCTATTAACCATGCAACCTCCATCACTGAGCTAGGTGGGTACTCCATGGGGCCTGTGGACACTTCAATAAGAGGTATACCTAACCTATCAAGCCTATACACTGCTACATCACCCTTATCCTCAATCTTCCTAGCGGCGTCCTCCTCAAGGGATATTGTCCATATGGGCACCTTGTAGTTTAGGAATTCCGCTAAGCCATCATGAGCAATCACCATTGTTCTCTGGAAGCCTGATACATTAGAACCATCGATAACAACCTTCCTCATAACGTATACCTCATCAAACACCTTAGCATTAAAGACCCTTGAAACAGCCAGAGCTAGGAGTAGGGATTCCTCATCAGGTTCATGGGGTGGTTCCTCATCAAGCTCTACTAGGCAGGTAACGTCATTAAAGCCTTCATACAACATGGTCTTCATCTTCCTGAACTCCCATAAGGCAGCTGGGTCAATGGAACTTAACTCACTCATAGCCGGCCTAAGCCTCCTAATAATTCTGAAGTCAGGTTCACTGTTCTTCAACTCCGGTTTACAATGGCAGAATAACTTCCTTCCAGTGTTCAATTGAACATGTATCTCTAAACCCACCTTAAGTCCAAGTGCCCTATAGTCAAGCTTAGCCACAGGAAGTGGTTAATCAAGAGTTTTTAACCTTACCACAAAGAACCACCCCTCACTTCTAATTGTTAAACAGTTAGGGCAATTAGGGAATTTGATTCAACTCCTAATCTTGGTTTGATTAAGCGAAAAATTTAAAAATTAAACAGTATCAGTTTTAACTGATGCTGAATCCAAATAATTCGATAGTTAGGGTCAGGGAATTATGGAAATCGTTCAATGGTGTACCGGTTAATGAGAACATCAACATTGATATTAATGAAAGCGAAGTAGTATCCATACTAGGTCCTAATGGGGCTGGTAAGACTACGTTACTTAGGCAGGTTTACGGCGAGTTAAAGCCTGATAAGGGCAAGGTAACTATTTTAGGTATGAATCCTAGTAAGGCTAAGGATAAGGGTGTAATGAGTGTCGTTCCCCAGGAGGCATGGCCATTTAATCTACTTAAGGTTACTGAGCATGTTGAAATGCTTGTTAGGCTTAGGGGTGTGCCTAAGGGTATGGTTAAGCACTGCGTCGGTGAGGCTGTTGATGCAGTTGGACTAAATGATTATAGGAATAAGCTTATTGATGAATTGTCAGGAGGCATGAAGAGGCTAGTCCTAGTGGCATCAGCAATAGCCTGTAGGCCAAGGTTAATAATCCTGGATGAACCCACAGTAGGTATTGATGCCCAAAACAGGAGGAGCATTTGGAACGCAGTCAAGAGTGCTAGGGATAATGGATCTGCAGTTATACTAACCACACACTACATTCATGAGGCCGAGGAGCTTAGTGACCGAGTTTACTTAATTAATAGAAGAATACTTATGGAGGGTTCACCAAGTGAGCTCAGGAGGAGGCTTTCTTGGGTTGAGATCAGGAGTGATAATGGTGATAAGCCAATTAGGGTTAATTGGAATGAGGCGATTAGTGTAATTAATGAATTAGTCAAGAGGAGGGTTAGGTTTGAGGTTAAGGAGCCCTCCCTTGAGGACGTTTTCATTGAGGTATTTGGTGGTGGCCATGAAGCTAAGTAATGCTTATACCATAGCTAAGTACATTATGCTTAGCAGTAGGCACTGGATATATGTGTCAGTGGGCTTCACTCTAATATTTCCAGCCCTCTGGTTAACGCTACTGAGGATCATAGGTAATCCACAGTACATGGGCTACTTCATAGTTGGTACGGTGGTTAACACAAGTTTCCTAATACCATTCATAGGTACTTCCCAGGACATTGCTTACTTCAGGCGGTCATCAGCAATATACACACTCATGTTCTCTAATGGTGCGGGCCACTGGGATATTGCGCTCGGCTACATTACTCAATTAATAATACTTAACTTACCCTCAATAGTTTCACTCCTAATCCTATCAATATTAATAACGAATGCAGCCTACCGTGCAGTGCAGGTATTGGCTACTGTTGCCGTGGCGGTCTTCATATCACTCTCCTCAGCCCTACTGGGTTACGCATTAGGCATGGGAATAAAGAACTACAGGATAGTTAACCAAGTCGCCCAAATAATCCCATGGCCACTACTCCTACTAGCACCAGTCTACTACCCAATCACTGTATTACCCCCAGTGTTAAGATACATTAGCCTAACATTACCTACAACTTACATGGCCTTAGCAATTAATGGTTCATTAAGCCTTAACGCATCAGAATTAGTAAGGGGAATACTAGGACTCTTGGCTTATTCTTCAGCGTCAATCTTAATAGCTAGGTATGCAGTAATTAGGGGTGAGGTGAATGGTTGAGTTTAAAAGTGAACTCACCGGAGGATTTAGTAAAAATTGGAAGAGCCTTAGCAAACCCCCTGAGGGTACAGATACTGTTAATGTTAACGAGGAAACCAACCTTTATACAGGACGTGGCTCAGAGCCTACACATACCCTACGCCTTAGCGCACATGCACTTGAAAATTCTGGAGGAATCCGGCTTAATAGAGGGTTCCTACGTGGTGGAGGAGGAACCAAGACCCCACTTAAGGAAAGTATACAGAGTGAAGGACTTCAAGTTAATAATAGACAAGCAACTTCTGGAGCAGTTGGCGGGTTCATCCAAGTGAGGATGCCTTACGCATCAATAGTGGTAATGCTGGTCTCAGGCCTGATGATAGGTGCAGGGGTTCCCGTGGCCTTATTCTACATGGCGTTTAAGGTTGGTTCATGGCCGTTCCTCTTAGCGGCAACAATACTAGGTGCCTTAGCCATATTCTGGGGGGCTATAATAGCTATAGTGGCCTTCGTTCCAATAATGGATAGTATTGATGAGCAGGTGAAGGTTATTAATAATCAATTGAATACGTATAGGGCGTTCATAAGGAGCCTACTTGAGGAGCTTGATGACGTCAATGCCGTACTTAAGGATATTAGAGATGAGTTGAAGAAGGTGAGTGAACCATGAGTGAATTAAAGTACGCTAATGTTAGTGATGAGGAGGTCATTGATAAGATTAAGGAGAGGATTAGGGAAATGAAGCAATTACTCAGTGAAATAAGGGATATGCTTAAGGTGAAGTAATGGCAGAGAAATTCGACAAGTACTATGAGTACTTTAGCAGTACTAAGGAGCTTAGGTCTAAGCCTAGGAGGATTAACCTAGGAATACTATCAATCAATTTAGGCGGTGGACCAATTATACAATCTATGTTTCGTAAAATAGGGGAAACCAGTGTTAGTACTGTTAAAGGTGGAGTAATGGAGGGGGAGCACATAAGCCTAGTGAATCCACCTGCTGAAGTTAGGGTTATTAAGGGTAAGTACATTAACGTGCAGAACGGTGACCTTGACACTATTGAGGGTGAGGAAATTAACCTCTATAATGTGGACGCTAGGAGGGTTACTGGGAAACGTATCAAGATCTTGAATGGTGATGTTGAGCATGTTGAAGGTGAAGAAGTCACGCTAGTGAATAGTGATGTGGAGAAGGTGATTGTTACACGTGGGGACTTTGTGAATTGCAATATTAAGGTTCTTGAGTATAAGGAATCCTATAATGCCATTAACACTAACATAGGGGTTTTAAGGAAAATATAATATGAATACATACACTAGTAATTCCATAACTATTATTGGCTTCACGGAGTAATGCTGAGTTACTTTAAAGTTCAAGATTTATTTAAATAATTATGTAAATTATTTAAATTAATTTAGGCCATTTACAGGGAAAAATTTAATTAATCTCAGCAACATACACAGATAATGCTGGGCAATAAGCGTATGGTTAAGTACAATGGGGAATCCACGTACAGTATTACCATAGCTGGATTAAAGAGAACATTACCTATTATTGGGATTGGAGAAATACAGATAGGTAATGGTAGGTTTAGGGCTTATATAGCCTCAGATTCAGAGCTGGTGCTTGGTGATGTTGAGTTTATAAGTACTGTATCCAGGGAGTTGGCTAACCTAATGAGAGAATATAATCCTGAAGTCATAGTAACCCCAGAGGCTAAGGCAATAGCATTAGCCTATGGCGTATCTAGGGAATTAGGTCTGGCTAGGTTCATAGTAGCCCGTAAGAGCGTCAAGACTTATATGGGTAGGTATACTTATGTTAAGGTTAATTCAATCACAACTAAGGGGGATCAATTTCTTATTCTTGACTCAAACTCCATGAAGTACATTATTAATAAGAACGTGTGCCTAGTTGATGATGTAGCATCCACTGGTAACACCATTAACGCCCTTGAGGAGTTAATGAAAATCAATAATGCTCATGTAGTGTGTAAGGCGGTTATTTGGATTGAGGGACCATGGATTAGTAGTAATGATATACTGCATTTAGGCGAGTTACCAATCTTCATAGCTTAAGTACTTATCAACCTTCTACACTTAATAACCCTGTTCTAACGTGTAGACGGTAGTTCAAGGTAAGCTCCGCTCTCAGCAAACTGATTCAGGGAGAATAAGTAGGAATCCCTAGTATTAATGCGAAATATTTAAATGACTGGAATTAAACTAATATTGAAATGTCTATTGAATTCATGAAGTTTTACAATGCGAAGACTGCGGTTGATGACATTAGGAGTGACTTAGATCAGTTGAGTAAGGTACTGAATTACCTTGAGTCTGAGTTATCGGTTATACGAAAGTCTGCTAAGGGGGAAAGGAAACTATTGGCTAAGGGGGGAGGGGGGTCTTATGAGTATATTAGGTTCACGTACTTTAATTATGTAATAGATGTTCATGTAGCGCCACCGTTATTTGAACTTAATGCATTATTGACTTCAATTAGGGATAAATTATTAATGATTTATAATTCACTTAGTAAGTCTATTAAAGTTATTGAAAAAATGGGCAACGATGTTAAGGACTTGAAACTAATAGGTGTGGTTATTGAGAATGATGAAACAAAACTGCTGCTAATACCGTGAGGCCCAATCCTAATCATCGCTAATACAGTTATTCTAATACATGGCTAACTACCTGGTGCCTTAACTCTCCAGCACCTAGATTAGGGGTACGTGATTCTTACCATGGCATGGAACTTTCATTGATACCTTCCTTCACTTCGTAATGAGTTAATTATGGTCGGCCACGCCTAATAGTAGTCCTAACAAGTAACTCGCCGCTCCTACTTAACCTGTAGTAAACATGGTGTCTCCTAACCTCATTACTAAGCTTAAACCTTGCTACACTTCTCTTAAGGGTTTTACCGCCCTTAACCCTCTCCACAAGACCCATGGATTCAAGCTTATCAAGTATTTGTAAAACCTCCTGTAGGGGTATCCCAGTATTTAATGCGATGGATTTACCATAATCAACGTTAGCCTTCCTCAAGTGAACTAAGACTGCAATATCCCTATTTGTAAGCTCAACCACAGGTTATGGTAAGATGTGAGTATATTAACTTATCCTAGTCAATATACGGAATTAATAATGTGGTAATGTTCAAAACACGCTTATAGTTGAAGCCGCCTAACACTCACGCCGTTAGTGTCCTTTACGACCTCAATTAGGCTTAATTTATTCATGTTTAACTTATCCTTAAGTACCCTAATAAACTCCTCAAATCCCTGCCTTGGGTTAAAAAGCGGCGCCTTATACTGGGCTCCAGCAGCGTAGGGGTGTCCACCACCACCTAAGGCTGTGGCAATCCTAGTGCAGTCAAACCTGGACTTATCAGCCCCACAGTAGTACCTGAATGTTCTTGAACCTAACTTAACAAGGATATTAACCATGCCTGCCCCCCTCCTTTGAAGTTCTATTGTTAACTGCCTGTAGGACACGCTACCTACCCTTGTACTAAAGTACACGTTGACTACATTATCTATTGGTATTTGGTCAGCTATCTTCAACATAAGCTCCTTAGCCTTATACCCCCTCTCCACAATAGCCTTAACCCAAGGTTCACTAAGCGCCCCCAATCCCTCCTGTGCCAGTACCTTAGCCAACTTAACCTTCTCCCCATAATTAGAGAACCTGGCAGCCATATCAATCTCCTCCGCCTCCCTGGAGACTATGTTAGCCGTATCAGTCTCTATGGCTACTTTAACAAGGCCTTGGGCTCTTGGATCACTATTAAGGTTAAGCCCCTTAGCAGCCATGTATGCTGAGCAGGGGGCTTCAGGGTCATAGTATTCAAACTGGGCGCACGGCTTATTAGTCCTGTGGTGATCAGCCCTAATCACGGCCTTCCCTGGGCAGGGTAAGTCAGCCACGAAGTCCCATTTAACAACCCTATATAACCAACCTCTCTGCACCTTACTTGGTGGTGCAAAGGTAACCAAGCCATTTGGGTATTTAATGAGAAACAACGCTGCGCTAGTTAAACCATCAGCATCCCCTATATCACACAATGCGAGGGGCTTACCCATTAACTTAGCCTTAACAATACTCATTAACACCCTTAAGTCCTCTAAATCCACGTTACGCTAAGCATAAATGGGGGTTAATTAACCTATCGTAGTTTCGAATCAGTTAAACTGAGAATGCGTTTTTAAACGTTAACAGAATAACTGTGCATGGTCTGCAACTTAAATTTAGATTTAAGGAACTGCACTTCAAGGGGTTTAATTAGGGAGTGTAATCAAGATGAATACTTTATTAAAGTACTTAAGGGGGGATTAAGCGGTAACTGGTATATAATCATTCATGCACCATCAATGCTAGGTAATGTTAAGTTAAGTGGTACGTTCAGAGACGCAGTAGTCGGCGACTCAGGTTCAGGAAGCAGTGGCTGCATGATTATTCCACTCGCTGCTTATTGCTATAGTGAGAACGAAGTGGGGCCATACTTAATAAGTGAGGTTGAGCCTGAATTAACCATTACGAGTAATGAACTTTGGGTTAAGTTTAGTGGTGAAGGTAGTTACTGCGATGTGTTAATCACGGTTACAGGCGATGTTAAGGGTCTAACTAGCGCCCTCGGTAAATTACCAAAACCATTACCGTTACTTTACGGTGGATTCTTCGAGGATGGCTTAATATGGGCTTTGGTTAAGGCTGGGTACGTTAAGGAAAGTGAGCTACCGGACTTCATAAAGCCTAGGCAAGCCTACTACTGGGTTAGGGGTGATGTCGCTAATGTTGCGTTAAGTAATTGGATTGAGACAAGTAACCCAGTTTTCCTAGACCTACTAATATTCGCCTATGAGGAATTACTAAACAGAATGAATGAGTACGGTGGGGTTAAGATATCTTACATTACGGCCGCTAGGGCTAAGGACATTTACGGGTCACCTCAGCAATCGTATGTATTTAATACTCTGTTAAGGGGTTTTGAATTAACAGGTGATTCAAGGTACCTTAAGGGTGCTCTTAAGGCACTTGAATGCTATAATGTTCAACCACCTGGGTGCCTAGGCTACATTGACTTGGGTAATGGCTTAAAGTGGTTTAGATGGGGTAGTAGGCACTTCCTCTCCACTGATCCTCAAGGTTGGGAAAACCTAATGGTACTTAACACCCACTTAATGGCTGTATTATCCTTCACTGAGGCTTATGTTAGGGGCTTATGCAGTGAATGCGTTAAGCATGCGTTAAGTGGTGTTAAGGCTGTTGTTAGGCTTTCCCATGAGTTTCAGAGGAGCGATGGATACCTTTACTATAGCCTATACTCAAAGGCGCATATGGGTGAGAATGAGGATGACAAATACCCACCCTATAGGGGTTATAGTTTACTTAGCAGTAGGTTAGCCTTAAAGGCTTCAATATATTTAAACCATGACGAATTATACAGCATTGCTAAGAAGGCTTGCCTAATGGGTTACTGGAATGTAATTAATGGCAAGTGGAGCGAATATGAGGCAGTAGCCCGCTGTTTAAGTCTGCTTTACAATAAGGAGGGGAATAGTGACTTACTTAGCAAGTTATTAAACATCCTTAAGATAGCTTATGAAAAGGGGGTTAGGGTAGTTGTTAATGGATATGGCGTTGAGGATGCGTTATATGCCCAATACCAACCAGCAACGTTGATTCAAGGTAATGCGCAGTTAATTTACGTGGGGCCAAGACAAGGAAGGCTACTTATTGCCGCTTACTCAGGAGGAGGCGCTAGAATAGTAGTGAGGAATTATGGCTCATTAAGTGGTCATGGAGTTACCGTGAGGGGCATTAATGTTGATGGAAGGGGAAGCGTAAGTGGTAGTGAAATTGAACTTCAGGGTGAAGCGTTAATAAGCGTTGAGGAGAGCATCATTAAGCCTGCCATGCTGTAACAACGGGAAATGCTTATAAACGCAGCCTCAGGCTGATTAAATCAGCGGCCGTAGTCTAGTCTGGTTTAGGATAAAGGGGGCTGGGGCGATGTGCCGCTTCTTTTTCCTAAATGTTAACTGCCTAATTATTAGGTTAGATGGCGTGAAGAATTAGGATTACAGGTACGAAACCAAGCAGTACTGGTAACGGTAAAGCTGGTGCGTATCCCCTGAAGGGTAGGAGTATCCTGTATGTTGCGTAGAAGCCCACTAAAACCCCAAGCACAAGTACCGTGAGCGTCAGCACCATGGAGTCACCGGCAAGCGATATTGTGAAACTTGACATGAGTGAGTAAACCACTAGGTCACCCACGCCTATTGCTGTATTCCTTAGGTCAAGGACAAGGCCCCTTAGTAGGCTTCTCCCAGTATTACCCTTCATTGACTCCGCCAACTTACCTAGTAAGCCCTTATAAACCATGAAAGCATCATACACTGCTAACACTATTGGAACCATTGCAGCGGTCACAGGGGGTAGGCTTGTTGCCAGTAGTGAACCTGCCATTGCACTGTAGGACACTATACCAATGCTTCTCAATACCTGACTATTACTGTAGAGGGAGAAATAGCCTAATACGGCTGTTAAGCCTAGGCTCAGTGGGTAAAAGGTGATTACGAGGAGGAGTGGGTAAATGTTGTAGTAGGTTGCGTACTCGTATAGGTAGAAGGTTACTAGCGTGTAAATTAGGAAGATGATCATTGCATCCTTAAATATTGCGAATGCCTTAAACTTAGCATACCTAATAAGGAGGTAAACCACGATTAAACCGGCCAAGGCCATTAAGAGAATTACTAAGCTATTGTAGAAGCCTGCTGAAACGGTATTACTGCTACTTATCACTGGGCTTGGTGTAGGTATGTAGGCGTGTTTTAACGTTAAGCCTATGGTTAATAACGCCCCCATTAGCATTGAAGACAGTGGCGGTACTATGAAATAAGGCTTAAAGTCACCAGCGTTAGGCATAGCGGTTAAGTGCAAATACGCTTATAAAAATATCGCCGAAGGGAGCATCGTGAAGTCACTGGTTATTGACCACTGTAAGGCTGGTATATGCGTCAACTCCGCCCTAAGACTGGTGATAAGCAGGGGTGTTAAGCCCATTAAGGCTATTGATGATGCTGTAGTAGTAACGGCTGGTGAACCATTAGTTTACATTAATGATGAGCAATATAATGTGCTTGAGGGACTTATGCCATTGATTAACCTATCCATATGCACCTCAACGGCCTTAGCCATTACTAAAATTAGTACTGGGTTAAGGCCCTACGTATTCTCAAGTGACGTAAAGGAACTAGGGGATTATGCCTTAATACCAGTCATATCAGGTGGTGGAGGTTTTATTGATGATGCTGGGTTACTTAAGGGTAATGAACCAGTACCCATTATTAAGCATTACACGTACCAGGCTAAGCCAAGTGAAGAGTCTGTTTTAGTGATTAGGTTCCTGGGTGATTCCTCAGGATTAATTGAGGAGGTTAATAAGGTGTATGCAATGGGTTATGCAAACAATGTGATTATTGAGACTGATGCTTTAACAGTACTTAGAAATAGGAGAGCCTTAAGGAGACTTGCACCAGCAATACTGGGTATTGCGGTTAGGGGTTTTAAGGACTTATGCACTCTAAGAGTAGTTGATGTTAGTAACACAGTGAATGCATACAGGTGTAGGCAATGCTGGATTGATTACGTTGGTGCCGGGCAAATTAAGACATGCCCAAGGTGCGGTGGTAGGGTGATTGAGCTCATTAAGGACATGGATAAACTAAGGATTATTAATCCAGAAGCCTTATTAATTAAGGCTCAAGGTGAATTAATACACAGCAGGTTAACCAGGCCAATAATACTCCCCTTATCCTGGTTCATGAAATAATGAATAATACTATTTTAATGCCTTGGGCACGTATTATGGAGCTCAGTCTTAAGCCCCTCATCATTAAGTATCTCCGCAATTCTAGTGAGTAGACTACACATATCCCTAATAGCATCATCCCTAGAGGAGTAGATACTCATGACTCCCTCGGGGTCTGAGCCATTATACTGATATTGGTGAAGAGCAAGGGCAATTATGGCTTCCCCCTCTAATCCAAGTACCTTAGCGATGTTTCTAACCGCTGATGTAGGCATGTATGCTATTAACTTATCCACCTTAGGTAAACCCCTAGCCAATTCCTCCCTCCTTTCACCTGCTAGGGCGGCTAATAGTGATTTAAAGGCTTGAAAGGCCTTACCTGCAGCATTCCTAGTATAGCCCTCAGCCAGTAGTCTAACAGCTAGTTTAGCCTCCGCCAATGCCTCAATCCTCCTAGCCTCAATATAAGCCTTTAAATCCCTCCAAGGCTTCTCAACCTTCTCAGGTAGCATCCATATGAAGCACCACTGCGGTGAATTAAGATTTTCGCCTAGTGATTAAGCTTCTTTTTAAAAGGCAGGACTTTAAGTTACATGTTACTGGTCCCTCATAAGCGTAACCCTTAAATAGTGTCCTTAAGCCTACAAGCTTAATGACCGGGACCGGTATTTGCGTCTGGTAACGTGTTTAGGAGTCTGGAGGAGTTAATAGTTGGGGTTTGGCCAACCCCGCTCCTAAGGTTAAATCTGTTCAAGCCACGTAATGTTTGGGCTAAATTGGAATTCATGAATCCGCTTACCCATAGTATTAAGGATAGGACTGCCTTAGGGCTCATTAAGTCACTAGGTAATGTGGATAAAGGGGTTATTGAAGTTTCGTCAGGTAACTTAGCCGTTGCCTTAGCGTCAATACTTAGGGCTAGGGGGATTGACTATGTTGCCTATATTCCTGCAGGTTCCCCAAGGTCCTTTAAAGTTATGCTCAGGTTAATGGGTGTTAGGATGATTGAGCGTGAGGGTAATACATCAACAATACTGCCTGAAGTAATTAATGAAGCTAGAAGACTGGGGTTAAGCCATCCAAACCAGTTCTCAAACCCAGCTAACTACATGATTCACCATAATACTACAGCAAGGGAAATTGATGAACAATGCAGGATAGCTGGTTTTAAACCTAAATACATTATTGGTGCGGTTGGGACAGCTGGCCACATGACTGGAATATCAATGTACTTTAAGGAGAAGTATGGTAATGAAGTTAAAATAATTGCAGTACAGCCATCTGTTAATTCATCAATACCAGGTATTAAGAGGATTAATGGCAGTAATCCATTTAGTGAATTACTTAAGGTGGATCAAATCATTGACGTGACAAGGGAGCAGGCCTTAATTGGTGTTACGAAGGTAGCTAGGAGTGATGGCCTATTAATTGGTTTAAGTTCAGGGGCAGTGGCTTACGCCGCAATGAATCTTAATATTGATGACGCAGTATTAATATTTCCTGATGATGCTTGGAAGTATATTGATGAATTAAGCAATGAATTAACACTAGCAGAGTAGGTTTACTTGAGTTGCTAAAAGGGATTTAAATAAAGTTAATTCCCCCTAGGGACTGTTTTACCACTGGCGTTAAAGGGAAACGTTATTGTGATGCATATGGAGACGCTCCTATTAGAGCGGTGAGGGGGTTGGCGAAGGCTGTAATGAAGCCGAAGGCTACAACCAGCAAATAATCAAGAGTCACTCCCGGCTTAACGGTTCTGAGTAACCCTACTAACCTTATACTCAATACTTTCACTCTTATCCCTCCTATCATCAATCCTAACCACTGATACAATCCTCTTAACACCCCTCTTAACTAACTCCTCGTGAATATCTTCAAGGAGTGATCCAACGTCCTTTAATGACGGTAACTCAACCACAGTTCCCATGGCGCAGACCTGGTACTTATAACCCCTCCTAGCTATTGCTGATACAGCATACTTTATTAAGTCACCGACACTAGTGGAACCTGTGCCTATTGGGTCAACCGCGATCTCAACTATAACCGTCATATTTACCACGCCAGTGATTGATTTAAATTAATTACTCATCTTACCTAATGATTTGGCATGTGTAGGGTTAAGTTTTAAACCACAGGGTTACGTAAGCCCAATGCAGATAGTGTGTAAGTATTGTGGGAAAACAATGGATAATGCCTTAGCCTACTTCATGCACTACAGTAGGGAATGCCAGCAATTACCTAAAACAAGAAGATGCCCGGTTTGTGGGGCTAGGTTCCCAAGTTTTAGGTTACTGAAGATTCATTTAATGAATGAGGCACTTATTGATAATAGACATAGGGGTCTCATTATCGCTAGGTTCTCTTAATGGAATCAGCTTTAATGACTAACCAGTATGATATTGCCAGGGTTAAAATGGCGGCTGATAGCATAATACCTCTTTGAAGGGTCATGGATTCAATATTCGCGTAATTTATCAGTAATTCCCTAGCTATGGCTGTTAACACTATGGCTATTACCATATCAACAATTATGTGTCCTCTCTCCATGTATATTATGAACATGTCAATTAACTCCATCGTTAATACCACTAGGAATAAGGCTGATAATACATTAATAATATTAACATCAGTTAAAGAATTCACGCTAATACATATTTTAAGAATATCAATCGCGGCAATGTATAATGAAAGTATACTAGTAATTCCAGTAAATATTATTACTACTACATAGAGTGATAGATTCGCAATCCTAAGTACCTTCATTATCGATGATTTTAAATCAGCCTTAGCCACTATTACTAATGTACCTTAACCTGGTTTTTAAATTCCCCACTTAATAACAGCATAGCGCTGTCTCTCTGTTAGTAAAACAATTTAAATAACTAAACGCAGTGAGACTAGCATGGTTACTAGGAAACCCGCGGTTGCAGGTATGTTCTATGAGGCAAGTAGGAATGGTTTAATTAACCAGATAAAGTGGTCTATTGAGCATGAGCTTGGTCCTAAATCCACAATGAATTTTAAGGAGAATAAGCAGTTCGTCCTCTCAATAATAGTGCCTCATGCTGGTTACGTATACTCAGGCCCTGTGGCTGCCCATGCATATGTTGAGATAAGCAAGTATCTTAAACCCAAGGTATTCATAATAATAGGACCAAATCACTATGGTGTAGGTTCCCCGGCTGCAATAATGACTAGTGGGGTCTGGGAAACACCACTAGGACAGGTGGAGATTGATGAGGAGGTGGCTAAGCAGATAAAGGCTAAGGTGAGGGACTTAGCTGAGGACCCATTAGCCTTTGAGAGGGAGCATTCCGTTGAGGTTCAGGTACCCTTCATACAGTATCTTTTCCCTGACTCTAAGATAGTTCCCATAGTCCTATGGAATCAGACAATTGACTTATCCAGGAGACTTGGCTCGGCAATAAGTGAAGTTGTTGATGGAAGAGCAGGTGAGGTTGTGCTAGTGGCCTCCAGTGACTTGAACCACTATGAACCACATGATGTCACTACGGGTAAGGATATGAGGGTTATTGAACGTATTCTAAACATGGATGAGGAAGGGTTCTATACAGTAATGGATAAGTACGATGTCTCAGTATGCGGCTTCGGTGCAATAATGACAGCCATAGTTTATTCAAGGAAACAAGGAGCAACAGGCGTGAAGCTCCTTAAACATGCTACATCTGGAGACACCAGTGGGTATCTTCTTGAAACAGTGGGATATGCTTCAATAGCCTTTTACAAGTGATTACGTTGCCTAGATGCTATGAACCATGATAACGCTGCTGAGCTTAAGGCAAGAGCCACTAACAGTAGGGTATCCATGATTACTAAGTTATTATTAAGCCTATTGAATTCATTGTAGATTAACGTCATATTCGAGGACAATTCACTGGATAACTTAGTGATACTATTATTAACAAATTGATTAACGGTATTAAGCCTATTATTAAGCATTAATAAACCATTTTCAATACTCACTTTCACGGTTGATGAAGATGATGATCCATCTGCTTGAACTGCAGTCACCGTTAATTCATAGGTACCATCAGGGTAATTCGCCGTATTTAATGCGTAAGTGAATGTGCCATTACCAGTATAGTTAATTAACTCATGGCCATTAAGGTAAAGTATCACACTGGACACGTCAATACCCATTACTGTGAAGTTAACGGTAACTAGACCCGTTAAATTAGCGTTATCACTAGGGTAGTTAATTACCACGACTGGTAATGGGGGGTAAATGTACCTTATCACAGAGTTCTCGTTAAGGTATCTTGAGGATAATAGCGTTAGCTCATTCACCTTACTTGTGAATAACTCAACAGCGCTATTAATTGCCTTAATACTATTAATATTAGACAGCATTACTACGGTGTTAGAGTTAAGCACCGTTATATTACTGGCGTTACAGTTAATTAATGTGACATTACCTATTAGTGTATCGTTAATTAAAATGTCGTCAACATATATCCCGTTCACTAATGTATCGTTAACCAAAGCTAGGTGGTAAGTTCTCATATTACTTATTAACTGTCCACTTATTAACGTATACGGTAGTACGTAGAATGTTGATTGAGTTAGTAGGTTGCTTGGCGTTGGGAATCCATCAGCTGAAACACCGGTGACTAGTACACCGTATGGTGATGAGAAGTACATGTTACCCTCAAGGTAGGTTAAACTACCTAGGGAGAATTGAGATGGTAAAGTTACGTTACCTACCCATAGGCCAAGCTTAGAATTATACCAAAGCGGTGTTTCAAATAATTGGCTTAAAGTTGGGTAAATACTGGATAACGATAATGGGTACACGACGGCTGAGTACATGCCGTACCTAACCTCAGTACCATTAGGGTACGTTATGTTAGCATAAATAGTAATTACCTGCCCCTCAGCTGCATACAGTGACGAGAACCTTATTGATGGTATCGAGTAACCGCTAGACACGTAGATTTGAGCGAAGTATGAACCCATTACTGTGGAGTTAAGTGTGTATGAACTGTAGGACGCATTCAGGACAATAGAGTATAAGCCAGGCGTGGCATTAGAAGGTACTTTTAGAACACCATAATATGCGCCTACCGACGGGTTAAAGTACACATTAGCCTTACTAACAACTTCACCAGTGGGCCCAATTAGGGAGGCCGTTATGTTGGAGCCGTAGAGAACATTATAGAATACTAATGTACCTGTCCCAGCTGATTCCTGGCCTAGGTCAAGAGGCGGTATTGGGTAGCCTATTACTACTACGTTACCACCTGCTGCAACTGAACCAGGTTGGGCAACAACCGTTGGGAGAACATATAGGCTTTGCATCATTATACCATTTGTGAAGGCTACAAAACCAAAGGCGTTGGTTAATCTAATGAGCAAATTACCTATGGGCGCATTACTAGGTAACTTACCTATAAATAAGTATGATAACCCTGATCCCTGGTTCATTAACTGTGGCCTTAAGGTAACGTTACCCACTAATATGTACGAGTTATTGATAAAGTTATAGTAGTATACAAGCGCGGTAAGATTAGTCACATTAATTGGTAATGAACCATAGGTATTAGTTAAGTTAACAGCGATCAATATGCCCAACCTAGAGTATAGGGGTATGAAGGTGAGTGGTTCAAGGAACTGAGCATAATAACCCGAATACACAGTGGTGAATCCGTAACCAGTTAAATTCCTGTATTTACCGTAAACGGTAATCGTTAATATACCTGAGGCATTGCTTGGAAGAGTGACTGACGCTGACCATCCTAAGAATCTACTGAACTTTAATGGGGTAATAGTGACGTTGCCCCATGAATCCTCAATTATTGCTGAGAAGTTCCCTGACGTTACTAATTGAGTTGAGTTAACCATTATTGAGGCACTAATGATAATCTTCTCCCCTGGGTAATACTGCCTCTGCTGGTAACCGGAGTAGTTAAACACGTTAACAGTTATCGATAACCCACTCTCGCTTTTATTAATTAAGGCTGAGAACGCTTCAGCAAAATAACCGGCATTAATGGTTCCTAACCCAGTAACCATATTGTATCCATAATGTGCGGTCCACGGTATATTGTAACCAAACTCAATGGGTACTATTGCCTTACCGTACTCACTAGTATTACTGGCAATACTATATAATGTAGGGTTAATTAAGCCGAGGCTTGAGTGAACGTAATCCATTATTAGTGTTAATAATCCCGCAAGCAAAGGTGCTGCAGCACTTGTACCACCGGTTATGAGTAAGGTATTACTCGGCCCCACAACCAGTAAACCTGGGTAGGGGCTTGCGTCCATTGCAATATCAGGAACCATTCTTCCAAAGGGGTATGATTCCGGTGTGGCAATGCCCCATTGGTACCATGGCTTAGGTTCAATAATACTAACTCCACCTGTTGATCCACCTAGGTTCTGATCAAGTGGTATGAAACCATAGCTGGACCATGCTGTCTGATAATTAGAACCATTAGGTAATTGAATGTAGGTTGTTGTGCCTCCCACAGCAGTCACGTAAGGTGACACTGATGGGTAAATAACAGCACCAATAGGTCCATTACTATAACCCGCCCCACCTCCATCACCACTTGCCGCAGTGAAGGTTATGCCTTCAACACTACCCAGTGCGTAGTACTCGTCAGTTAGGAAGACATTGAAGTAGAACACTGGACCATTTACCATCGAGAGAATTGACTCGGAGAAGCCGAAGCTCTGCGATACTACATTAACGTTATCCTGATCAACAATGTACGCTATTACTGCAGCTAAAGGTAATGCTGGGTTAGCTACGTAAAGCGTTATATTAGCCCTAGGGGCAATTGCATGTGCAGCTTCAACATCAAGGCTTATTTCATATGCCCAACCATTGTAAACACCCAGATTAGGGTTATAGGGACCTATGGGTATTATACTGAAGCCTGGTGGATTAGGTAAACCAGTCTCATTATCAAACTGCATTAATTGATTAATGATGTAGGGATCACCGAAGAAGTCAATAATACCTATTGTGTAGTTCTGGCCGTAATAACCCATTCTATACAATGCTGTTGCATTATAGGCTTCCTGAAGTTCCGTAGGCCAATAGGCTTCAATTGGGTAAGTTAAGTTAACACCGCTCTTAACGTAACTCCTCAGGTTATCCAGCTCACTGCCTGTTATTAGAAATGGTGGATGCTCAAGCAGGAGCATCGTTACATTTGATGAATAAATGATTACATTACTCAACTTAGGTTCCCCATAGGATTCATAGAAGCTTACTGAACCATTACTGTAGACGGCATACCTTAATCCTAAATACCTCTCAACGGAGCTAACGTTACCCTCAGCAACAATTATGGAGTCTGCTGCAGTAAATATGATTCTGAAACCATGCTTCTTAAGAAAATCCACAACGTTATTATACTCTCCAGTTGGATAGAAGAGTGAGGCTACTTGAGATTTACTTAGGAAGTGATGGTACATTGGTGAACCTGGGCTTGATATTAATTGAACATAATGGTAAAGCAGGTTCAAGTTCCTAAGCGGAACATATATTGTCACTATTACGTTAGTATCATTACTGAGTGAACCAGTGTAGGAGTAGCCGCTTAATGATGATGGATTATTTAACTGTAGATTAATGGATGAACCATGGGCAATTAAAGAAGCACCAACGTAAGCTAGGATAAAAGCAAGGATTAAGTAGGCTACGGTAACCCCATTCACACTAACCATAGGTGTAGTGCGCATCTAGGTGCTTAATAAACGTGACCTTCCAACATGTTGAGGTAAGGTACTTAATTTGCGAGTACCCATGGTTCATTAATGTTAAGTCGAATTCCCCTATAACACTCCAGCTCAAGAAATCCCCTAATCATGGACAATGAGTAGGAAGTTTAATAAATTCCCTATCCTAAATCTCGTTTGTGTTTAATATTAAACAAATAAAGCTTGGTCTAGAGGAGTGGAAAAAGCTTGAGAATGAACTTAGGAGAATTGGGGATTCTGAGAAGCTTGAGCTAGTGTTAAACATGGTTATGGTGCCGGTCACTGAGGAGAACAATGAGAATGAGGAAGAAGAGGGTGAGGAGCATCACCACATGGCTCCACCTGAATTCACTGATGATTTAAGTAAGCTTGTTGATTCAATAAAGAGTGAGTATAACGCTAACGCTGACTACCATTCTCACGGTGATCATGGAGAACTTATGGTTGCATTAATTACGGAAGGCGGTAGTATTCCTGGTGTCGTAAGGGGTATAATTGAGGAAGCTAGGAACTGTGAATCATGCATGATTCACAGTATTGATGGGGAAGTTCACCTAGGTGATGATGTATCAGTCATTATGTTCGGTGACTCCTATAAGCTAACAGTAATATTGCCCGGCCAAGATGGAAGAAGACTAGTTATAATGGAGTTAAACGTTTAATTGCCTTGATCCCCTATACTGAATTAATGCGATAATGTATAGTGCAGCCATTATTATGAATACTGCAACCATTATCCACGATAATGTGGTTATAATTGAAGGCTTATTACCAACTACAATGGCTACCGGTATTGGGAAAACCAGCACTGCTCCACCCCACGTTACTCCAGTCGTTTGAGTGGATAGGGCTAGTAGAATTATTGCAGCTAACGGTATTAATGCCGCAATGATTATTAACAATAATCCAACCTGGTATAGTCTCATGTTAAACACCCATGAGTGGTATTATTACCAGTAGAATGAATATTACTACGACCACTATTGTTAATGCAATAGCCCACTTAATAATTGATGAATCATTACCGAAGATTATGGGTACTGGCCCTATAATAACAACACCCCCATACTTCTTCTCCCCCTCACTATCATCGTTTTCCCTCTTCCCATCGCCGTGCCTTGCAGAATCCAGTATCATAAGTATTATGCCTACTACTGCAAGTATAAATGCAGCTAGGATGCTCATGGTTAATACATCAATAGTGTTAATGATCATACAACCCTAAGTATTATTAACCCCTATATAAAGTTTTCCAAGACAATGCAGTGAAAACATTAATTAACCCAACTGAAGTACAGTCACTATGTCATCGGAATACACGGTTGTTTACGAAACTGAGATCGAGGTACCTGTAAGGTTCAGTAAAGACACCCCGGAGGAGGCTAGGTTGAGGAGACTGGAGAGGTGGCCTAGGGAGGCTGGTTTAACTCAACCACTTGGTGAAGGTGGCTCATTCACTAACATGGTTAAGGAGTATTCAAGCACCTACGATTTACAGCCTGGTGAGAGGAAGTGGAGTATTGAGAGGAGTGGCGACAAGTTGGTTGTATCAATGAAGTGGAGTCTACTTAAGAATGGGGTTGAGAAGGGTCATGCAGACATTAATGGGGAAATACCCTTAACACCCACTGAGGAGGCAGGGGCATTAGTTTACACTGCTAAGTTGAAGTACAGTATATCTGTTAGTAATGATGTTTTATCAGAGAAGGCTACCAGCGACTTAAGTGGTCTTGGAGAAATCAACCTCTAGCCTATAATATTCCTATGTAGTTACTTGTTATTTTTAATAGCATCTAATCCTTCCCCATGGTTGAGTGAGTTTAAGGGTTTATGGATTATGAAGTTAAATTCCGTTTACAACTAACTCCCCATAGGTAAAGGTTCATTAAGTCAACTATGAGCTTAGCAACAAGTGAGGCGGTTATATTGCTAATATCATTGGGTGGTGAATATTCAACAATATCAATGGCTACTAGTCTTCCAGCAATTAGAGGCATCATAACTTCAAGAGCCTTATAAATAGCCATATAGCCTACTCCCCCTGTTTCCGGATTACCCACCCCTGGGGCTATTGATGGGTCGAACACATCAATGTCTATTGATAGGTGAACTGGACCATGAGTATCATTAATAACTCTGAGTAGATTGTATAATTGAACATAGCCTATTGCTGATAACTCTACAGAGTCAAGAAGCACACTACTTAGCCCCCTCGCGTAAGTTAACTCTTCATCATCGAATCCCCTAAAGCCTAGGTTAACGTAAAGACTTGGCTTAACTTCAGTATTCAGTATTCTAGCAAAGGTTGCATGGCTTAATCTCTGGCCCATCGGCCACTCGCTTCTGAGGTCTAGGTGTGCATCAAGCTGAATGAAGGCGCCTAATTCACCGAATTTATCCCTTATGGCCCTAGCCACAGCTAGTGATATAGTGTGTTCCCCACCCACGTTAATTAAAAGCCCCTTACCCAGTATTTCACTGACAATACTCCTTATCCTACTTAGGTTAAATTCAACATCACCCTGGTGAAGATTAACATCACCTAAATCGTTTAATTCACCCAATGGTGTATGTCCAAGCCATTCCGTTGGCGTTGCTTCAAAGTAAGGCGTCACCTGCCTTAACACCATGGGTGCGAACCTGGTCCCAGGCTTGAAGCTTAACGTATCTTCCATGGGTACACCAAGTATCATTACTCTACCATTACCCTTACTAACGCCGAACATTGGGTTAACTGGTTCATGAATATGCAGCATTATTTTAAGGCCAGCATTCAGGGTTTATGTAGTTACCGCAGTTTTTACCCTTAAGTCTTAACTAAGTGCCGACTAATAATGCCTCATGGTGTTTAAGTAACTAACCAGCGTGGGTGAGTGTATTAAAAGGGTTCTTACGCATTACTACTGTGAGGAATTACAGGAGTTTAGCTGTGATTGAGCCAATCATTAGGATGGATAAGCCACTGCTTATTGTAACTTTCCCATCAACCTACAATGTTATACTAGCCTTGGTAATGCTCCTAATCAGGTACAATCTTGGCTTAGAAACCCACTTAACCTTCGCAGGTTCAATTAATGAAGATAGGGTCATTAAACTAACGCAGAATTATGAATCAACAGTATTAGTAGGTCTTGAGAACAATATTCAACAAGCACCTCAGGGTAATGTAATAAACATGAATCATGTTGCAGGGTCACAGTTAATTCATTTAATTGACCCAACCTTAATAGGACCACTAAGTAATTGGCCTCGGGCATCAAGGATACTGTACTTACTTTATATGGTTGGCTTAGCCATTGATGAATACGGTCCAAACGCCATGGATATATTAGGCACCATGGTTAGTGATGGTTTAATTAAGATGAAGAACTCACCATTACCACTTAACCTAAGTAATGACCCCACCAGTTCCCTTTCACTAAGCCTATGGCCAATAATACTTGATGATAAGGGCCTCAACTTAAATAGCCCTGAGGACTTAGTGGAATCCTTGGTAAGCGTTAGCCTAAGGAGGGGGTTCATGGGTTCATACATTGATTACCTACTCATAAATACACCATATGTCATGGATTTAAATGCTGCATTAGCTTACTTAACAATTGAGTCCCTCCTATGGAGTACGGTAGCAAGGGATGATGGGTTTCAAGTACCCTTAATAGACTTGAAGTTACTTAACAATATTATACTGAGTAGGTTTAGTGAAACTGCAGATAGGGTTAAGGCTTATGTTAATGAGGTTAAGGCTAGGTTAATTACCATACTTGAGGGTTTAGGTAGGGAGAAGCTAACCACTTATGAGGTTAAGCCAAGTAATGCGACTTTAATGATTAGGTTATGTCAAATACTGAGCTTCCATAGGTTTAGGAATTCGATTAGATTAACATTAACTTACGATTCATTAACCTTAGTGTGTGTACCTAATCCTAACGTTGAGGTAACAATGAGTAATGCAATATCATTTAATAAAACACATAGGTTTGTGCTAATAACAACTAAGGACTAACTTATTAATTTATATTAATAATATTGACTACTATGGAAATACTTATAAATCCATGTACTGGTAGTTAAGTGATGATTGGGATTTCACTACTTAATGCCGCAGCATCAACATTGATAGTGTTCATAATAGGTCTCGTAGTTGGATTCCTAGTGAGAAAACTGATAGTGGCTGCAATAGTTATAGCCGCAATAGTGCTATTCATCATATTATTGGGCATAGCATCACCAAGCGGAGTATCATCACTGGTTAAGGTAATAGGATTCTCAATAGGGGCGGCAACCTTCCTCTCAGCATTACTGTTTAGCCTAGGACCCATAATGATAATCATATTCCTAGTAGGCTTCATAATTGGTTTCCTAGCATCCAGGTGACTAAGGTCAATGTATATTCATCAGGATTGGAGTTACTCATCATAGCTTCACGTGGGGTGAAGTCTCATCACCAGTATAATTATGTGAGGGGCTTTTAAAACGTTAATTTCAGTAATTATTCACTTAACCGAATGTTATTTAAATACCCCAAAATCAAGGAGCTAACTATGGTTAAGGTCCTATTCCTAATAATGAGTGGGGATCAGAAGATGGACTTAGCCTTAAGGATGGCTGCCGCATCAGTAGCTAATAAGAGGTTTGATGACTTAAAGGTCATATTCTTTGGTCCAAGCCAGGAAAGGTTACTTAATCTTGAGGGGCAGGCTAAGGAGGACTTCGATACCTTACTTAAAAACGGTAGTGTGGACTCAGCCTGCATAAATTACGCTAGGGGTAAAGGCATTGACTCAACCCTACTGAAGCTTAGGCTAGACTTAAAGCCTGCGGGGGAAAGGTTAGCCTACTACGTTAATAATGGGTACCAGGTCTTAACCTTCTAGAGTGTTGGATTAAACTATATTAAGCTCACCTTAACTGGATGCTTAATGAAGAGTCCTATGTTTGAGTATGGTGACCATACGGCGGATATACTGGTCATAGCCTATGGTCAATCATTACCTGAAGCCTTTAAGAACGCTGCATTAGGTGTCTTAAACATAATGTACGACACATCAAGGGTTAACTCAGTTGATAAAGTTAACGTAGAGGTTTATGGAGATGACTTGGAGCAGTTGCTCTTTAACTGGATAGATGAGGTCATTTACTGGTTTGATGGTAGGAAGATGGCCATTGGTGATATAATCATTAATGAATTTGATGAGGATAAGCCTAGAATTAAGGCAACCCTGCAGGGAGAGCACTATAGTGTAGAGAGGCATGGTTTCAGGGGCACTATAGTTAAGGCAATGACTTACAACATGATGAGCATAGAAAGGGTTAACAATGGGTTTAAAGTTCAGTTCGTAGTAGATATTTAAGTAACCTCATTCTTAATGATACATGGGAATTAAGCCGTGTTGCGCTTACTAGGGTTAGGCTGAGGACTTATGCGAATTGTCAATGAGGAAATCCTTATTAATACTAGGTAAACACAATGAGTTATGCAGAGTAGGTTAGAAGATTCAGTTAAGGAAGCGGCCAAGACTATAGTTAGGTTGGCTAGCGTTTCTCCAGCTTTCGACGTTAAGAATGCCATCATGGGTTCACTTAATGTTGAGGTTCATGAACCCAGTAAGGTTCAGTTAAATGCAATACTGGAGAACATTAAATTAGCCGAGAAGTACAATGCTGCAGTATGCCAAGACACAGGGGTACCAACATTCTTCATAAGGCTTGGTGATGACTTTCCTATTAGAAGTAAATTAACAAAGATACTAACTGAAGCCGTCAGGGAAGTTACCAAGGAGTTACCGCTTAGATCCAATACCGTTGACCCAATAAGTGAAAGGAACAGTGGTGATAATACTGGCTTAGGTGTGCCGGTTTTCGATATTGAGCTCTTTGACGGTAATTACCTTGAAATGATATATACACCTAAGGGTGGTGGTACTGAATTACCCAGCAAAGCCTTCGTAATACCACCTGGTAATGCCTGGGAGAAGTTACCTAAACTTGTCCTTGATGCTGTTGTTGACGCTGGCCCCATGCCTTGTCCACCAGTTATAGTTGGGGTTGGGGTTGGTCCATCAGTGGATGTTGCGGCTAAGTTAGCTAAGAAGGCTGCGGTTTTGAGACCAGTTGGTTCAAGGAATAGTAACCCAGAGTTAGCTAAGCTTGAGGATGCATTATTAAGAGCCGTGAATAAACTGGGTATTGGCGCCCACGGTACAGGTGGCGTGGTTACAGCACTAGATGTTCACATTGAGTACGCCTATAGGCATCCAGCAACCTTCGCAATTGGCATAGTCTTCTCATGCTGGGCAACTAGGAGGGCTAGGGCTATTGTCTACCCTGATGGGAAGTATGAGGTTAAGCCTCAGTAGTTTACACAAGTATAATAATTTTATCTAATGTAAATATTATCATATGCTAACAGTAAACTGTTCCACTGAAACTTAAGTAACGGTAAGTGTTATTAAGCTAATTCTCGAACCGAAAATCATGGAAATGGAGTACAAGACCTTTAGGGGTGATTTAAAAATGCCTGTGATAGGGCTTGGAACATGGGGAATCGGAGGAGGCTACTGGACCCCGGATTGCTCACGTAAAGCCGAATGGATCGCATTGTTGAGACGGGCAATTGAACTTGGCTATAGGATGTTTGATACTGCTGAAATGTATGGCGGCGGTTGCTCCGAAGAGATTGTTGGTGGTGCTATTTCTGGTTTTTCTCGTGGTGATTTGTTTATTGTTAGTAAGGTTTGGCCT
>ERZ1669250.252-NODE-252-length-27626-cov-4.053498_pt1 | contig 27626 bp, 31 predicted proteins | sample MGYA00579295_ERZ1669250 | MGnify/ENA primary metagenome ERZ1669250 (study PRJEB41166, sample SAMN08046056) | hot springs metagenome | biome: hot spring; feature: acid hot spring; material: thermophilic sediment; isolation source: thermophilic sediment from acid...
TTCTGTGTGCTTAAGAGAGAAGACAAAAAGGACATCACAGAAGAGGACATAAAGGAAGGGGCGAATATGACTGCTTCTTACTCTTCTGCATGGAAAGCAAATGCATCAAATATAGACGTGTATTATGTCGATCCGTCTCAAGTTACTTTGTCCCCACCACCCGGAGAATATTTGACAAAGGGTTCATTTTACATATCTGGCAAGAGAAATTACCTTAATAAGGTGGAACTGAAGGTCTACCTGAATGTGTATTTGGACAAAGATGGGGTAGAACTGAATGTATCGCCAACTAAAAAGTCTGAGATCTATTTTTTATTAAAACCCGGAAACACATCGAGAAAAGCCGCCATATCCTTGATAAGAAAGCAAATCGCCGAAAAGGCGGGGTATGACATACCCGTGGATGAGATAGACAAGAGGCTCCCAAGCGGTGGACTTGAGATAGTCGAGAGCCAAGTAATATTAAAGTAATATCGAAATGAGTATTTTAAATAGAGACCCCATCAAAAGATTAAAGAGGATCAGATGGCTAAGAGATTTAGATCTTTGACTAGAGTCTTATCAGAGATAGAGGATTTCTCCGAGCAGAACAATTATGCTATTGTAGTAGAGGGAAAGAGGGATAAAAATGCGCTCATAAATTTCGGGATAAAGGAGGACAAGATAATTATCGGCGCATACAAAAACCCGGGCAGGATACTAGATGAGATAATAAACTACAACGGTGCGATATTCTTATATGACTTCGATAGGACGGGAAAACAGAAGACAGAACACCTATCATCGGTTGCATACTCGGCTGGGGTAGACGTGAACAGCTTTTATTCTTCGAGACTGGAGTGCACTGGGCTGGTGCACATAGAAGAGATCAGTGGCCTGCTTGAGGAAGAACCAAAACATGCATTTTACATGTGATTAAAAAGGCGAATCTTAACCAATCATTTTTAACTCATATAATCTCCTAAGCAGAATGTAGTAAATTCGTATCTTATCCTCTTATAATATACCATTTATATATCACAAAACTATAAATTTTATCGAAAGCTCATGCACGCTCTCGAGATGTGTTATGAACTACTACGCTGATTTTGATAGAGGAGTAAAATCTCTCACAAAAGAGTTATACGCAAAAGATAGAACAGGGCTTGCTTTGGAAAGCTGCGGAGTAGGTGTAAATATTATAGGTAATGGAAGACTGATATCAAAGACAATAAACAATAAACTAATAAAAAAGGTCATAACTTCCCCATCAATCGGCCACATAAACAAAAACTACCCATCTCTTTTCGTTAAATACTCCAAAAGATTCCAGTTAAAAGAAGGCTATCCCAAAACAGAATACAGCGGTGACAATACAGATAATATAATCTCAATAGCAAAGCATCTACTTGAACGAAAAAAGCAAGAATCCGGGATGTACAGCATACATGGCAGCGCCGTGAGCAAACGAGGAAAGGCTATTTTCCTATTTGGTTGGAAGGACACGGGAAAAAGCAGCACAGCTATAAGCCTTGTAAAATACAAAGGGTTCAGTTTCGTGTCAGACGGCCAGGCGACTATAGACAGCAATGCAAGGATAGTCGGAAAGGTGAAAATTATGGAGGAACTATCCCCTTACATAAAGAAAAACTACAAGATCTCTGAGAGCATGGAGGAGCTATTACAAGACAATCAAGAGGAGAAACCAAAAATAGCCGCTTTTGTATATCCGCAGATCTCGAACAGCAACGTAAAAACGATCTGGGGGTACAGTGAAAAATCAATCTTTCACATGTATGAGTTGTTGAGCATAGAGATAAGAGGGGTATACAGTTGCTATATAGACAGATTCAGAAGACCTTTAAGTTCATTAGACACAGTGAACTTGTCTGTCAAGAGGATCGCATTGGCTAGGAAGATAGCAAAGACTATCCCTATAATACAGATAAGAGGAGACATGCAATTTATATGCGATGAGGTTGAGAGATTGGTGTAATCGTTGATTTCATAACTTATCGCGGCGGTACTACTGATCATTCATGTGCTTATTAAGCAGTTTCCCTAAGGAATCACGTTCAAGGGAGGGCATCAGATTTCTATCTCTTTGTAGCCTATTTTGAGCTTTTTTATCTTCAATGTGAATCCACGTATGAAGCCTGGTATGGCTATCACGGCATATAGAGGGTATAAAGCAAAGAATAGAAGAGTGGGGCGCAAGCCAAATCTCTTGAGAGCTATAGATGTCCTCGAAAAGTACACTCTTATGAGGAATGTAGCGTAATAGTCCCCTAGTTTTCCAAATATTCTTCTGTTAACCCCGTTGCCAATCGCATAGGTGTAGTATTTCTTAATCAGCTTACGAAACGTCAGAGGGTGCTTATGTTTTACTAACAGTGTGGGGTCAAAAATCGCCTTTTTGCCAGTTCTTCTCAAGTTCAACACTGTGAAATACAGATCGTCCCCTGCATACAGACCTAGATTTGGTATGTCCTTGGTGTAAAGCATCTTTCTATTCAGCGAGAAATTGTTCCCTGTTATAGCGATTATGTTGTATCCGTCAAACTCTGTAGGTTTATTTATAAAGTACTTGTTTGATGAGAGGCAATATCTTACATAGAATGCGTTTGTCAACAGTCCTTTCTCTTTAAAGAGAGTGTTACCAAAAACAAAGATGTAACCTTTTCTAAGCCAATCTAAATGTCTATATATTATATCTTCATCTATCGGTTCGCAATCCCCATCTAGATGCAGGATATAATCGTTTTTAGCGACTTTTATCCCCACGCTTTTAGTCGCCCATGGACCGTATGGTCTACTTGTTACTATAAGCCTTGATTTTGTTTTTAGGCTCCTAAGTTTATCCCTTATCTCGCCATCCTTTTCATCATGGTCATCTATCACTACTATCTCGTCTACGTTTAAACGATCAAGATAGTCCAGCAAAGAAAAAAGCTTTGCACCGTGATTGTAGGTGCTTATTATTACGCTTAGTTTATTCTTCATATAAAGTAGAGATTATTAAAAACATATAAGGCTCTTTCTTATTCCTTATCTGCGGGATCGGTATGTTCTTCTGCCCTACAGGTAGCGAGACAGTATAATTGTACCCTATCTCTTTGACATCGAAATGAAACCCTGCATCTTTCAGCAGATTGGTGATGGATTTTAGACTGATCTTTCTGTAGTATTCCGGTGTGCTTGCGCCATATAGTCTTCTGAAATTGTCCCTTATCTTCCTCCACGATGACTCCGTGTTGTCCAAAGTCAATATGAATACGCCGTCCTTTGAAAGCACAGACCTCACGTTTGAAATGAAACTATAAGGGTCCTTTATGTGCTCGATCATCTCTGCGCATAAAATTGTCTTATATTTTCTGCTAGATTTGAATCTCTCTGCGACTCCGTCTATAAAATGCACCCTGTGGCCAAATCTTTTCATAAGGACAGTTCTAAAATCTGGGTTTATCTCCAATAGGTCTACATTTTTGAATTTTTTCAGTATTAGGCTAGTCAACCTGCCATATCCGGGCCCAGTCTCTAAGATCGGGCCTTTGCTTTCCGAAAGTATCTTTGTAAGCTCTAGCTCTTCCTCATCAAATACTGACTTAGGATTCAGCTTTTCTTCCTTCCACCAAGTTTTAACAGTCCCGGAGTGTGCAAAATATGTAAAACTCAAGGATGGCCGCTGGTCCCTGGCTTTAAGCACAGAGTACAGCTCCTTGTATCTACCTAGCTTGCGGGTTAGGAAGAACATGCCGTCTAGAATTCTCCACCCGAGGTTTATTATCTCCTTTAGTTCCTCGGGGTATACCCATTTGATTTCTTTGACCTCCTTCTGAGATTTAGGAAAAGGCTCACCTTCTATTTCAGTGACAAGAAAATAATGCTCAAACTCAGCGTGCCCCCAGTGGACAGCTTGATTTTTTGCGCCTAACCACTGCATCTTCTTAACTTTTATTCCAATCTCTTCTTCCAATTCCCTTTTTAATGCATCTGCTGGAGTCTCCCATTTATTTATTTTTCCGCCAGGGAGTTCCCATAGGTCCACATTTTTGCCCATTCTTCTAAGATCGATCAAAATCTTTCCATCCACCAATAAGATACCGACAGCACCATTACCCTCTGCAGTTATAGTCCCCTTTGATTCCATATTAGATTACTGATAAATTAATGAGATTTATATCTTAACTAATTGCTATATAGATATGAGAATACTTGTACTTCAACCCAGAATATCTTACTATATAGGTGGGGGCGAGATAGTACCCTCATATCAGATGGCTGAGCTATCCAGGCTGGGAAATAATGTTACACTGATCACCACAAGGCCGTCAAAACCCTCTGAATATCTAAAACTTTTAAAAAAAGCTGAAGTCAAGGTAATTTTCTCAAACGTAAAGTCTTTGGACGGCCTATACCCCGCCGGCACAAAGATCCCAATAGAAGCTTGGAACTATGAATCCATTATGATGCAGCTTGACTCCATAGAGACTATAAAAAACATCAAGCCGGATGTTATAATATCACATTACACACATGACCATATTGTACTCGATAATAAGAATATCGTTCTGCACTTACATGGCTATCCAGAGAAGAGAATAGAAGCAGCAGGGATAGGGCTTAAAAGAGCAAAGGAGATATTATCCGTTAGCTCCGAAGTAAAAAATAAATGGCGCTCTCTTTTTCCAGAATTTGAATATAAAATAAATAAGGTTATTCGCAACGGGATAGCCACTGATTTCTTTAAGCCGGTAAAAACCAAAAAAGTCTACGATCTGATCTTCGTTGGCAGACTAATAAAAATAAAAGGCCTAGATTATCTTATCAGAGCAATCGGCGGAAGTAACCTGAAACTTGTAATCGTAGGTGAAGGCCCAGAAAAGAAAAACCTTTACAGTTTATCAAATAAATTGAAAGCCAATGTTGATTTCCTAGGATATGTAAAATTCAAGGAAATACCCACGGTTTACTCGAGATCACAAATTGGGGTTTTTCCCTCCTATTCAAGGGAAGGTGTAGTAACAAGCATGCTAGAAGCAATGTCCTGCGGCTTGGGGATAGTCACAACTGATCAGGGCGGCATGAAAGAAGCGCTGAAATTTGGCGGTGGGGTAGTTGTCAAAGCCAGGAGCAGTTCATCGATATTAGAAGGGATAAAGGATGTTTTATCTGACTATGCCAGATTTGGCAGGTCTGCACGAGAGGTGATAAGAGACCACTTTGGCATAGAGGAAAACTGTATAAAATTAGAGCGGTTCTATAGAAGAGCAATGCTCTGACGTTTACCCCGCTCTGTATTTAATTATGCGCGTCCGATTGACTAAATACAGCGATACTCTCTTTAAAGACGGAAGCGCATTTACTTTCCTAATAAATTTTATCGAATTATCAAAGAATATAATCTCGTTATATCTGCTTAAAAGTGATTTTAGATAATCTATCTTAAATTTTGCCCCGTCAGTGCTTCCATTTTTATCTAAAACCAAACTTTGGAAGGGAATATTATTATTTACCAGTGTCTTCAAGGTGTATCTCCTAAGTGTGCTCCAGCGTGTAGTCAGCACGATGATGTCATATCCCTTTGACCTGTATCTCTTACATTTATCCAATACTAATTTATTCAGTCTGTATGCAGGATAGTATTTTTTACCGGCCAAAGTAAATATCTTGGTTATTATATCCGGCGATAATTTTTTTATCTGAGATCTTGTAAGCTCTTTGTTAACTGCTTCTTTTGAGGCTAATTTAAGCGCCACATCCGTAAAAAAGATCGTGTCATCGTAATCAAATACTGCAACCTTTTTATCAGCTCTCTCCGAAGGCCTCACATATCTTTTAATGCTCCAGCCTTTTTGATGATATTTAGCCACCATATAAGATTTTATGCTTCAAATCAAGCCTCGGGCGAGGATCGAACTCGCGGCCTTTTCCTTACCAAGGAAACGCTCTACCACTGAGCCACCGAGGCAAAACAAAAAAGATTAAGCTTTTAAACTTAAAAAGGCTTTCACTTTATCTGAAGGTAGGTGAATAATTAGTATTCTAGTTGGGTAGCATGGACATAAACCTGTTCAATCCGGTATTTGAAGGTCTAGGTGTTTCCCTGCTGATATCTTATCTGCTTGGGATAGTGCATGGGATAACGCCTGATGAGCACACTTGGCCGATAACTTTCTCTTATGCTATTGGAAGCTACAGCGCAACGAAAGGTGCCGAAAGAGGGGCCATATTCTCATTGGGTTTCACGATCCAAAGGGCGCTGATGTCTGAGGTGATATTTCTATTGATAATGTTTGGATTTCCACAGATAAAATATGTGTTTTCATCGGCCACATTCTTCGGTGCGGTTTACATTCTAGTTGGCTTTGTCATGTTCATTGCTGGTAACTATGTTGTGACCGGGAGATACTGGCCACATCTGAAGATAGATGACCTGATAAACCGGGCATTTGTACCAAAAAGAGAGCGACATAAGGACATAGATTTCTACAGCAGGGATGTTTCAAGCAAGATGGCGTTCGTACACGGACTAATCGCTGGGTTCGGATTCGGTGCTTTTGCGATGATAATATACTTCATCTTCGTCCCTGCCATGCCAAACGCCTATGTGGCTTTCCTGCCTGGATTGCTGTTTGGGCTGGGGACAATGACTATGCAGTTCATATTCGGCGCTGTTTTCGGTACATGGATAACAAAGGTGAAGAAGATAACGACAGATGGCTTACAGTTCCTAGCGAGGTATATGTCTTCCCATGTGCTTATCTATGGTGGCTTAACCTTCCTAATAGCAGGGGTGCTAGTGATAATATTCCCGCAGATCAACAATTTTGCAGTCTTAACGCCACTGGAGGTGCACAACCTCCACAACTTAGGGATAGGATTCTTCATCGTTATATTTGTAGTAGTGGTGATAGGGGCAATCTCCTACGAGAGGGGAATAAAGATGGTATTCAACAACAAAAAATTTAAAGTCACTTAGATGAGTGCTCTATTATAAATGATTCCAGCTTTTTTTCTTTAGCTAGGCGGGTTATAAAGCCAGCTACCTTGTTTGCGACTACCTTGCTCTCTGGGATGATGTCCTTAATCATTTCCTTGTTAGTTTCAAAGTTATCAGTGAAGATGAACTTTCTCAACTTAAGTATTTCTAATGTGTACTGTCTAACAGTCTTGCCTCTTATCCTTCCCATATCTTTCAATAGATGACTAAATTATATCCTCTTCAGAAACAATCACAAAGTCGCTGACTGAGATGACTGAATTGTATGGAATCTCATAGTTGCCAGATTCATCCTTCTCAAGCTGAAAAGACGAAGCGTAGCTTGTAGGGGACTTTAAAGTTAGATAGACTAACTCTCCTGTCCTAATCTCGTATATCAGATCAGCTACCACTCCCAATTTCTTCCCGCTCTTACCGACAACTGGCTTGCCAACTATGGCTCTAGCATCAATCCTCTCATTCTTTCCTTCTACACTCTTAGTTTCCATGGCATTTAAATAGAATTTTTTATATTTAACCCTTTCTAAAGTGTATATTTGGGGTATAACTAGGTCAACAAGCCTTTATTCTATGGCTAGAACGAAGCGAGCAAAAGAAATGGATAGAATAGATACGCTCTTAGTGGGGATTATTAACTTCCAGGGCGGTTATGCTCTGGGAAAGACTTTATACTTTGGGAGCGTTTCGTTTAAATGAATGTGGATTTATTTCTCCCATATTCTCACACCCATTTGTCTATAGAACGAAGGCATTTTTCGTATTATTACTATTCAATGAAAACAATTACTGTATAGATACTTTTTCGCTTCAAACTTTCCTGATTATTTTTAGGACAAATGTTAATTCTGCGATTCAGTTCGTGGCTTTTCCTTCTTATGATTTTTCAATCTCAGTTAAAACGCTGAGCTTTTCGCTTAAAATTTTTAAGTTTATAAATCTAATTAGACTAATTAGAAAATGGAAAACCTACCCAATTTGGAAGACTGTGACTACTTCAAAAAATCGACCGTCAACTATGACGGAAAGGAAAGCAGGGTGCTGATATATAAGCTAAAAACCTCCAGGGATTACACTTTCAGATTCTTATGCCCAAAGTGCGGCTTCGAAAACAAGTTTGATTCTGACCTGTCAACGGTAAAGAAAAAAGAGAGTGGAAAAAACAAGGAGTACATATCCGTGAAGTGCAAAAAATGCGGCACGGAGTACTTTATTGAGAAGTTTAAGGTAGCCGTTAGAGGTTTAAAGAAAGTATGAGTGCCCTCTTGGATACAACAATCAAACTAGTGAAAGATTTCGAGCTTGAAAATTTAAACAAAGAAGGGCAGAATTTCTTAATTGATGAGAAGCTTCTAGATAAGGAGATAGAATCAGCCAACCTTAACAAAAATGATATTGTCCTCGACATCGGCGCAGGATTCGGATATATAACCGAAAGATTGGCTAGGATATGCAACGTGATAGCTATAGAGAAGGATTTTAGGTTATACTCTTATCTTGTTAGTACATTTGAGCTGAATAAGAGGGTAACACTTATAAATCATGACGTAACGGATATGATCCTCCCAAACTTCACCAAGATTGTATCAAATCCCCCTTACGATATAGTGGACAGGATTCTCCTTAAGATATCAAGATATGATTTCTCTACCGGCGTTATGATACTGCCAAATACGCTCGCTGAAAGCTTGACAGAAGGAAAACAAGAGACGGTCCTGTCTTTCTCATTGAAGCAGTTCATGGACTTCAAGGAGATATGCACAGTAAGCCGGGATAAGTTTTATCCTCAGCCGAGGGTAACAAGCAAGATGGTCTTTATTGAAAGGAAAAAAATAGATATCATACAGAAAGTCCTTGAAAGATCTGAGTCTCTGGTTAAAAATGCAATACTAGAAGCTGACAGGGATATGAATTCAAAGACAAAAAGAAACAGCAAGGACTATCTCCTGGAGAGGATAAACAGTATAGAAGATATTTCAAAGAAGACAATTAAGCAGCTGAATTTAAAGGAGCTAAACACGCTCGTTGAATTTCTAAGAGAGAATTACTGAGCCTTCTGCTTTACAGCCTCGTTTATATCTATGCTAACCGCTCTGCTTATGCCTGAATCGTCCATATATACGCCATATGCCTTGTCTACATTCAAGATAGTTGTATCATTGTGCGAGATTATTATGAACTGGGCGCCCTCAGAGAAATTCTTCAGCAAAGACGAAAACTTAGAGGCGTTAACTGAATCTAAAGCTGCGTCAACTTCATCCAAAACATAGAACTGGGAGCCTGTTAATTTTGACATAGCCAGAAGAAGACATATTGCAACGATCGACTGCTCCCCCCCACTGAGCCCCACTACCGAATGCACTCTTTTGTTTGGGAGGTCGACTCTTATCTCTAGGCCGGTTCCGAATACATCTTCCTGATTCTCAGGGATTAAGCTCGCATGGCCCCCCGTAACAAAGTTAAATGTTTTGTCGAAGATATCGTTAAGAGAAGAGAGCGTGTCCATAAGCGCCTGCAGCTTCTTTTGATCAATGTCTCTTATCACGTCCAGAAGCTTCTGTTTCTCTCCATTCAGAACATCCAATTGAGCTTTATTTTCATTGAATTTTGCCAATGCCTCATCAAATTTAGAGACCGCTAACTCATTTATCGGCCCGAAATTGTCTACCTTTTTAGTTATGCTATTCAGCCTACTCTGTATATTCTGCAGGTCATCTTTCTCATCTAAAACTATCCCATTGAGGTCATAGCCTTTCATCTCCTCTTCAAGTGTCTCCAATTTTGCGTTTATGGCTGCTTTCTTTAGGTTCAGTTCATTTAGCTGGTTTACAAACTTCTGATTATCATGCGTAAGGCCTTCAACCTGCCTGTCTAGCTTGGTAAGGTCCGCCATCAGCTCCTCTCTTCTTTTCCTAAGATCCACCAAAGTCTTTGACTTTGATTCAACTTCAGCTTTTGATTTCTCAAGCTCTTTCTCTATACTACCAAGTCTATTTTTCAACTGTGATATCTCAGATTCAAATTTCAACTTTTCTTTGGATAGATCTTGGAGCCTCTTTCCAGTGTTGTTTAACTCAAACTTCAGGCTGTTCTCTATCTTATTTGAAGAGCTTGCCAGCCTGATCTCTAACTCTCTTATCTCTTTGTCCAGTATTTCTATCTCAGCCTTATAGTTTTTCTGGTCTCCTGTCGGCGCTTCAATCATTCTAAGTGATTCTATGAGCTTCGCCCTGCTTCCCTCCAACTCCGATATTTTCTTGCTTATGTCTTCCTCGGACCCGGACAAAGTTTTAGCACTTGATTGCGCTTCATTAAGTTCCTTTTCGACTTCCTTCAGCTTCTGCTCCGAGTAATTTATCCTTGAAAGGAGAAAATTCAGCTCTCCTTCCTTCCTTGCAAGCTTCTCCGAAAGCTCATTCTTATCTAGATTCTGCTGCTCCAGCTCCTTTGTCAGTTCTGATACTGACCTATTCAATGCCAGGATATCTGACCTATTCGAGGAGCCGCCGGATATCACACCATTCTTCTCAAATACAGTGCCATCCAAAGTCACCATCCTGTACTTGCCTATCATTTTCTTTGCATTTTGGAACGAATCAAACAAAACTGTGTCAGAGAGTGCGAATTTGACCGCTCCTTCGAATTTCGGATCATACTCCACCAGATTTATCAGATAATCTATGACCCCAGTTTCTGATGGATGGCTGCTAACTGGGAAATATAGGATCTTGTTCAATGGTATGAATGAAAAAGAACCGAGCCTGTTGCTCTTAAGCACCTCTATAGCCTTAGAAGCCGTGTCCTCTGTGTCTACAACTATGAAATCAGCTCTCCTGCCTATTGCATTAAATATAGCTTCGGAATGTGCCGGGTCCTTGACCCTGAACAACTGCGAAAGTGTGCCGTAAACCCCAGGGATTGAAGCGCTCAGCTTACTGGAGACCTCAACTGCTCTGCTGTACTCAAACATGGCCGATCTCTTTGATATCAAGCTCTGCTCTATGCTCTTTATAGACCTCTCACGCTGAGAAAGCTCAGACCTGAGTTTTTCCACCTCTGATTTAAGCTCTGAAAACTTTATCGTAGAGGAGTTCTTCTCGGCAGACAGACTTGCCTTCAATTCATTAAGGGACGCTATCTTCTCCTGCTTTTCAAGAAGTTTTGGATAATTTGATAAAGCTAACTTATAATCATAGAGCTCTTTGTTTATCCTCCCAAGTTCCTTCTCCATGTCTTCTATCTTTGTATGATAATTCTCTGCCTTTGAGGCTGCCTTGTAAAGTTCGTCCCTCTTCTCCTGCAGCGACCTCAATGTTTTTGTGTCTCGGTCTATCATGCTGTTCTCAGCTTCTATCTGCTTTTCTATCTCTTCCCGAGACGACTCAAGGTTCTTAATTGTGCTTATTATCTGATTCAATTGCTCTGAATCTGTACTACTTAGAATCCTTAACCTACCGACCTCGCTTTCTAAAGACCTGTAATTTTCCTCGGCCTCCGAGATCTCCTTCTCCCCTTCTTCCCCTGCCTTTACATTTATCTCTTCTATCTCTTTGTTTATCTCGCTTTTCTTCTTTGCTATCTCTTCTATCTCTTTTTCAAGCCCCCCGGATTTGCCTTTGATCGCATCATATTCCTCCTGTAATGTCGCCAAATCTTTGTCTATGCTCCGCTTCCTAAGCAGCAAAGACTTCACTTTCAATATCCTCTGCTGCTCTTTGAGCCCCTTGAACTCATCGGCTCTTTTCTTCTCTTCATTCAACTGATCCATGAACTTCTGTCTTTCTTTCTGCATCATCTCTATCTTTGATATGTTTTCATCAACCTTTTTCAGCTCATCTATGCTTTTCTCCTTCTTCTCCTCGAAAACGCTTATCCCTGAAAGACTTTTTATTATCTCCAATTTCTCCTCAGGAGGCAGAGAGGTTATCTCCAATATTTCTCCCTGCGGGACTATATTAAAGTTATTTTTATCAAGCTTCACTTCTGCCAAGAGGTTCAATATCTCTTCTCTTGTAGATGCCTTTCCATTTACTCTGAATGCACTCTTCCCGCTCTTGTCGACTTTCCTCATCAAAGCGACTTCCTTTTCCTCAGTGCTCTTGAAGCTGCCATCTGAATTATCCAAAGTCAACTTAACATAGGCTGTCTCTGCTGGCTTTTGTTTCTTTCCTCCGTTGAAAACAAGGTCTGACAGCATCTCGCTTCTCATCTCCTTCTTAGATGATTCGCCTAAAACAAACATTATCGCGTCTATTATGTTGCTCTTGCCAGAACCGTTCGCTCCCACTATTGCGTTTATCGACTTAGAGAAAGTGAACTTATTTGAGCCATAGAAAGACTTGAAGTTGTTCAGCTCTATCTCCTTTATGTAGGTCATTTTTTCTCCTTATTTGATATCAAATTATAAATATACAATTCACGATTATCTTATTAAGCTTTTTATTGTTATTTATTCGTATTAATACCCCATAACTCATTGATCCAGTATATTTACTGCAATGCTGTGGAGCCTTTTAATGGCACCTTCCTTTGTCTTAAAATCATTATGGGATGCTTCGATTAAACTTTCCATCGTTTGTATCGTTTCATCATATTCATCCAGGTTTATTCTGTAAGGGGTTCCGTCTTTACCGCCATGGGCATACGAAAACTTAACTGGGTCCTCCCAACTCGATTCTTCTCCATATACCAGCTCTGACAATAGGGCCAAGGCCCTTATAGTTTTAGGGCCCACACCTCTGAGTAAGACCAAATCTTCATAGCTGCTCACATCCACAGCGCTAAGCAGTGACAATTCCTTTACGGTCTTTTCAGATATATCTGAAGGGCTGATGATATGGTGGTATGGCATCTTAAGCGTCTTTACTTTCTCGATCGCATATTTTATCTCTCCTTCACTGCTTATCAATTGCAAAGAAGCATCCCTCGCGCCGACACTTTTCAAAGAGGTCATATCCAAGACCTCTTTCTCCTCACTTCCATCGATATTCCTATTTGGATTTAGGGTTATATCCTTTGTATCATATATCCAATGATATCGCCTAGCCAATCTGTCTCTCTCATTCATGCCTTGCTGAACCACAGCCCATTTAGCGTCCTTTGTTATGAACATAGAATGATGGTAAAGTGTGTATCCATCCTGGACAAGTGCATTATCTGTCTTAGCAACTAGTCTGCTTATTTTCTTAAGATTTTCTGTCTCTTCAACACTAAAATGCCATTCAGAGCCGAACCTATCTATCTCTGTTGGAGTGGAAAGTGATGTCTTTCCTTTGCCGCCGCAAACCTTTATATCGTAATCCTGCGTGTTTATTGATTCTTTCAGAACAGCTGTTAGGACCGTCGATAAGCCGCTGCTGTGCCAATCATAGCCCAAAGCGCAACCAAGCGATTGAAACCAGAATGGATTGGAGACTCTTTTTAGTAGCCATTCACTGCCATACTCGCTAAGGGCGATTTTTACTATAGAGTTTGACAGTAAAACCATCCTGTCAAACAGCCACTTCGGGGCGCTTCCATTATGGAGCGGCAGATAAGAAAAGCCCGTTCGCATATTGTAATTATGACTACCTGAAGTTTAAGCTTTTCTATAAAGGCAAATGATTGATGCTTATAGACTATTCACTTGGAGTGAGCCTCAACGAGGTTCTTGAATTTATCGACTAAGTAATCGCCCCTGATGCTTACAACCACCTCTGAGCTTGGGTGCACGTCCTTGTCGTTCTGTGTGAAAATGAAAACCGTCTTCCCATCAACGATTATGAACCTGCCTAGGTCTATGTTGAGCTTCGTGAACTTGCCTACTTTGTTGATCTCATGCTCCAGCTCTTCTTTAAGCTGCTCTATAGGCGCGTAGATCTTGACGCTTACACCCTTCGCCTTTGCCTCAGATAAAGCCCTATTTAAGGCCCTTATCTTCTGCTCCAATGATTTCTCGGTGCTGACTATGAGTACCTCATCCTTTGCATTCCTTATCTCGTTCTTTATCCTCATGAAAGCAGATGGCAGGCCCTGGTAGGCTGAGGCCACCTCACCCTCTTTTACAAAGGTCACACCTTTCTCATAAAGCTTCTGCAAGTCCTTTAGAACTTCACTGTCCTTCAGCTTCTCTATCTTCTCTATCTGGCTTTTGTAGTTCTCCTCAGCTTTTTCTTTTATGTTTGCAAGCAATTCAGATGGAGGTATAGCTTTATAGGTTATAGGTTTGCCCAGTTCCCTGACAACGAAACCTGCATTTTCCAAAGAAACAAGTATATCATAGGACCTCGATTTAGGTATGTTCGCCAGATCGCTAAGCTTGCCATTCGTCGACCTACCTTGCGAAAGCAGTGCAAGCCATATCTTGGCCTCGTACATGTTCAGTCCGAACATCCTTCTGACTTTTCCTATGTAATCTTCGCTGAATGACAATGGCATATAACCTCCTACTACTAAAAAGTTATCAAACAAAATAAAACATTCCTCAATATATAAAGTTTTACTACTTGGCTATTCGAATAGTTGGGAGGCAAGTTTATCGTGTGGCTTCTGGTTTTAACAGAGAGGGTATACGCTCCAACATCAGAATTTAGGGTCGATCCTCCTTCTGCAGTGATCTTAGAGCTCCATGCATGGCAGCAGGCTTCCTGCTGGGTAAAGCCTTTATCATACACTTATCTGTCGGTGGATTATTTAGATATACATTCGAGAAAGGAGAACTTTTATTAACCCCTAAATATAGAGAAGATTATGAGTTTAATGAGGAAAATATTCGGAATCAAGGAACCTGATTTCAATATACTAGATGAAGAGGACAAAAAGGAGCTCAGATATGGAATCATTACATACTCAAGGCTATTCAAAGGCGGGAAGATCTATACCAACGCATATTGGGACTTCTTTGCGCCACTGCCAAGCTTATACCCTTCCCCTAAGGTACTGATGATAGGCTTGGGAGGGGGAACGATACTCTTCCAATTCAAAAGGCTATACGGGAATAAAGTTTCACTTTCGGCTGTCGAGATAGACCAGAGAGTAGCCGAACTATACAGAAAATTTATGGCTGACAGCGAGATAGACGCTGAAATCATAATAGCTGATGGAGCAAAATACTTGGAGACACATAGGGGATATGATATAATAATCCTTGATGCGTATATAGCTGATTATATACCAAAGCCTTTTCTTACCGACAAATTCGTGGAAAACGCTTATGCCGCACTAAATAAAGAAGGTGTGCTGGCGATAAACTATGCAATGAGCATAAAGGACATGCTTTACTTCAACAGCTATATGGGGAAATTGGAGAAGAGATTCAACGTCTACAGAGTATCCAGCAGCATCCTATCCGGAAACACCATAATTGTATGCTCTAAAGGGATCAAAAAAGCAGAGATGATTGACAGGATAAAAAGAAATTTCGACATGAAGTTTGGGGGTGAACATGTGCTCAGGGCCTATGAGAACATGTATTAGCGGATCACACATCAACTACGACCATGGCCCTGTAGGCTCCCTCTCTTCCTTCTACTTTGAGCCTGTGCATTGAGATACCTTTTACATCTACTACCGTATCGTGCAGCTTTGGATCAATCTTGGACCCTTTACACACGCATCTGAGCATGTAACCTTTGTCTCCATCTCTGCTGATACGCACTTTAAACTCACTGAAAACCATCCTCTCGATATCTTTCAAGGTGATAACCTCATGAAGAAACAACAGCAGAAGTTGGTCTATATCACCAGCCTTCACGGTGATTTTCTTAACTTTATCCACACTCACCTTGTCTAATCTGTTTATCATCACGTTCTCCAAAGCATAAGCGCAGTTTTCAAACAAGCTATCTAGGCTTTCTCCCCTCCCCTCAAAAGCCACGTCCGCGCTGGTTATATTGTCCAAAAACTTATAGCCTTTTCCTCTCTTTGCCATTTTAATCATCCCTTTATCACACCGAGCGGGAGGAACTTAGCTACTTTCTTTGATATCCCTGCCTTGTCAACGCTGTCCACAACCTCATTTACATCTTTGTATGCTCCTCCCGCCTCCTCTGCTAGCCCAGACAGGGAATCTGTGTCCACATATATGCCACTTTTTATCATCTCATCCTTTAGCTTCTTTCCGTCATACTTCTCCTTCGCTTTGTGCCTGCTCATCATCCTTCCTGCCCCATGAACAGTTGAGCAAAACGTCTGCCTTGAGTTCTCTGATCCTACTAGAAGGTAACTTGCTGTCTGCATGCTCCCGCCTATGAGGACAGGCGAGCCTTCTTTCCTGTATAAAGCTGGAATTTCTTTTCTGCCAGGGTAGTAACTCGCGGTAGCGCCCTTCCTGTGGACCAGGAGCTCCAGATCCTCGCCGTCTACTTCATGCCTCTCCAAGGTGGCTCTGTTGTGTGCTACATCATAAACTATATCAATGCCTAAGGAGTCCGAGTCTGACTTGAAAATCTTGGAGAATACCTCCCTTACCCTTTGAAGAATGATTTGCTTATTTGCAAAGCTTATGTTTACGCCGCAGCCCATCGCCTTGTAGTAGTCTTGCCCGTCATTCGACAGAAATGGAACAGCAGCCAGCTCCCTATCCGGGACTTCTATCCCGTACTTAGATTTCATGATTTTCGCAAATGAGTTCATATAATCTGAAGCTATTTGATGCCCGGCCCCTCTAGAACCAGTGTGAACTAAGATTAGGATCTGGTCATCAAACAGGTCCCACTCCTTTGCTAACTCCTCATCAAAAATGTTAGTTGAAATCAGGTGCTCGATCTCAAGGTAGTGATTGCCAGACCCCAGCGTCCCTATCTGGTTCAACCCTCTCTTAATCACAGCCTTAGACAATTTGCCGCTGTCTGCCCAGCCTGCATTTCCATTTAATTCTATCCTCTCCAGGTCTTTCTTCTTCCCAAACCCATGCTCGACAGCCCATCTTGCCCCGCCATCTGCCAGCTCTTTGAAATCCGATTCTTTCAGCTTCACCTTGCTCTCTGACCCTACACCAGAAGGCACCGCCTTAAAAAGCTCTTCGACTACCGTCTTAAGCTTTGATTTAACGTCTTTCAATGTAAGGTTAGTCCTTATGAGCCTGACTGAGCAGTTTATGTCAAAACCTATCATCCCGGGTGAGATAATCCCTCCATTGTTTACATCGAAAGCTGCAACTGTACCGATCGGAGCACCATAACCAGAATGTGCATCCGGCATAAGGATAACCTCTTTCTCTATGCCCGGCAAGGAAGCAACATTAGCAGCCTGTTCGTATACCTGAGGATCTAGATTCTTTATTATGTTCTCTGTTCCAAATAAACGAATTGGAACCTTCATACTTTCCTTGAAGGTCTTGTCTACCGTCCACTCCAAATCCCCGACTCTTCTCACTTCCATGAATAGTAATATTAACATCGCAACGGATATAATAGTTATTTTGACAAAGTGAGCGAGTAAACCCGCTACTCAAATAGGGGGTGAAAGCGAAACCAAAAATATAGCAGATACCGCGAGCCTTAAATTTTGAGAGATGGTATAAATTGAATATGGAAGACATAAGTGTGCATTACAATGAGATAGCTTTGAAAGGCAGAAATAGGAGAGAGTTTGAGAAACTACTTGACAAAGAGATATACCGGTTATTCCATAAAAGAGCTGAGAGGCTACAGGGAAGACTGCTCTTAAGGGGCGTAGACGAGAAAGAAGTAAACGGACTTGCCATGCTGCCAGGGGTTGCATGGTTTGGGAAGACTAGAATAATCGATAGAGACCTTGAAAAGCTCAAAAAAATGATAAAGGATCTATATGCCGAATATGGGCCCATGAGAATAGATGTGAGGAGGATAGACAAAACTTATGATAAAACTTCACTTGAAGTTAGAAATTACCTGATAAAAGAAGTAGGAGGGGATGAGAATGGACAAAAAGCCAGAGTAGAAATATTCAAGGACAGTTTCGTAATCAACTACGATATCAGTAGGGGCTTAGGTGGGTTGCCTATAGATCCAAAGAACAAAGTGTTATCTCTATTTTCAGGGGGAATCGATTCATCAGTAGTCCCATTTGAACTTATGAAGAGAGGGATGTCCGTCGACTTGCTGCATGTACATGCCTTTAACGATCCTGACTTGGCGCTGAACTCGAAGATCAGAGGAATATTAGAAAAGATAGGTAAAATAAACGACTTTCGGCTATATCTTGTGCCTTTTTATGTTTTCTCAATCAAAGCTTCAGCTGCCCCTCCAAGGTACGAATTGGTCCTGTTCAAGAGGTTTCTCTTGAAGCTCGCTGAGAGGCTTTCAAAGGAGAGGGGATACAAGGCAATCGCAACCGGTGATTCGCTCTCCCAAGTGGCGTCTCAAACACTCAATAACCTAAGCGCGGAAAGCGCGGGAATAGATGCCCTCATCCTAAGGCCGTTCACTACTTTAAACAAAGAAGACATAATCAAACTAGCCGAGAAGTATGGGACATATGACCTATCGATACAACCGTACAAGGACTGCTGTTCCATAGTATCAAAGCACCCATCAACTAACGCGAGAGCGGAAATGATAGACAGATTATCCAAAGAGATAGATTTAGATGGGATCGTCGATGAAAGTATAAAGCTGCTGAAAGTCATGGAGTTTCCGCTTAGCTAGTTGGTTTTCTCCTAAAGCTATCATATATGTAAAGCTGCGCATACCCGGCGAACTCACCAAAGTATTCCCTCATCTTCTCGTTTATTTTCTTGTAAGATTTCAGACCTCCTATTATGTTAGAGTACTTCTCCTTCAGGGCCCGCTCTATCCAAACATCTATCGGGAAGTATGAAAGCTTATGCAGGCCATACAGCATCACACAGTCCAAAACCTTTGGTCCTATACCGTGAATCGAAAGAAGGTGTTTCACGATCTCCTCCTCCCCCATCTTGCTGTCCATGTTAGCCTCACTAAAATGTTTAGCTGCGGCAAGCACGAACTTTGACCTGAACCCCAGCTTAGCTTCAGACAATAAACCCGGCCTATTGGATATGTCCTTTGGACCGGGAAAGGTGTACATCTCCTTGCCGTGGACTTCTATTCTCTCTCCATAAATCCTGGACAAAGTCTGTATTCTCTTTTTTATGAGGTTTATATTCGACTGTATAGACAACACGAAACTTAAAGTTGAAGGCCAAATCCCATCTTCCACTACCCTTAAACCAGCAGACTTCTTTATCGCCTCTGATATAAAATCATCTTTGTCAATTTCATTGTTTATTCTCTCTATATCATCATTCAATCCCAACAATCTTCTTACTTCCTGCTCACTTGCCCCTTCTATTCCTAAAGTACTGCTATCCACCTGCGTTACGGCTATAGGATGACCCACCAGCCTTACCCACTTGTCATCTGACTTGAACCAGGAGAAAGTCTGACCGGCAGATAAGGTTTTGTCCAGGGAAAAATCTTTTATATTCATTCGCATTTAATAGGTAACAAACACATCGTTTAAATTTGTTGATTGACAACTTTTATTGATGCTGGGTTGGCTGAGTGGTTAAAGCGCCGGTCTTGAGAACCGGTTTCCGCAAGGATTCACAGGTTCGAATCCTGTACCCAGCGTTGATTTAAAGGAACTGAAAACAATTCTCTGTACCTTCACTGCTTCTTCTGTGATAGGAACTCTGTGTACCCGCACCTTCCGCATGTGAGCCTATCCTTGTGCTGAGCTAGAAAAACCCCATCACCGCACTTCGGACAGGTCTTCCTCAATCTGACTAACTTGTCGCCTTCTACTTTGTAAAGCTTGTACACCTTCTCACTCTCTCTATTTCTTTTCTTTTTCTTTGACATCTTCTATCAACCCGTTTTTCTTCAATACATATCTCGGCAGCACCGCTCTTGCAGTCTTTTCATTTGAATAGATCTGCGCAGTACCATTCATCCTCCTTTGACCGAAGACGTTCTTCAATGTGTTCACAACAAGAAAAGCGTCCTGGTACCTGCCGGAAAGCTCCTTTTTAACATCCAACAGCTTCACTTTCTCTCCCTTCTCAAAATCAACATAGAAATTTACGGTCTTCCTGTCGAAGAATTCATTAATTGACTCACCTAAAATCTCCAATTTCATAATCACTCTACCAACAGTGCGTACTTACCGGGCTTCGTTATCTTAAGATCAACAGCTACCTTCGAATGCTCAGGATCTATCACCTCAATCATCCCCTTCCACTTCGTGGAAAGATCCTCGCTTCCGCAGACTTCGCATTTCTTCCCCTCAGTTACATGGCCACAGACTCTACACGCTCTCTCAACCATTGTTACTCTTCCCCTTTGTAGACTTTGCTACCTTCTTCAGTCCCTTCTTCTTATCGACTTTGCCAAGTCCAGGTGCCCTCATGGTGAGCCCTATCTTCATCTGCCCCTTAGTAGTTACAGCTATTATGCTAGCTATAACTGTATCACCTATCTTTATGGATTCCTTGGTCTTTCTGCCCACCAAAGCATTCTTGCTGAAATCAACGTAATCATCCATAGTCTGCGATATAAATGCAAGGCCGTCGATTGGCCCAACGCTGACTGTTGCGCCTATCTCGCTTATGTTTACAACCTGCCCTTTTACAGTTTCGTGTAAATTCGGCGTATAGCCAAGTACCCTGAATGTAGTTGGATAATATACAGATGGGTCCTCCGGGATTATCACGCCCTCATCTATTGAGTCTATGCCTACAAGGCCGAGCAACAATGATTTCCCTTCTATTATCTTACCAATGAAATCTTCGTGTATCTTAAGCCTTATGGCGTCTTCCATGGGCTGGTCCTCCGACCTAGGCGGAACTCTTATCTTAGATTTCAATGTCAAAATCTCATACATAGCCTGTCTCCAACTTAATTTAATGTTTTTGTATGCTTTTATATATATTTATAGATTTCCTAGAATTGGCATGAGAAAAATCAGCGAGCTTCGGCTGGCTTTAGTGGGCTGCGGAGCGCTTGGATCCGCAGTTTTACAACTTATTGGAAGACTCGGATTTGGTGAGATCCATATTATCGACGGGGATATAGTTACAGAATCCAACTTAAGGACACAGGTGCTATTCGAAATAGGCGACACCAAAATTATAAACTATAAGGCCGACTTAGCAAAAAACAAACTAGAGGATATAAACAGCGAGACTAGATTCCAAAGCTCTCCGTTTTACTTGACTGAGAAAAACGCAGAAGAGACGCTAAAAGGCAGCGACATCGTCATAGACACCACAGACAACACAAAGACGAGACTCACTGTGAACAAGGTATGTGTCCTTAAAGGCATCCCGCTGCTCGAGATCATGGCTAAGAAAAAAGAAGCGATGGTTCACATGGTAAGTGGGGAGAATGCATGCTTCAACTGCCTCTACTCCGCATCAAAGATGATCGACAATGAATGCGCAAGCATAGATCCCAGCCTGCCGCCAATATCGGCTGGTGTTGCCTTGAACATGCTTCTCTCATTTTTAAACGAAGAGATTGCCCCAAAAACAGTATTGATATCAGCAGACGGCTTCAATGTGTCAAGATTAAAGATAAAAAGACTTGAAACGTGCGATGTGTGCTCCAAAAGAAGAGACATCAAAGTAAAGGAAAATGGGTTCATACAGGTATGTGGGGGAGGGATAAAATTTTCATTCTCTAGAAGGGTGATGCTACACGATGTCTATTCCAAGCTTGTGGAGTACGGGGAACTTGAAGGGGACAACAATTACATAATATTGAGAAATCCGGGGAGAAGTGTCCTAATATCCGACTATGGAGACCTTCTCTTCACTGGGTATGAATTAGAAGAAGCAAAAAAATTCATAGAGTCGATCAAACCTATCATCCTAGCGTCTCAGCCTTCTCCTTGATCTGTAGATGAAGACCAGACCAAACACTACCAACAGCACGGAGACAACTATCAGAGCCACCATCTCAGATATCATATAACCAGTTATAGTCTTTGAGATGATTATACTGCTTGAAGAAGAAAAGTACAGGAAATTATAAAGGACAAGAAGGGTGAGAAAGAGGAACAGAAGGCCCAATACTAATGCCACAATGGAGATTATGTACTCACTTCTATACAGATTTCGCATCCTATTTGCTTTCATTAAATCTGTTTGTACTTGTATCCATAAATGCTTTTCTACCGCTTGTCCCTCTTCTTTTGATACTCCTACGGATTAATCTCTGGGAGCGACAAGAAATTAGCATGAAGCACATAAGCGAACCATCTGCGGAAGTGTTTAAATATAAGCAGTTAGAATTAATATTATGATAGGCGAAATTTTATTCGCTGTTAACAATACAACGAAGGCAGTTAGTGCGCCAATAACTACTACTTCAATACTGTATGGTAGTATAGAGTCCTTTGTTTTTCCATTCCTTCTAGTCTTTGCAATAGTTTACGGTGTCCTTGAAAGAAGCGAGATATTCAAGGGGAAGAGGGATATAAACTCGATAATAGCCCTTGTGCTTGCCATAATATTCGCCACAACTAACTACACACTGAAGTTAACCTACATCATTTTGCCGATAGTAGGCGTGCTCGCGGTTGTAATATTCATGATAATAATGCTCTTTTCAATGGCTTCAGTAGGCTTCGGAGGGGGCAATGGGTTGAAACTTGGAAGCAAATCCAAGGCGCTGATAGGCGTGCTGTCCCTGATAATCGGCATAGTCCTTTTGATTTGGATTCTAAGCCCCTCGAATTTGACGATAAACAACTTGTCAAATTATCTGCCGTACCTTGTCATACTTGTGGTCTTTGGAGCCATAATATACTTCATTTCAAGGTAAAGAAAAATTGACTTATCTCTTAAGTTAAAAATCTAAATTAAAAAGGTTTAAATATCGCTAAATTCATATAGTTGGTATGGTAGTCGACGCAGGCTCATTGTATACGACATTGAACAATTCCTTGCAGCTAATTACCCCTCCAAATGTCAATAATCCTGTGGAGTTTTGGCTGGCGTTCCTTCTTCTTTTAGCGATAATAAACACTGCCTTAAAGCAGGTTCCGTTCTTTAGAGATGCGAACAAAAATGGAAGAGTGGCAGCTGGCCTGGTATCTCTTATTATATCTTATTTCGCTGTGACCGTAGCGTGGGTGAGTCCGACGATTATTTACTTTTCCTCGACACTTGGAATAACGGCACTTATAATGGTTGCATTGCTTGTAGTCGTGGCGCTAGTCGGAGTGGACACAAAGACAAGCTCTAAGGCTAAGACTGCTTTAATGTGGGGGTCATTACTCGTTGGGATGGTCATACTTGTCTTGGGCGGAGGTTTATTCTCATATATATTCACACCAGTAAGCACGAATCCAAACTTCACCTCAATAACCTCTAACATAAATTGGGGCGCGCTGCTGCCAATAATTCTGCTAATAATCATCATCGGTTCAGTGATTGCATTTGCTTTCAGCGGCGGTAGCTCAAGCAGCGGTGGAAAGAGTTAATAAAATAAAGATACAATCACGATCATGGTATCATTCGTAATGCCTGAATTGTCGTATGTTTTCGTGTTCCTATTAGTCTTCGCAGTGGTCTACGGAATACTATCTTATCTGGATATATTCAAGAGAAAAGACATAAATGCGATAATAGCGTTGAGCATAGGGCTGATCACGCTCCTTTCTAGCTTTTTCGTAGTGTTTGTATCAATATATATACCAATGGTAGTGGCCATTGCGCTTGGGATATTCCTTGTTATATTGCTTCTTGCGACGACGCTTACACCGACCAAGAGCGTGACAGCTTACCTAGGCAGAAGCCCATTAGTCGCAATTTTGATCATAACGATAATGCTGCTATTTGGCCTTGAAGCGTTCAGCACTACTTTACATGTTTTATCCCCGCCAAGCAACACAACGAATACAACACCCACTATAAACCCCAATGTCTCTCCGATATTAAGTGGAGCGCTTAATGGCTCCTACATAATAAGCCTTCTGACCTCACCAAACACGCTCGCGCTGATTATTTCATTTATAGTCATGCTGTTTGGCGTCTATTTCATGACCAGAATCAAGGGCCAATAATTCTTTTATAGGACCTGAAATCGCTGTTGAAAAGGGCCAGCCCATCCGATACGAAAGACAACCTAAATTCTGAGTATCTTTCTTTTATGCTTTCCACATTATTTTCCCCTTTAAGCCTACAGATTGTGATATGAGGATGAAAGTCCCTGTCAGGTTCGATATTTAGCTGGCTGGATATGGCTGTGTTTATGTCATTTAAGTCAGTAGCCACCTTGAAAAAGAGTATCGAAGGCGACCCTCCACGGTAAAAGGCATCCAAGCCGCTTATGTCTATTTCCCGTTTAAAGCCCTTATTAATCGACTCTATCGCATTTATTATCCTGTCCTCACCTATGTCTGTATCGCCTAAAAACCGTATAGTTACATGCATTTTTTCTTTGTCAACAAAACTGCCATGCACAGACCTTGCTATCTCCTTAGAAACTCTGCCAAGCGTGTCTCGCTCCTTCTCCGGTATCTCTAAAGCTATGAATAATCTTTTCATCCTTATATCTGTCAGTACACAGACTCTACAACATCTATGCTGCCTTTACCGCTTATATCATAGCCACGTATCACGTTGTACCAGGTTTGCTCCCCCTGATAATTCTTGAATATTGACGGCGCGAACTTGGTCGCGGCTAGCACAGCAGCCAAGGTTCCCTTGTTCTTTATCCCGCTTATCAAGATTATTGCTTTGCTTTTGTCGTACGGGTTCCTTATCCTTTCGATTATTCCCTCATTCTCATTACCATATATATTGTCTCTATATTTCAGCATCCAGCCCTCTTCTTTAAAGAACTTGACCGGCAAAAAGTTATTTATGTCCCTGGTGACCAAATTCGTCACTGGGCCGCCTATTAATATCATGTCATTCTTGAAGAGGTTCTTTGATATCACATCTGTATCCAACACTATCGGGAAATCCTTAGGAAGTGAAACATATCTACCTAGGAACATGCCTAAATATATTGCATAGTTGGTGTCCTTCGCCACGGCTTTGTATTCTCCATGGGGATCCGCCGAGCCTACACATATCAGACCATTGAATGTACCGTTATCTAGGAATGGACTGTAGAAACGCTTGACATTGTTGTCCATATCTCCTATATTAAGCAAGCTGGTGTTCCTTAGGGTAGGATTCACATCAAATGTTATAGACCCCACAATCTTCTCATACAGGACCGTCTTAGAACCGCTTCTTATCTCGCGTAAAACTCCAGCCTCAAGCATCAAATTGATCAATGATTCCGCTTCTTTTTTGTTTATCTTCGCATGCCTCATTATATGCTGTAAGTCCAGTGGCTTTGCTGATAGCGCCTCAAGGATACTTAGGGCCTTCTTGTCTATCAAATGCTTGATATTAAGCGAGTTGTCTACCAACGCAGTGTCGTTGTACAATAGATTATCTCTGACCCGCCTAATGACCTCGCCTCTCATAACATGAATAATGATATTATCTAAATATTAAGCTTTAAATAGTTTCTCTATTCATCTATTCTCTTTATGTGCGGAATAATTGCCTACGCCGGAAAAGACAATGCGGTTCCTTATCTAGTCAACGGCATAAGAGACCTTGAGTACAGGGGATACGACAGCGCCGGCTGTGCACTTGATAACGGCGACCAGCTGGTAATAAGAAAAGACGTCGGAAGCGTAAACAGCGTGATAAGGAAGTATGGAGTAGAGCAGCTGAACGCAAAGAGGGGCGTATTTCATACCAGATGGGCAACACACGGCGGTATAAGCGTCCAAAATGCCCATCCGATATCAGACTGCTCAGGGGATATAGCAGTGGTCCACAACGGCATAATCGAGAACTACGATTCAATAAAGGAGTCGCTCAACACTCACAAATTTTCAACAGAGACCGACACCGAAGTTATACCACATATGGTGGAGGAGAAGATGCGGCTTGGAAAAAGCTTCAGGGAGGCGGTCAAGGAAACCGCGCTAAAGCTGGAAGGCGCATCTTCATTCGTTGTCCTTAATCGTAATGAAAAAGACATGATAGCAGTCAAGAAGGGTTCCCCGCTTGTCATCGGCCTCGGAGAAAACGGGACGTTCATCTCAAGCGACGTCCAGTCACTTCTAAGGTATACAAATAAGGTGGTTTACTTGCACGACAACGATTTGGTCACATTCAATGAGGGAGGATACACAGTCGAAAACCTAGTAAACCCAAATCTAACGCACAAGGTAGATACTGTGGATTTGGACTACCACTCGGCGGAGAAAGGGAAATTTGAACACTATATGATAAAGGAGATCTACGAGCAGATAGACCTGGTCAACTCCTTTTTAGAGAGAGACAAGAAGGACATAGAATATGCTAGTTCGCTAATCAAAAAAGCAAACAGGGTTTACCTTGTGGGATCTGGGACCTCATACCACGCTTCATTATATGGCGCACAGCTTTTCAGGTCTCTGGGAATCGATGCACTCGCATTGCAAGGGCAAGAGTTGAAAAACTATGGGAGGATAATAAAAGACAATGATATATTCATAATAATCTCTCAAAGCGGGGAAACCTCGGATGTGATAGCTAATATAGACTATATGAAAGATCACAAAAAGATAGGTATAATCAATGTAGAGGGATCCTATCTGTCTAGGTCTGTAGATGCTTTGATTCCATTGAAGGCTGGAGTAGAGAAAGCCGTAGCTGCAACCAAAACATTCACCTCAACGCTTGTGCTTTTAAGGCTGCTAGCAGCTTACTTATCTGATGATGCAGAGCCCATCATTAACGACCTTAAACTCCTAAAATTAAACATATATAACTTGACTGTCCCCTCTGTGCTTGAAGCGATAGAGAGAGTAAGCGACCGGCTTAAGGACGATAAAAGCATAATATACACCGGCACTGAAGACGGGTTTATTCTAAGTTTAGAGGGCGCATTAAAGATGAAGGAAGTCTCTTACATTCACGCAGAAGCTTTTGACTCTAGTTCGATAAAACACGGGCCGATTGCCCTGATAGAGAATGGGATAGACGTTATAGCTGTGACAACAAAAAATTCAAAGGAGTCCCTTGCTTATGGGCTTGAAGAGATGAAAGCTAGAGGCGCGCATATAATCGGAATAAGCGAAGAAAACAATCCAAAGTTATTTGATGAATTCATAAAGAGCGTGCCGGCCAAGTCTTTTGAGTTCTATCCGCTCTTAATGGTCCTTCAGATGCTGGCGTATAGAACAGCCGTGAAGCGTGGCATAAATCCGGACAAACCAAGAAACCTAGCTAAGTCCGTTACTGTAAAGTGAGCCGAGCCAGTGTGGATCATCGATCAAATCGACACATTTTTAGTTATCTGTAGAAGGCCGACCAAAAGCAATATTATACCTACTATGTCTACCAATGGGATTATCAATAAAATTGCACCGGTAGAAACCAATGAGTTTTTGTAACGTTTACCTACGCGGAATAGCCCGAGGATTACCCCTTTTATAGCACCAAGAAACATCAGGATAAAAGATATAATAATAACAATAAAAATAATCCGAGCAGTAAACTCGCCGGTGAATAGGGCCATATTCGCCAAGGTAGGCACAGCACTAAAACCATGTGACAGTATAGAAAATCCTAATATTGACAACAGCGCGGCAAACAATAAAACGAATCCGATTATGTAAATCAAAGAGAAGGTGTATGGTGTCACAAACTGCTTATCTATCTTGG
>ERZ1669250.255-NODE-255-length-27410-cov-3.332992_pt1 | contig 27410 bp, 29 predicted proteins | sample MGYA00579295_ERZ1669250 | MGnify/ENA primary metagenome ERZ1669250 (study PRJEB41166, sample SAMN08046056) | hot springs metagenome | biome: hot spring; feature: acid hot spring; material: thermophilic sediment; isolation source: thermophilic sediment from acid...
GGGGATAAAAGATAAGGAGAGCAGCGTGCCCATAACACTTTTTCCCGGAAACATAGCCACGCTGACAAGATACGCAGACGCGGTATATTTCATGTCGCTTCTTAATGCCAGAAATCCATACTGGATAACGCAGGTGCAGTCGCTTGCCGCTCCTGTAATAAAAAGGATTGGCATAGAGCCTATACCAATAGGATATATAGTAATCGCGCCGGGCGGCACTGTGGGTTGGGTCGGCGACGTGAATCTTGTCCCAAGGGAAAAGCCGAAGATAGCGGCTTCGCTGGCCATGGCAGGCGAATTCTTGGGAAACAGGATAATAATAACTGATGTTGGTTCAAACCCGCAGTTGCAGAACGAGGGCCCAGTTCCAGTAGAGATGATAAAAATGGTAAGGAGCTCTATAACGGTTCCATACATAGTTGCCGGCGGCATAAGGACCACGGACGCGCTGCGCACTGTTTACAGGGCAGGCGCCGACATAACCCAAATAGGCACTGCAGTAGAGCAAAGCAGCAATTTCAAGGCCAAGGTAGAAGCATTTGCAAAAGTGGTAAAGGAAGAGGGAAAGAGAAAAATAAAATGATTTAATGCGCGAAATCGCCGCGGTGGAGCTCAGTCTTGTTGTTAATGAGCTGAATGGCATCGTTGACTCGTTCCTGAGAAAATTCTACGAGGTTTCGGAAGATGCATTCAGGATGAACTTTTATTCGCAGTCCGAAGGCGGCAAGATCGACGTGTTCATATCATTGAACAAGACAATAAACATTACCGCGTACACAGAGCACGCAGGCGAACCAACTGGCTTCGCAATGTCGATAAGGAAAAGGATAGAAGGCAGAAGGCTCGCTTCGATAAAACAAATAGGCATGGATAGGATAATAGAAATGGACTTCTCTGGCAGCGAGGGCTACAAGCTGATAGTAGAGATGTTTGGCAAGGGAAACATGATACTTGTGAATGGGAGCATGAGCATAGAGTCCGCATACAGGTTCGTGAAATACAAGGAGAGGGAAATAACGCGCGGGTCAGCCTATGCGTTTCCTGCAGGAGATCAGAGAGGAATATGGGATATTGATAAGGAATATATTGCGAAAAAATTGGAGGAGCTGCGCGAGGGCGAGCAGGCGATACGTGAGCTCAGCAGGTGCTTCAACTTTGGGCCGCTGTATGTAGAAGACATACTGCTGCGATGCGGGCTTGATCCTCGTACGCCGTTGAAACGCGAGCATTACAAGGCAATTGGCGATGGCGTATACGAATTCATAGAAAGGGCAAGACATCCCAGCCCGTCGGTATACGTGCGCGGCGGCAAATACATAGACTACTCTGTTGTGCCGCTCAAAAAATATGAGAGCGCTGAAGCAGTGCATTTTAACACAGTTTCCGAGATGCTTGACAGTTTTTATCTGGAAGAGCGTCGGAGCTCAGCAAAGGGCGAAGAGCCCGAAGGCGGCAGGAAGCGGAAGGAGATAGAGCTAAGCATAGAAAAGCAGAAAAAGATCGCGGAAGAGATGAGAAGCGAGGCAGAGGAGAGCAGGAAAAGTGCAAACGCAATATTCAAGCATATCAACGAAATAAACCAGCTCATAATGATGCTGAAGGAGAACGAGAAGGCGCCAATAGACGAACTTAATAAGAACCTTAAGGACATAAAAGTAAAGAGCATAGACCTCAAGAGAAAGAAGGTGAAAATACAGCTTGAAGATGGATGATACAATGGACATAAGGGTCGTAATGTTGGGCACTTCCGGTTCCACGCCGACAAAGGCAAGAGGCATGCCTGCGGTCGCGGTGGTTTACGAAGGCTCCGTTTACCTTTTTGACTGCGGCGAAGGCACGCAGATGAAAATGATGAAATACGGAATAAACATGTCGAAGATAGAGGCAATATTCATAACGCATGCACATGGGGACCACATACTCGGGATCGCGGGCCTGGTGAGAACCCTTGCGCTGAACAAGCGCACCACACCGCTCACAATATTTGTTCCGAAAGGCTATGAAAAAACAATACAGACGCTGATCTCTTTCGACAGGGCGCTCATAAGCTATCCTATAGAAGTGAAAGGAGTCACTTCTGGCACAGTGTACAAGGGTGCCGGCATTAAGGTTAGTGCGTTCAAGCTTGTGCACACGATACCCGCATGCGGCTACGTGTTCAGCAAAGAGGAAAAGAGAAGATTTGACAAGGAAAAGTGCAGGAAACTGGGCATCAAGGGGAAGATGTTTGCCGAGCTGGAAGCAAGGAAGAGAATAAAAATAGACGGCAGGCTTGTGAAGCTGGGCGATGTGACATACGAAGTTGGCGGGAAGAAAATAGTATACGCAAGCGACACTAGGCCTGCTGCGGGCACCATAAGGGCTTCAGGCGGCGCAGACCTGCTTATACATGAGGCGACGTATCTTGAAAGAGATATAGAAAAGGCCAAGAAGCGCGGCCATTCTACAGCTGCGGAAGCGGCTAGCGTGGCGCGCAAGGCAAAAGTGAAAATGCTGGTGCTGACGCATATAAGCGCAAGGTACAGGAGCACGATAATGTCGCTCAACGAGGCGAAGAAGGGATTCGACAACGTCATTGTGGCAAGGGACGGGTATGTTATAAATTTGTGACAGCGCCGCATGCCGCATGCAAAAATATTTTAACATGCGCAGCAAATATAACCTATGGATTTCGGAGGCATAGTCTAATGGTAGGACGGCAGATTGACATTCTGCAAGCCGGAGTTCGATTCTCCGTGCCTCCATCACCTTAATCCTTTCCCTTTTATTCCATAACCGCCAAATCTAAATATTTGCGTTTGAAAACATATTTGGTGAAATGGGCGTAGAAGATATTGTTGTTGCAAAGATAAGGAACATAAAGGACTACCCCAAAAAAGGCATAGTGTTCAGGGACATAACGCCGCTGCTGAAAGATCCAGATGCCTTCTCCATGTGCATAAATCATCTTTCAAAGGAAGTTGAAAAGTTGCCAGACTGGAAAAAGATAAACTATCTGGCAGCAGTCGAGGCGCGCGGATTTATAGTAGGCTCAGCGCTTGCCTACAAGATGGGAATCGGCTTGATACCTGTAAGGAAGCCGGGGAAGTTGCCGTACGAGAAAGAGAGCGTGAAGTACAGATTGGAATACTCAAGCGGCAGGCTTGAGATGCACAAGGATGCGCTGTCAAAGGGGGATCGGGTTCTTATAGTTGACGATCTTCTTGCAACTGGCGGAACTTCGCTTGCAGCGATGGATCTTGTACAGCGTCTAGGCGGCACAGTGTCCGGATTTGCATATTTGATAGAGCTCAAGGGTATGGAGGGAAGAAAGAATCTGTCGGGATACAAAGTGATCTCGCTGGTCAAGCTCTGAAATGCGCATTGCCGAACGTCTTGCAATTACTCTTATTATATGTTATTCAGCCTTGCCTTAAGCTCGTCTATGCCTACTTTTGTGGTGAGCAGCGGTATCTTCTCTATCTGGGCTATCTTTATCGCCAGCTTGTCGACGTTTTCCAAATTGAATATCACAACTATTTTAGGCTTTATGGGTGCAACCCTAACCACAACCATCGGCGACCTTCCTGTTGTAACCTGCTCAAATATGAAAGCTCTTTCAGTGGTAGTGCCGAAAAGCTTCGGATAGTCGCCAAGTGACATCTCCAGTATAACCCTAAGGCTGTCAAGCAGCGTGTATCCAAATATCTTTATGCTGTCAAGGTAGCTCGGGTTGGCCACAACTTTTGCATCTATCATGCGCGCAAAGTCAACACCTGTTATCGGCGCCGAGAAATCCTTTAGAATGTAAGGCGCCTCCTGCTGCGTCTCCTTTATCTCAACCTTCTCCAAGTTTGCGGCAACAGTGCCTCCTTTTTTATCATCTATTTCGAAGAGCGCGTTAACAAACCTCTTTATGACCCCTACACCAGGGCTCATTCTCCTGTTTCCTTCATAGTCGCTTATAGTTGACGTTGATATCTTCAGATGCTTGGAAAGTTCTATCTGCGACACGCCGAAAAGCTCGCGCCACTTTTTCATTGTGGTTCCTGGAGTTTCCGAAAGCGCTATTTCCCCAGCGATAATCTCCTTCAAGCTGTCCATATATAGAAATTACAACTTCAAGCTTATTAAAGTTATGTCATATAACGAATATACATTAGACAAAACACGCTTGACAGAAAGATATAAAAATGTTGCATGCGAAACAATTCGCATTGCAGATAAGATATCCTCACTCCCATCTTATCTGCTTTCCTTTTTCTTACCCTTCTTTTCTATTTCTTCATACGCCTTTCTCACGTTTTCAGGTGGCGTTTGCATTTCATTTGCCGCAATGGTTTTTGGCTTCTTAAATATGCCCCATATGATAAGCACCAATCCAGCAACGAACCCCAGAATCACAAATATGCCAAGGCCCAGGAAGCCATTCATGTTTATGTTGAGCACACCTATAGTAACTTTTGCCGTTACAATATTGTTCCCAACATTTTGCAGTATCGAATAGTAAGTGCCTGGCACGAAGAGCGGCGTCTTGGACAAGAAATACACGTGCGAGCTGTTTGTCGAATTAACCGCCGGTTGCCTTAGCAGCGTGTCAACCGACGAATTGTAGGCAAACGCGAGCACGCCTATTTTGCCTAGGTTTTTCAGCATGTCCGGCAAAGCAAGGTTGCTCTTGTTCGTTATATACCCTTCTACTGCCTGAAGGTTTGAGCCGTTGATCAAGTATACGTTCAGCGGTCCGGTCGAATTGTAATACTCGGCTATCTCCCCTTCGCCTGCAAGCTGCACCTTCATTGTTTGAATCCCGCTGCTGTTTATGGCAAAGCTGTTGTTGTAGTATGTTGTGCTCATGAGGAGACCGCTTGCGAGCATCGGTATGAGGAACACAAGCACTATCAGCAATATGCCTATATATACGAATTTTTTATACATAAAATTACTCCAAAGCTATCAGTTACTATTCCGCTGCTTTCTTTTAAATTTCTTTCCATGAAAACCTAACCTTCAAACTTCTTCTGCACTTTTTGTTGATAAGTTTATAAATCATAACTGCACATATAAAAACAAGGGAATAAGATAAATGGATGGTGGTTATTTGGAAAGGGTTCAAACAGGCATAAAAGGCTTGGATTCAATGCTTTTTGGTGGTATACCTGCAGGCAATCAGGTCCTTGTAGTCGGCGGGCCAGGCGCCGGAAAGACGCTGCTCTCATTCGAGTTCCTGTACAGAAACGCGCTGCAAGGAAGCAAAGGTATATTCTTTGCACTTGAAGAGCAGAAGGACAGGCTCATAGAAAATGTGAAGGAAGCATTCAGCGATCTGGGCAAGAGCATAGACGAGATGATCAGCAAGGGAATGCTCATAATAGACGGCGAGGACATAGTCTCAAGACTCAACGAGGGCGTCACGCAGCCGACCTACGAGTTCGGAAAGGTGGTTTCTGATATAGAAACAATGGTTACTGATGTTGGAGCCAAGTTCGTAGTGATAGACCCGATAACCTCAATGAGTGTGATACTCGATGATCCTAAGGTTTATAGAAGAACTCTGCTTGCACTTGTTGCGAATCTACGCAGGCTTGGGCTGACATCTTTGATAACGATGGAAGCAAAGACGCCGGAGCGAAAATTTGCAAGGTTTGCCCCAGAATATTACCTTTTTGATGGAATACTGTCCCTGTACCAGCTTGGCGAGGAGGAAAAGAGGATACTGGCAATGGAAATAATGAAGATGCGCGGAACAAACCACAGCTTCGTGACAAGCCCCTATGAAATAACTTCCTCTGGCTTTAGGGTGATTTCCGCCGAAGACGTGGCGCTGCCTTGACGGTGGTTAAGATAGAAGCCTCAGAAAAGAAAGATGCGAAAGAAGAAGATTTGTCAGCGCACATAAGCATCAAGAGGCTCGGGCTTCTTACTGTAGTGCTTGTTATTGTGGCAGTTGCCCTAGTTCTAATTCCAAGGCCTGCAAATCCGGTAAAGGGCTGCCTTGGCATAGTGTTGCAACAGAACAGAATAAGCTGCCTTTATGATCTCGCGGTTTCGTCGCATAATGCGTCTGTCTGCAGCTATATAACACAGCCAAATGTAGAGGCGTCATGCTACGCAAAGGTAGGAACGGAGACGCTAAACCCAGAATACTGCAGTGGCTTCTCCAAAATAAACAGCAGCACCTATTCCTACTGCATGTCTTATATCGCTAAACATACAAACAATGCGAGCATGTGTGCCGCAGTGCAAAACGACAGCTGCGTGACATCCGTCGGCATGCCAACTGAAAATATAAGCACGTGCAATCTTATCTCAAACCAATCGGAGAAAAGCATATGCCTCTCTTCTGTAGGCATAGAGAAGGCGCTTGCATACGAAAATTCGTCATACTGCTTGGACGTTTCTTCGTCGATCAACTCAACTGAACTGCAGGCTATCGCGCTGAACATAAATATGTCCACGCTGCTTGGCTCGGCATCAAACACAATGCTCATAAATGAGCTCTCACTGGCGCCATCACTTCAGTCATCGCCACGCGACATATGCTACATAGCCCTTGCGGCAAAAACGGGAAATGTGAGCTATTGCAGCGGTATAAATTCTTCCGAGTCAAGGGGAATATGTGAATCATCTATACTTCCTCCGCGCACTGAAAACCTGACCTACAACTATACAGAGCTTCTTTCCCTTTGCAAGAATGCAAGCTACTCGTCAATATGCTCGAAAATATCTGGCATGTCGCTCACAATTGCGGAAGCAATACAATACGATAACGTTACGAAGTGCAGCACGCTGAACTCCACCGCTTCATGGGTGTGCTATGCGGCCATGGCGAAGGCGTTTGACAATGAAAGCTACTGCAGTTATATATCTAACTCCACATATAATTCTGCGTGCATATTCGATATAAGCAGCAACAGTTCCACATGAGCGTATAAGCATGTTCTCCGGCCAGGTAGTTTCAATAAGGCATTCTTCTGATCCACGGGAGAATGTATATTACATTTTGGGTTATGACAGTGGTGTTTCCGAAGCAAAGGTCTCGCTGATCGCGTGCAGCAGCAGCCTTGTCCTGAATGTCGGGGAGTGCGTTTCCGCTGAAATTGCTGAAGGCAGCATAAAAAAGTTTTCCCTTCTTTCTGAAAGCGCGGCTGCGGAGCTGAAGTCGCGAATGGATGAAGGGGCGCGCTCTTTTGTAGAATCCGCCGTCTCCCCCGCATTCAAATCTGGCATATCTGACCTCGACAATATTACCTCAAAAATGGAAGCCAAGCTTCATGCCGCAGCGGCGCTGCTGCTCTGGAAGCTCGCCTACGGCGCACCAGTGGTGGTAAGGTTTCACAACGATGCAGACGGTGCAAGCGGCGCGTATGCTGTGCATATTGCGGCAAAGCATGTGTTCGAGAACGGGATTTTCGCGACAGAGCCAAGGATAGCGTGGCACATGCACAGGTCGATAGCGTACGGCGCAGACAGCGCATTCGAAGACGAAGTTTCGGCGAGTGCTTACGATTCTGTTGAGAAACCCCTACTAATTATAATAGACTTTGGCACATCACCCGACAGCAATGCCGGCATAGAGCGTGCGCTGAAGAAGTTCGACATAATATGGCTTGATCATCATCCTGTAGTCGAAGGCTTTTCCGGCGCCACGCTTGAGCACTACATAAATCCTTGGCTTTTCGGCGGAGACTCGAACTACACCGCAGGCTTCCTGGCGTGCGCATTTTCCAGCATTTTGTCAAGCGCGGACTATTCCGCGATATACGATGCGTCGCTCATAGGGGATTACAGCACGTACGCGAAGCACACTGCAGAAGGCAACGATTTGGCAATAATACTGGATTTGATAACAAGCGACAGGAGAATAGCATACGGCGATGCGAGCGGCGACATAACGCCACAGCTCATAGACAGGATAATGTATGACGGAAAGAGGAAGGCGGAGCTCCTAGGCTATGCAAAAATGAGGCTGAGCGAGGCTATGGATTTGGCAGTTGCGCGCGTGAAGGAGTACAAGTCGCGGGCTGCGAATGTTTACCTCCTTGATTTCAACGAGATACGCGGTGATGACGAGGGCAGGTATCCGTTGCCGGGGAGGTTTGCGTCAAAGGTGTTCGAGCACATGGAGAAGCTTAGCGACAGAAGCTGCGTGGTAATACTGCATTTCAACCTCTTCATATCTATAAGGGCAAGCTACGATGTGGATGCGCTTTCAATAGTGAACGCGGTTGCCGGAGAGTACAGCACAATAGAATCTGCCGGCGGGCACAGGAACGCATGCAGCATAAAACTCAAGGATGAGCAGGAAAAACGCAGTATCATAAATTCTATATTGCGCAGGTTAGGCGTGGAGAAGAACTGAGCGGTGAACTCTAATCTTTCATTTCCCTCCGAATATGAGCATGCCCTTCTTTGCCTTCTCCTTCCTGTTTCTTTTCTCCTGTATCTTTGCATATTCCTCCCTAGTCCAGCCGTACGGTGCTGAATGTCTTATCTCTGGTGGGAAGAAGGCGTAGGAATAAAACTCCTTGACATAATCGTAGTCTCTTTCCGCGATGTTGCTCGCATCTACGTTTATGCCTTCCTTTTTCAGGAACTCAATCAGCTCGTCCCTGCTTATCTTTGGCTTTTTGTTTTCAGCCTCTGGATGATTGTAGATTACGCTTATGCGCCTTTTTACAAATTCCACCTTGGCCTTGATTATCGCGTCATGCAGCATAAGCCTGTATTGCAGCCTTGCGCAGTGCGGTATGTCAATGAGCTCCTCCTTTTTAAGGTTGTTGAACTCTATGCGCTTTATCATGCCGTAAGGTATATTTATCGCGCTTGTGCTCTGCTCTGCAGATGCACCATCGGCTTTCGCGACACCACTCGCGTTTTCAGTTGTCATTCCCTCGCCTCATTTGCCCTTTTCCTTTTCGACTTCTACAGCTTCAGCCGCCTTCTCCACATTCATGCTCTTGCTTACTCCTGGTATGCTTATCTTGTCAAGCACCGGTATCCCTCCGTTGACCGGCAGTGCAAAATAGTCTATCATGTTGCCATATGTCTTCTGGTAAAGAGGGTCGTTTTCCAGCAGCTTTACGTTTCTCATGTATTTGTCAGCCCTGTAATTCCAGTCAGGATGCATCTTCTTCCATTCCTCCGCAGGTATGCTGTACTGTCTCTGTATTTTGTCCCTGTACACCTCCGGGAACACGTTGAACGTGCAGAACGGAAGAACCTCCCCGTCTGGCATTGCGTAGTGTATGTCGCACTTCTCCACCCTGTGGATGTCGTACGTATAGTCGTCTTGGAAATGCATCATGCCCAAGAACAGCGTCTTCATGTGGAAAGCCCCGAGTGAGCTGAAGTCATGCTTCGTAAGAATAGAATAAAGAAGCTTCCCGAAGTTGACCGATTTCGGCTGCTTGTCCTTGTTTATGAGCCCGTTGATGCCAAGCAGAGCCTTCATCGCTATCATCTTCCTCTGTATGCCGTTCTTTCCCTCCATGGAGTTAACAGCCTTCTGCAGCAGTTCCTCAAGGCCTACGACATCTACAAAGTCCGTTATGGGTATTATCTTGTTGTCGCTGTCAAGGAACAGGTACGTTCCGGCGCCGCACGCGAAGTGTATGGACAAGTCGTACTGGAACTTGCCTGTGAGCGCCTCAACAAACTTGCTTATGCCGCCAACGTAAGGCACCGAAAACCATGCATCCTTAGGTATGGCCCCGTGCGTCTGCTCCTCTATAAGCTTTATCGCGCCAGGTATTGTTATCCTCTGCTGCTGCCTCATCCTTGTTGGCATCCTGCCAACGAGCGATACGGGCTGGAAATTCACCGCCCTGACTATGTCTATGTTATCAAGCGCGAAGTTTATCATGGCTCCAAGCTCCTGCTCGTTTATAGTCCTTATCACCGTTGGCACGAGCACAATGCCGATATGCGCCTTTCTTGCAGCGTCAAGTATATGCGGTATCTCCCAGTGGTTTTTCGGGTTTGCCCTTGGGCTCACTCCGTCGAAGCTCATGTACAGCGTGCTTACGCCAGCCTTCCTGAGCTTCACCGCCAGATCCGGATTCATGCCAAGGTTTATGCCGGTAGTGTTAAGCTGTACCTGGTCGAAGCCGGCCTCTTTCGCCTGCTTGACTATTTCCACTATCTCAGGATGCATAGTCGGTTCGCCACCGGTTATTTGTATAGCGTTCGCAGGTATAGGTTTCGCCGACCTTAGGTTGTCAAATATCTTCCTTATCTGCTGCACCGTTGGCTCGTATATGGGCTCGCCCTCCTTTGCGTAGAAGAAGCAGTACCAGCAGCTAAGATGGCATCTGTTTGTAACGACCACGTTTGCAAGGCCTGTGTGGGTCTTGTGCCTTTCGCATATGCCGCAATCGAACGGGCAGTTTTCCCCAGCATTGAGATAGTTAGGGTTGTCGAAGCCCCTGCCGTTGTAGCCATAGCCGCGCATCTTCATGTACATGTCGTAGTCCTCCCAGTACTTCTCAAGGAACCAGCCGTGCTCTGGGCAGTACTTCCTTATCATGACGTTGTCTCCGTCCTTGTAGATCGTGCCCTTTATTATGAGCTTGCATTCTGGGCACACTGTCATTGTCTCTTCTATAACTGGCATCTTCTCTATTTCTTCCATTGTCCTGTGGTACGGCTTCAGGTGCTCCGGTACGTCCGGCCCCTTCGCAGCTTCAGCAACATGTTCTTTTCCAGTTGACATTAATTCACCAAATTATTACTGAGTTATAAACATGCAAAGTATTTAAAATTTGTGCTCCTTTCCTTTTCCTTCCGATGCTTGTATCCTCTTTATCGCACTCTCGAGCCCGGCCTTCAGCTCGTCTGCAATGAACCTTTTCGAGAAGGCGTCAGCCTTGGCTGCTATGCTTATCTTGTTTGCATACACCCTAGCTATCTTCCCCCTGAGCTCGCGCTTGCCATTGCTTATGTCAGCCAGCTTGAATATTATGCCATATTTCGGCGACTTGCTTCCGTACTTCAGGTGCTTGAAGAAGGCCTTCTCCGCGCCGAGCAGTTGTATCGTGCTCGATGGCATCGTGGCAAGCTTTTCCAGCGAGCCGGCCTTGCCCAGCAGCTCAGCCGCTATATGATAGTCTATTATATATGATACGTTTGGCATGACTCTTTTCGTCGCCGCGGCGAGGTAGGCATCGATCGCCTTCTGAACGTCGCTGAGCCTGAGATAGTTGCTCGCCACCTCTTTTATTGCCACATATTCGTCGCCGTTTGGCTCCCTGCCCATGCTTTGCTCCGCCAGCCTTGCCACTTCCTCCGCAGCCTTGCTGCCGAGCAGCTCTGCAAGCTTGCCCTTTTCCACCTTTTTCTTGTCCATCCCGAAGCTTACCACAAATCTCGCATAGCTTTCCGGATTGCTCAGTTTGAGCTCTGGGAAATACAAGCTGTACCATTCGTTTAGCCTTTCGTAAACCAGATTCATTATCTTGTCTATCTCGAGGTACGTGCTTATTGCCTGCATGAGCGGGTACTCCTCGCTGCTGTACGCTTCAGCTATGCCGCTCTTCGCCCTCTCTATTAGCATTCTCCTCTTCTTCTCCCTTTCCTCAAATTCGCTCCCCAAAAGAACACCTAAACTATTTGCCCGGATAAAAATAAAAAAATGGCAGTTGCCGCAAAAGTGCAAACTCGCATCAAATGCGGATATTACCAGCATCAATGTTAAAGATATTATTGAAACTGTATTATATATTGATGCATAAGCAATTTAGATTTAACCCCTTATAATCTCTTAGATATTTATGGAAGGCAACGTTGGCATACAGGACATAGTCGCCAGGAGGGGCATATACTATCAGGCGTTCGGCATATACCACGAGGTTGGCGGCTTCTTCGACTACGGGCCGGTTGGCGTAAGAATAAGAAGGAACATAGAATCGGCATGGCGCAATATATTCGTTGAGCAGCTCGGCGCCGTGGAAATAGAAACGACAACAATAATGCCAGAGCAAGTATTCAAGGCAAGCGGGCACCTCAGCACGTTCGCCGATCCGATAACAAAGTGCTTGAAGTGCGGCACACACTACCGAGCAGACAAGCTGCTTGAGGAATACTACGAAAAGAAGGGCGAGAGCAAGAAGGAGGAGGAGATAAAGAAGATGGACATAGGGCAGCTTGACGGCGAAATAAGGAAAAACGGCATAAAGTGCGAGAAATGCGGCGGAGAGCTTTCAAAGGTGGAAAGATTCAATTTGATGTTTCAGACGCAGATAGGTCCTCTTACTACGGACAAGGGCTATTTAAGGCCCGAGACTGCGCAGGGTATGTTCGTGGATTTCAAGTACCTGTTCCGCATATCGGGGGCCAAGCTGCCTATGGCGGTGGCGCAGGTGGGGAAAGTGTACAGGAACGAGATATCCCCGCGACAGCAGCTGGTCCGGCTCAGGGAGTTCTCGCAGATGGAAACTGAGCTTTTCTTCGATCCAGAGGAGATGCCAGGCGAGGTGGGCGAAATTTCTGTGGACGCAATACTGGGTGCAAAGCTCAATTTCGAAGAGGCAGGGAAGGAGGAGGTAAGGGAAAGGAGCATAGGCGAGCTGCTTGAAGCAGGCAAAATACCAAACAAAATGCTTGCGCTGCTGATATACCTTGAAAAGAGGCTTGTTGACACTTTGGGCATTCCAACGGAGCTTTGCAGGTTCAGGGAGTTGGAGAAGGAGGAATTGCCGCACTATTCGAAGGGCAACATAGACTTGGAGGTCAAGACATCATACGGCTACATAGAAATCGCGGGAAATGCCTACAGGACTGATTACGACCTTTCGTCGCACGCGAAGCTTTCCGGCACCGACCTTTCGGTGACGAGCGGCAGCAAGAAGCTCGTACCGCACGTTGCAGAGGCCAGTATCGGCATAGACAGGACGCTGTTCGCACTTCTTGACAGCTCACTTCAGACTGGAGACAGGGATTGGGCTTGGCTCAGGCTGAGCAGCGCCGCAGCACCATACCAGTACGCAATCTTCCCGCTCCAGAAGGACGAGAAGCTGGAAGCAAAGGCGCGCGAGATATACAAAAAGCTTGCGGCTCGCGGTTTGCAGGCATACTATTCAAGCTCCGGCAGCATAGGAAAAAGGTATGCGAGGGCAGACGAGATAGGCGTGCCTTCGTGCATGACCATAGACTACCAAACGCTGGAAGATGGCACAGTTACGGTAAGAAACAGGGACACGATGAAGCAGGAGCGCGTTGAGGAAGGCAAGCTGTGAGTCATGGCATGGATGGGGAAAAATACATAAGCGTGCGCGACTTCAGCTTGAAGTATACGGTGGAGAGCGCACAGCCGCTCACCTTCTACGGCGACATTGAAAGCGGGGGCAATGCCGTTTCGTTTGTCAGCGGAAGCACAAAGGTTTTTGTGAGGCAGAAGGGAAGAAAACTCTATTTCCGCCGCATTGGTTCGGCGAGTGCCGGCAGCGTGGAGAAGGAGCTGCGCAGAAGGTTCGGCTTGGATCACGACATGCGGAGAATATACGAAAGCATAGATACAGATCCTTTCATGCACAGCGCAATAGAAAAATATCGCGGCATGCGCGTAACGCTGAACGACCCTTGGGAGACTGCGCTGTCGTTCGTGGTATCACAGTTCAACAACGTCAAGCGCATCAGGGGAATAATGAAATGCATGATAAGCAGGTTCGGCGAGCAGGTGAAGTACGGCACAAGCGGCGTTGCATTCAACAAGTTTCCATCGTACCAAGCGCTTGCGGAGGCGAGCGTGCCAGATCTGATGCGCTGCGGCGCCGGCTTCAGGGCGAAGTACATAAAAGAGATGGCAGCGGAATTGTCCGCGGGCTTCAGCCTGCGCGAGATTCGCGGAATGAGCTATGAAAGGGCAAAGGAAAGGCTGATGGAGCTTAAGGGTGTTGGGGACAAGGTGGCCGACTGCATACTGCTCATGGGCTATGGCAAGCTTGAGGCGTTTCCGATAGATACCTGGGTGAAGCGCATAGTTGAGCATGTCTATTTCAACGGTGGAAAAAAGAGCGTTAAGGAGATTCATGCTTTTGCGCAGGAGATGTGGGGCAAGCACGCCGGATACGCCCAGCAGTACCTGTTCTGGCACGGAAGGGAAGCGAAGGTAGGAAAGCGCGGCCAAGCCTCTGTTGCGGCAACAGAAAAATAGAATAATAATAAAAACTTTAAAACAAAAATGACACATGAGGTGTGGAGGTGCTTGGGGAAATAAACGAGCTTACCGGAAAGATAGCCAAGATGCAGGAAAGGCTTGACAAGGTAATGGAGCTGTCGAGGGAAGTGGTCAGGCTCAGCGGCGAAGCAATGTCCGCAATACACGCGAAGGACAGCGCAAAGCTGCGCGCAAAGACGAAGGAGCTGGGTGCAAAGATGAAAAGCCTCAAGGCCGTAGAACGCGGCTTCGAGTACTACTCGCAGGACGCGCACCAGGAGTATGTGGAGCTGATGATGCTTGACAGCATATTGAGCAGCGGCAGGGTGCCAACAAGCAAGGAGCTGAAGGAAAAGCCCATAGCATACATACTGGGCATGATGGACGTCGTCGGCGAGCTCAAGCGAGAGGCGCTTGACGAGCTCATGAAGGGCAACGTGGAAAAGGCAAAGAGCTACTACGGCTTCATGAAGGAGATATACGACTCGACGCTGCACATACGCTTCGCGAACTCTCTAATGCCGGGCTTCAGGAGAAAACAGGACACAGCGAGAATACAAATAGAAGGAATAGCGGCGGAGCTCATAAGCAGGCACTGACGGCGTGCACTGAGCTTCAATTGCAGCATTGCTAATATTTAAATACTTTATTATCTCACTATAAGTAGAGTGATGGTATGAAGCTAAGGAAATCAAAAGCGCAAAGCGCTATGGAATATTTGATGACATACGGCTGGGCAATACTGATAATTGCCGTGGTGCTTGGAGCACTATTCAGCCTCGGCGTGTTCAAGGGTACGGTAGGTTCGCACTGCATTGCTGTGCCTCCATTCACGTGCCAGACGCCAACAATGACAACTGCCGGTGTGGTTTCAGTGCCAATCGGTGTTGCAACTGAGTCGATAAATGTTTATGCAGCGGCGTGTTCATCTGCTTCTAGCGGTACAGGCTATCCACTTTATGGCAACATTGGTGTATCTCCAGCAGGAAATAATGCACTGTCTACTGTGGCTCCGTCGCTAGGTGGAACACCATTACCAACAACACCTTCTGGTCCAGTTGTATTAAATGCTGGAACTATAGAAACATTAATTGTATCTTGCCTTTCTAGCAATACTGCATTGGCGGCGACGTCATATCCAATCGGCTCTTCATTCACCGGAACAATCTGGCTGAACTACACAACAGGAACTAGCAGCACACCTATCGTGCAGCCGATAACATCTTCGTTCTCAGTAACAGCATCCTGAACAGCAGCTTTTCTTTCTTTTATTTTTAATTTTTGCTTCTTGTTCTTTTTAATTAGTTTTTCTGTTTTCCTATCTACTTGTCTTGTTTCTGCTTTCTCATATCAAGAAGAGTCATAAGTTCATTCGCGTTGAGCAGCGGCTTCCTGAGCCTGTCCGTGTCTTCTGTCGCGAGCCTTGGGCATGCAGTGTTGACGAATGCGTCTATCTCCATCATGTTGTTAAGGGAGTCAAAGTCGAAGGTGTTTGATACCAGTATTGCAGCTTCGCTTCCAGCCTTTTCAATCCTTTCCTTCAGCACTTTTGCCAGGTTCAAGTTGTATTGTCCTATCTTCGTACTCACCAGTATGCCAAACCTCTTTGCGTCGAAGCTCCTCAGGATCTTGCCATTCACCTCCCTCCTGTGCCTTTCCCTGTAATCGTCAAGCCATTCCATCTTGTGTGCAAAGGGCTCTATGGAAAGGAAGGGCTTCGTTGTCTGGTAAACGGCCCCTAGCGGGTGAAATAGCCCTCCTCCAAAATAGATGAAGCATTCAACTTCCCTGTCTATGCTTGCTGCACTGCCCACGTCGCAGCCCAGTATCTGCCCGTTGTGCCTGGCAAAGCCATAAGGTCTGCCTATTATAACCTCCTTTCCGTTTTTCTCGTAAAAGTTCTTTATGTCTTCAAGCTGCGCCACGTGCTGCACCGTTGTGACTATGCCTATTTTCCTGAATTTTTCAATTAGGGGAAGGCTTTCCTTAAGTATCGACAAATCAGCATTTATACTGTATTCCACATACTCCACGTTGAAATCAATGTGCATGAATTCAGCGTGACCGAAGTGTACTATCTTTTCTGCCCCTATTTTTTTGGCCTCTTCAACAGCTATGTCGCACGCACCAAAAGTCGGGGAAGCTGAAATGTATACCTCGTCTCCCTTTTCTTCAAGCTTTTTCGCATACTCCAAGCCGTACTGTTTCAAGCCTTCAGGGAATTGTAGTAGCACTTTCATAGGATCATACGGGGCTTTTGGCCTGCTGCAGCTCCTCGACCACTATTTTGTAGGTGCCTGACAGCTTTGAGGAAGCCCTGCGCATTGCCTCCTTTACTACGTTTACCTTGTCCTTAGAGCTTTTCATCTCAAATACCGTTTGCCCCTTGGATACTCTTGCAGCGACCGAAACGGGCTTGCCGAATGCCAGGGTCATACCCTGGGAAATTCTGTCTGCGCCTGCACCCGTAGCCATCTTCTTTTCTCTTATCACGTTGTGCGGATAAGTTATTACCTTGAATAAGTATGCGTTCGGTATTTCCCTTTCCAGGTACTTGTTTGCAGCCTCTCTGGCAGCCTCAAGTGCATTGGATCTGAGCTGTATGTCGTAGTTTGATACAAGCCTCGCCCTTACATCATAGCTTGGTTTGTCAACCCCCATCTTGAATATAAGAAGGCTCGTGTGCGGCAGTGCCTTTACATAACTCTTCCTAGGCTTTCTCCTCGAATACCTGCTCCATGCCTGGCTGTTTACCTTTCTTACGCTCCTTGCTGGCCTCAATTTCATAATAACACCGTAAACTCGGGACAACGAGATTATACTTTTATTTTGTATAATAAGATTTATATAACTGACGTGCCCTTTAAAGTCCAGAAAATTGACATCTACCATAAAAACATGCAGGATTTTCGTATTCTCGGCATGCCCTGGCTTTATCAAGAATAAGAAACTGTCAAATACCAACTTGCTATTCACTTTCTGCGAATTGAAAAATTGGCGCCCTCTACGCTTTGCAGCGCATCGGCCCACACCTTAACCCTGGCTTCAGCAATCCGTCTTGGCGCATCGCTGAGCATGGCAAGCCCCCTCTCGTTAAGACGGTAACTGTTGTTGCGTTTTTCAACAAAAAGTGCAAGCGGCAGGCGGTTCAATTGTGAGTAGAATTCATCGATGCTGTCCCTGAGAAATTTGATACCAACACCAGCGTAATCCGCTATTTCATCTGCTGTCCTCGTGCCGTGCCCTATATATAGTATTATTTTGGCAAGCAACGGCGCCACAGCATTAGCATCGTCTATTGCGCTACACTCTTTATCCACAATATTAATCGGACAAAAAAATCTATAAAATGCTTATCTCCAGCACTTATGTTTATGGGTTCAGCGTCTATCTATTTAAGAGCTTGCAAGATTTCGTATTTGATATTCTTGGCATGCTCGAAGTTTATCGAGAATAAGAAATTGTCAAATGTCAATTTGCTGTGGCTCCGCTTCCTTTGGCGTTGCCACAATTTTCTATTAAGGCGTCTACCAAAATATTTATATATTTATTTAAGTATATAATTTTGTATCAAAGTATAAGGTGAATACATGTGGGGAAGCAGCAATAAAAGCAGAATTGTTGCAGTAATAGAGCGCGCGGCGTTGAAATCTTTGATTGTAATTGGCCTATTTGGGGCTAGAAACGCATATGCATCAGGTGTGGTGTCGCTAGATATTGTCGGAACTATATCCTACATACAGCAGGTTCTCATGCATATAGGTCCGGCACTGAGTGCCACACTATTCATAACTGCTGGCATCTTCTATGCGATAGGGCAGCTTCTGCCACCAGACAAGAGGGCAAATTTCCATACAACCTCTATAAACATAATAATAGGCGCGGTCACCATAGCGGTGCTTTCGGTTGCATCCGGCGGCCTTGCTGTCGCCTCATCGCACCTCCTTGCAAATGCGTCCTCAAACTCGCTGACGTGATTTGTTGCCAAGCATTTACCCATTTGGCACATATGGCTTTGGCCTGTCAATAGATATAATAGGTATAATGATGGGCATAAGCGGCATTATCCTTGGATTCGGTTACGCGTTTGACGACAAAAAACTAAAGGAGTTTGGAAGAAGTGAACTCTACCAGTCAATGATAAACGTGGCGCTGGTTGTATTTCTTCTCTCGCTATTCATGCCGGGCGGTATTGTCACTGGCGTAATAAGCACGTTGGTAGGGAAGAGTCCCGCCACATTCAGCTGTCCCGAATACATGTCAGGAAACAGCGCAATATGCCTTGCATATTCATATCTTGCCGGTCCCGGCGGCTACACATTCAACGGTATAGCGTATCAGTCGCTTTTTTCAATCATAATGGAAGTTTTCCTAGCAGTTACCGCTTTGATTGTAATACTCGGCGGCATCTCTTCGCTTTCGCTAAGTTTCCTATTCGCGAAGATTAACTTTGCGCCCATGGTAACTCCTTTTCTTCATGAAATGCAGTACATGCTTGACATAGTAACGTCAATGGCGATAAGCGTGCTTGTACAGGCATCAATACTTTCGTTTGTAGCGATAGCTGCTGTTGCGGTAATACTTCCAACCGGCATAGTGCTGCGTGCATTCTACCCGTCAAGAAAGCTTGGCGGCTTTTTGATAGCATCTGCAATAGGCCTTTATGTAGTTCTACCCCTCTCATATCTGTTCAACATATATATGCTTTATTCATATACAAGCGGCCTAAACGAGACAAGCATGCAGGCGACTGTTGCGAGCGCTAGTTCTGCGGAGAATCTTTTGCTTAACGCAACAAACGCATCGTCTTCGGTAGTGCATCTTGTATCTTCAACAAACTCGCTGCTCAGTTCAATCTCATACCTGCTGGATTCACTTTTTTCCTTTGTTGCCAACTTCATAGTAAAGACATTTATTCTTCCGATATTTAGCCTCATACTCACAGGCATATCGATAAGGGAGCTTGCCGCAATGCTTGGTTCAGAGGCGTTTTTTGGCAAATTCAAAATATTGTAGGGGGATTCATGATAGGAGAATATCTAGCATGCAAATCGATAGGAATCTACATAACATACTCGCTGATGGGAATATTCCTCATACTTTCCGTGTTCACCCTTAATGCTTATGTGATATCACTTGGTGTTGTTGCTTGCCTTGTCTCGCTTGCATACCTGAAAATGCACAATGTGATAGAAGCAATATTCTTGAAAAAGTCCAGGATCACAGTTTCCAACGGTGCATACATACTAAATTCTGCTTTGGACGCGGCGGTTAAGAAGACTGAAGACGGCTACGAGGCAATTTCTGCAGCCGTGCTAGAGCCAGGAGGTGAGATAAGGAACAGCGAAGGTATAACCGACATAATAAACAAGTCAAAATCCCCATTCGAATTTAGCGTTGTGGTCAGCAGCCTCAACGCAAAGAAGTTCATAGAGCATATAGAGACAAGGCGAAACATTGCCGAAATAAACCTTTCAAAAGTCGGTGGTGACAGCAGAAAAAGCAACGCCATAAGGAGGGAAATAGAGATGCTTGACGGCGAGATAGCATCAATAGCAAAGGGCGGCGCGCCTATGGACATAACAATACGGCTCAAGGTATTTGGCCATGGCTACAGCATAGCCGAGGCGTCTGCCAACGCGAAGAGAAGCATGGAAGGCATGCTTTCGCTGTTCGCATCATCGCTAGGCGCAGGCTACAGCGTGCTCAAGGGGGAAGATTTGCTGGGGGTTGTATAGTGGTTATATGAGTATCAAGTTGACTCCGGCAAGCGTATCAAAGCTTATATGCATGCCATACTCAGACGATCCTTCAGCAGAAGCTGCACTTAAGCTCGCTTCATCATGCATATACATCGGAAGGACGCTGCATAGGTCAATACCTTATTTTCTAGATTTCAGCCAGCTCATAAATCCGCATGTATTCGCGATTGGCATGACCGGCAGCGGCAAGAGCTATCTAATAAGGTCGCTGGCGCTGAAGCTTGGCATTTTTATGAATGTGGCTGTGCTTATAATAGACTTTACCGGCGAGTATGCCGAGCTATCACAGTTCGGAAACAACGCTGGAGAAGGGGACATAGAGGTAGTGCTGGAAGAGACACATCAGGGCGTAATCTATGTGGACCTTTCTGAATATGGTGAAGCAAAGAAGGTGGAGAGTGCAAAGAGGATCCTAAGCGCTATAATAGTGCGCATGCGCGCCAGCAGGGCTGATTCAGAGCTGAAGTTCTTCACAGTAATAGATGAGGCGTGGAAGCTTCTGCTGGGAAGCGGGCTCGTGGAAACGCTGGTTAGGGAGGGAAGAAAATATGGATATGGCGTGATAATCGCTTCCCAGATGCTTGGCGATGCAGGCGCCGGTATCGCCTCCAACATAGGCACGTTATTCGTGTTCAGGGTCAACGATTCGTCATCGCTGCAGAAACTTTCGGATAACTATGCCCTGGACGAGAAGAAAACGTCTGCGATCAAAGATTTGAACGTAGGTTCATGCCTTGTAATCCAAGTTTTCAAAAGGGAAGGTATGGCAAGGTTTTTCATAGAAAGGGTCAGCGGCGTAGAATATTTGAATAGAATAACAATTATTGCGGGTGGAAAAATGGAAGTAGAGGTCGGCGAGGAAAAATTCAACCAGATAATGGCGGAGCTCGGAATATCTGGCGCTTCGCTTGCAGAGCTCAAGGGGCTCATGGTTGGAGGCACGATAAGGTTACCTGCACTTTTGGCGTGGCTAATATTGCATGGCGCGGATAGGGAGCTCGTGTTGTACAAATTCAGGCGTTTGGGGCTTAGCGACGATACGCTTGCGGACAATTATGCAAACGCATTGGTGGAAGTGGTCAGTGATGGGCGAAACAAAAGAACGTGAAAAGCTTGGTTTGCACATGTCAGTGCCTATAAGTGCAAGGCTTACCTCAACATTCGGAGCAGTAAAACACTCCCTTTCCGCATATCCTGGGGTTTCATTGGTTCAAGATGGAACTACCCTAAGATATCAGCTCAACGCTAGCGAAGAATCGAGTACATATTACGTGGAGCTGGCAAGAGAGTATATCCTTATCGAGGTGTTTTCCGATACGTCGCCCATATACCTAATGGAATCCTGTCTGGTGAAGCTTCTTTCTGTATGCTCTATGCTGCGCGGCGAATATGTGTTCAAGATCGAGAGCCTTTTCCCCTACATTATCTATGCGCTTGAATCTCAGAAGATTGACGCGTTGGCAGCATCAGTTGCAGCAGCTCGTCAAGATTACCGTTATACTGATATAATCTTGGCAAAGAGAATAATGGCGCTTTCATTCAGCATAGGAGAGAAAGACAAGGCAATATCTTTGCTTGAGGATACCGTTGCACAGCTCACTGCAGATATGATAATAATGCTTGCCGCCAGTGGCGCCGTTGATGGCACTTCGCTGCACGCAAAGTATGGTATAAGCATCGATACACTGAAGCGCTCTCTTGAGATTATACGTTCAGCTGGTTACAGGATCATTTACAAGCCTGGTGGCAAGTTTGTACTGGCGAGGCAATGAATCCGGTCGCAAGCTTGTTTTCGCAGGAAATTCCAATACTAATCGGGGCAGCTATATTCGTTCTTGTGGCAAAGTTTAGGTTTGAAAGGCGAAAAATAAGCATAGAAGTTAGTGAGGAGGCATTAGCTATTAACGATGTTGTTTCATCGCATGAGTGTCAAATACCTGCAGCACAGCGTACAATGCCTCGTAGCCTCCCTGTGGATTTTCGCGAAATTTTTCCTGTTTTGAACGACAATGCAAGGTTCGTACCTTTGCTTTGCGGAGAATATGAAAAGTACTTTTACTGGCACGGATTTATCGGCAACGGCGATTCACTAAAACGCGAAGCCATAATGTTGCATATCTACGAAAGGCTGATTACCGAAGGCAAGCTTCGAAAAGGCGATTTTAAGTGGCTTAACAGACGCAGTATATATCGCATCGGATTCAGCGAACTTGGCATGCTTCCCATATTTATGGTTTACAAACTACATAGCATGGAATCAGTAGTCAAGCCCAACACTATCAATATCCTAATGTCTCAAGACGATACCAGCAAGCTTCTTCTTTCGCTCCTCTCATTTTCTCCCGTCTCAGGCATGCTTCTTTCATATTTGTCATTGCAAAACTTAAGCGTGCAGGTGGTCTGATGATTCAGCTGCTTTTCGATTTGGCAAGGGAAGTTGCCGCAATAAGCGGCGCGATTGAGGGAATGCTGCTCAGCATATCGATGCTTAAAAGAATATTCTGGCGCGCTTCACCTGCAGTACAGCCACTCCTTCCAAGCATCTACAGGGCGTTCGGGCTACTGTTCGCCATATCAGCAGCAGTGGTGATAATATGGATGACATGACTATTATTTACAAGCGGCTAAACAATGGCAACGAGCATGCGGCAAAGATCTTGCTTTCGGTATCGCTGTCAGCAGCAGTTTCGACAGTGATTGAAACATTGCTAGGTCATGCCTCGCCCAAGGCATTCCTATTGCTGTGCCTGGTTTTTGGTTTTATGCTATATAGACGTAGGTCGGCGCAGGACGTGCCGCTTGGCAATCTATTGCTAATGTCAGTTGCAGTTGTGGCAATACTTTTTGTTGAGGCAGTTGTGTGCGCATAAAGGAGATCAAATGCAAAAAATTTTCGAAATGATAGAAGTGCCGGTGGATTTGGACTATGAGATGCTGCTGAACTCGTTTTTGGGGAGGCAGTTTATAATGCACCACGATTTGTCAAGCTCAAAGACATACGTTGTTGCTGATTCGGATTGGCCAGAAATAGCCCGCAATGCCATAGCGGGGCTAACAACTGTGGCGGCGAGCGGCAGCTTTAAGCTAAATAACCCTCTGCTGGCAGTAGTATATGTTCCGTCAGCATCGCCAAGTGCAAAGGCTCAAGAGTCAGGGCAACTGCTTGGTGCATTGTACAATCTGTTTTCAGGTACTGACGCACAAGTTTCGATCGCTTTTGCTCCGGGAAACCTTGAGGATGCAAGGCGCATAAAGGGTAGAGTTGAGGAGCTGCTCAGCAGGATAGCGACAAGGGCAACAAAAAGCTACTCAAATAAAGCAACAATTTCATCTTCAACCTCGCTGCAATCAGATATCTATTATAATTCAGATGACAAGGTTTTGTTCTCGAACATGCTAGATAACCTTAACAGCATAATCGCAATGAATGGAACCTCTTATAAGGCGCTTATTGTTCTTTCCGGCGAATACGAGCAGATACTTTCATACATAAAATCAAAGCTGCTTGTTATGGAAATGCATAAGATAAACGTCAGCAGTTTGGAAGAGCTTGCAGATATCGCTTGCAGCATAGAGGCAATGCCATTGAACCATTCTATATTATCGCGTCTGTTTGTCTTTTCAGAACGCATATTGCGCATCGCAAGATCCAATGTCCAAGTACCGCGCCAGTCTGGCAACATAGATCTTGGCGTGTTCCTGGACAGAGCCGTATCCCCATCAGGTACCCATGTCATGCTAGACGCATCAACCTTAAATCTTGGCACTATAGTAACGGGCATGCCAGGCACGGGCAAGACAACATTGGTAATGTCAATGCTGAGCCAACTAAATGCACTCGCTGAAAAACCGGTAATGGCAATAATATCGCCTACCCACGAGTGGTCTGCATTTGCCAATGCGAATGGGTTGAACTTCTTTCAGCTTTATGAATCTAAACTTCCAGTGAACTTTTTTACCTGCTATGACGCGGCGTCGAAGGAGAAATACTATGAGAATCTTGCAATGCTTCTTGCAAACGCATCGGTCGCCGGCCCATATAAAAATTCGCTTGAGAAAAGCTTGCTTGCAGCCTTCAGGAAAGTGTATTCCCTCACATTGAATCCTGATCCTGTGGAAATGTATTATACTATAGAGGAAACGGTAATAGAACAACATGCAACAAAGACAAATGTTGGGGTGAAATATACAAAACACGGCGAAAACATAAGAGCTGCACTTGAGAACTTGCGCCTGCTTCTGTTCCGGCCTGAGTTTGCCACAAAAGATGGCATCAACATGATGTCATTTCTGAAAGGGGGTGCAGTCTTCGATCTTTCCAAAGTGAGCAACAGTATGAAGCAGTTCTACTACTCTTTGATACTTAATATTGTATACGCATTCTCTGAAAATTTTGACGAAAATGCGGATAACGAAAGGAAGCTGAAGCTCGTGATAGTGCTTGATGAGGCGCAGGAAGTGATAAATGCCGATGAGACATCCGCAGTTGTTCTCGATTTGAAGCAGAGGATACAGGATTTTAGAAAAAAGGGCATAGGTATAGTGCTGATAACGCACAATCCAATTGACATAAGTGGTAGTATACGCAGGGTATGTCAGACAAAAATATATTTTAGGCAAAGTGCAGACATGGTGAAATATTCCGCTACCGATTTAGGATTTATTGAGCAGGATTCAAGTACCATGAGCCTTCTTAGGGGTTTAGGCGAGCGAACTTTTGTACTTGATTATGTTAGGCGTGATGGCATCACTGGCTATGCATCTCCTGCTGGCCCAATTTTTGTAAGATCAAAAGAATATGCACTTCCTGCTGGTGAGGCTCAGCCAACTAGCCTTAATTGCAATCTGCACGGCGATGTTTGCGATTGCAAAATTTACATCCGAGATCGGGAAAAGGCGCCGCTCGCACTCGCAGAAGTTAAGTTGTTCTATTTGGGTGAGCTTGTGTCAGAGTCGAAAACCGATGAGGCTGGAAAAGTGGTTTTCAATGGGTTGCTGAGAGGCAAGAAATACTCACTGCAATTGCCCGCCAAAAAGAAAAAGGATACAAGAATCTTCCAATTCAGCGCTCAGGACAACATAGATATAACCGCTGACGTACCTAAACAATGAGTCTCTTCTGCAGCATGTGGTGCCTAAGTATAGTACTGTTTCTGATCCACGTTGATATCGAAATATCCATTTTGTTGTCTACATAACGAAGCGCATCGTATATGCTGTCAAACTTTATGGGCTGTGTCTTAAGCGTTTCCCTTACGTGTTCTCTCACATTCCATACTCCTACTGGCATTATATATCCCGGATGCGTTTCCCTCAAGATTACAACGCTTGCGATTTTGCCTATCCTATTCAAATGCTCCGATACTGCAAGCCTTGCAGCATAATAGCACCCGCCTATTTCCGCGTACGTCTTTCTTCCTTTGCTGAATTCGTGCGAGGAATATATCTGTATGTTTGGGTTGTCTCTGTTCCACGTTGTGTTCGGGTACCACGCCTCGATCAGTTCATAACTCCACTCGCCAGGCATCATAAGCACTATCCACCTGGTGTCAAGCGCGATGCTCTCGTATATTGTTGTTGCATCTATAGTATTATAGGTCATTACCTTCTCCAAGTTGGCTTTTGATATGGTATCATCCACTGCTGTTATGCTCCATCTTGTAGGTACAAATTTCCTCTTGCCATGCGTCCCTAAAACGCCTGCGGAGAGCGCCTTCTGTATTTTTGACACGATCACCTTTTTGTTGTACAACTCTACTATCGCATCTTTTGCATGAAGGTCGGTGTCAAAGTATGCCTTTTCAACGTCTCTGTTTGGAGAGACATCTTCTATTTTAAGGTTCTTCAGCGGCGCGCTAGGCCCAAATGGCTGCGAATTGTCATCAAACCTCAAACCCATATCCGGTTTCTTCTTCAGTTCCACTTCAGCATAAGTATATTTGTCTGCAATTGCAAGCTCAGTCATAATTTCTTCTACCTTCCCTTTGTCAACATTGTTTACGTTGGTTTCATAGATCCCGCGCACCAATAGTGACCGGTATTTTACTATTTCTTCAATACTCTTGTCTGCCCACATTTCAGGCGTGCCAAGCACGGTGGTATCGCCAAGCTGCGGCGGCACAAGAGGGCCTATATACACGTGCGGATATCCGTATCTCCCCACGAAAAGATCAGGCGGAGAAGAGCCCTCTATTTCCTCCTTGTCAAGCATCGACACTGTCTTGAATTTGTAGTAGTATTTGAGGAACTGCGGGCTCTTCATATACTGGTATATGGATTTTGATCTTACCGCGCTCGTTTCGCTGCGGTTCTGTGTCGAATTAGCATGCATGATATATACTTATTCTTTATTATATTTATTTTTTTGTATATAAATTGATTTCATGAATGGAGTCATAAGGAAGAGGTTGTCAAGGCTATTCAACGGTGCCGAATTTGATGCCGTGCTAATATCAAATTCGGGTCCTAGTGAAATAGATCCGGATTTTGTCTATTTATCAGGTCTAAAACGAGGGGTATATGAATCCAACATGGTTGTAGCCACAAAAGAGCGCAGATTTGTATTTACAACACCTCTTGATTATGACGATTGCGTCTCACAGCTAGGGAGCAAAGCGGATGTAATAGACATGTCGGCAAACGGCGCGAAAAATGACCTAGTAAGCTTGCTTGAAGGAAAAGTGGTAGGCATAAACGGCTCATATCTACCATATTCGGAATACAGAAGAATAAAGCGCGAATACAAGATTAAGAGCCTTGTTGATGTAAGCGGAAAGCTGCTTGAAGCACGTTTGGTAAAGGACAAAACTGAAATAATGTCAATGAAGCGCGCGATAGGCATAACAAAGAAAGCGATGAAAGAGATAATAAGTCATGTCAAGCAAGGTATGACCGAGCTTGAGCTCGCGGGCATATTTGAGGAAATTCTGCATAGGAACGGTGCCGACGGGACGTCATTCAAGACCATAGTTGCATTTGGAAAGAACAGTGCCATCCCTCACCATATGCCGGACAGCACAAGGTTCAAACATGGCGATGTGGTGCTCATAGATGCAGGTGCAACATACGAATTCTATTGTGCTGACATGACAAGAACATTTCTCACCGGCAAGAAAGATGAGGGCATAAAGAAAATATACGATACCGTGGCAGAGGCTCAGCGCCGGGCGATAAGCATGATGCACGTGGGGGAGAATGGCAGAAACGTAGACAAGGCAGCAAGGGACTACATAGACAGCGTGTACGAAGGCAAATACAAAGGAAGATTCACGCACTCTCTTGGACATTCGGTAGGAATAGAAGTGCATGATGGTTATGTGCTTTCGCCTAAATCCAACGTAGTTCTGAAGGAAGGAATGGTGTTTACAGCTGAGCCAGGCGTATACGTTCCGGGGCTCGGTGGCGTAAGAATAGAAGACGACATACTTATAACAAAAAACGGTCCAATAAAAATGTAGATGGGGAGCTCTGCTAGCTTGGTTAGGCTTCCAGGTTCGGGACCTGGCGACCCGTGT
>ERZ1669250.256-NODE-256-length-27310-cov-4.087470_pt1 | contig 27310 bp, 25 predicted proteins | sample MGYA00579295_ERZ1669250 | MGnify/ENA primary metagenome ERZ1669250 (study PRJEB41166, sample SAMN08046056) | hot springs metagenome | biome: hot spring; feature: acid hot spring; material: thermophilic sediment; isolation source: thermophilic sediment from acid...
TACGCGGATGGGCTTGACTTCCGGGTTCGGAATGGGTCCGGGTATTTCCCCACCCGCTATGACCGGCAGGACGTAATATAAGGTCGCGTGTAAAATAAGCTTTGCCCCAGCACAACTCAATTCATTTCAAGGGTAGAGACTTTGAACGTTTCCTGTTTGCGTTCTCATTATATGCTGTTGCCTGCCTCTAGACCGTGCAAAGCGTTACCGAGACGCCCACCAATAAAGCGACCGATATTATGAAGTACTTCCTTAGCACGGGAATAGAAGCCTTCATGGCCTGGTTTATCCTTTCGAGGCCTTCAGATCCAATTACCTTTATCTCATCTACTCTTTTTTGGATAATCATTACAGCTTCTCTTTGCTTCTCAAGGGCTATCTTCGCAGCCTTGATCGCCAAGTTTAGAATTGCCCTTTCGTCAGCAGCTCCTACCATGCTGTACTTGTTAACGGATTGGAGTGATGTAGATAACTGATGGTTATCCGTTGTGGTGACCTCAACCTCTCTGAAGCCCATATTTTTTAGTGCTTCAACTACCTTATCTCTGAGGCCTAGGATCATGTTGTTGCCTTGATATGAGACAAGGATACCGCTCTTCGAGAGCTTCTTCCATGTCATAGCTATTACGCCTCCATCGCAGATGCCTGTCTTGAGCGACTTCTGCGCATCTAAATGTGAGAATCCTACCTCAATAGGATCTTCGTTTAAGGGAGATTCCAGAAGCCTCCTTATACCGGCTGATATTTGCTCTACATTATATGGAGGGAAATAGTTTAGCGTTGAATATCCATCAATGGGACCAGAGTTATGCGCGTCGGCTAGCTTGCAGCCGAGTTTCTCGAGCCCTTCTCCGATTTCCCATGGGATATCATCACATGGATATGGTGCCTTGCTCAAAATGACCAGACTCTCTCCGTCTGACCTAATCGAGGTTAAGGTAAAGGGTCCAGCCTTGCTCTGGTCAAACTCGATGTTTGTACAGAATCTCCATCCGGCTGGTGGGTCTGTAACGGGCAAACTTTCAGGGACGAAAAAAGATTCTACGATTGCATGCGAGTAATTTTTAGCAAGACTTTTTGTTGGTATGTCATTTTCATGGCTACCCTTCCCTCTAAGTACCATGCACGGAGCATGGGTTGCCCCTTCAACACCACTAGATATCATCCAAGGAAGCGTGCTGCTGCCAACCTCATGGAATGGGCCAGGATGCGCATCAGTTACCACAACGCTACCTATGGGCGATCCTTTGCGATCTACGAAATAGATTAGATCACTTCTTATTGCTTTCCTTGTAGAGAGTTTTTCCAAGTAATCTTCATATTCTTCATCGTTTTTGTTGAACCAAGCTCTGAAGAAGCTAGCTCCGAAGCTCGAACCCTTAATGCCTATTATGGCCTTAGTCCTCTCATCTATTTTGCGTACTGTTGTGTAGGCCAGTGCCACGGATATTCCGTATAAAATCAAAACGTACAATATGTCAATGATGCTTGATATCATTAAAACGGGGAAGAAGAAGGTAAAAATTATTAATAAACAGAGCAGCGGGTTCTCAACCGTAGCCGCGTAAACTAGGGCCACTGGGTAGGCTGTAAGCGAAACTCCAATTGGTACGAGGTTGACATCTTTGTGTGGTAGGTACAGAAATAAAATTAGCGCTGAGTAGAAGAAATCGCCCATCAAAAGCGATTGCCTAATGCCGAACAACCGCTTTGGCTGAAGGTAAGTTGCAAGAAGTCCAATCAAAAATATGCTGAAGGTCGTTAATGTAAAGGCTAAGAGGGGCTTGTAAACACGGAGGTATAGTGCTAATAGTTCTAAAAAAGAGAAGGGAAATATGAGCCAATCAGGTATGGGGACGCGAAACAGCCACTTCTTGCGGCTTTCAAGTTCGTTGGCGGACTTCTGAGGGTCCAATTCTACCCCTTAAGGTTTAATTGCGTTGAAGACTCCTGCATCGGCTAGCGCTACCAAAATAGAAAAAGCAACAGCTATACCTATTACAACGCTGGGTTTGAAGTTTATGCCCTTATCTTCCTCATAGTACCTAACTAAGCCTGCAGCTGTCATGGGAGCTGGTCCTTCCCTCTTTCTTCTTCTGCTCATAATAGCGTTACGGATTTCGGCTTAAACGCGTAACGGTTCAGTCTTCACAGTCTAAGGTGCTCTCGTTGGGCGGCCAAGTAAAAAGTCATTTTGTATTAGCCTCTTGCGAGGTCTATCACTCTATTCCGGCACCTTAGCAATGCCTGCATCGCGCCTCGGCACACGACATGGCTTGCGGCTCAAAAAATTCGCCTTGAACCTTAAACTTGGAATAAATACCGACGACAGTTAAGAGAAACTCTCATGAAATTTACTGGCGTGGTAGGTAAGGCGAAAACGCATCCCAAAGCTCCCTAGCTCTGTTATCCGTGGTCAAGTGACGTCTTATTGGCTCTATTGCCCTGTTAAGCTCGCGTGCCAAAGAGAGCTTTAGATCTAATGGGTGGAGTTTTTGGCTTGCGTAATCTCTGGCTAGTTCTTCGAACGTTTTATAGGTTACGTCGCCTCCGTGAGCTAGGTCCCTTTCAACTTTAACCTCTCCGAAGAGCGGAAACACTATATACTTTGCGTACTCTATTATGGGATTACCCTCTAGTACGGCTGGCGGGCATGCAGCACCTAATATCTTCTTTCTTATGACATCTTCGTCATCTGTTAAGTATATGGTGTTTCTTGGAGAAGACTTTGACATCTTACTGGTTATTATGGCATCCCTTTTCGCATCTTCATCCATCCCTTTTCCCGATTTCAGACCCTCAAGCCCTACTAGAATGTGATGATGAACTCCAACTGGTTTTTTCCGTCCAAGTTTCTCAGCAACTTCCCTAGCTAACATGTTTGCCTTTCTTTGGTCTAGACCTAATTGGCAAATATCAACTCCAAGCTTGAATATATCTGTGACCTGCATAACGGGGTAAAAAAGCCAGGCCACCTTATCGCTTTCCACAGCGGTTCTTCCCATTATTGGAAGAGCGCGGGTGACGCGGCTTACAGTTACGTAGTTCGCAACCCTTAGCATAGTGGTTGTGTAATCACGATCTAATATGTCCGTGCTCCAAACAATTTCAACCTCATCCGTTTGTACGGGTACTCCTGCTGCCTTCCAAGCCTCCACGAAGTACCAGCCAGCAGCTTTTATGGCGTCCAAGTTGCCTCCTAGCTTACCATTTAGCCACGCATGCCAGTCAGCTAGAAAAAGCTTGAACCTCACGCCAGTCGTAAGGAGTTTTTTTATCGTTATTGCACGAAAGAGCAAAGGTAAATGGGCTATACCAGATGGCTCAAACCCATCATATGCTAACGGATGCTCCTTTTCCATCAGCAGCTTTATTAGATCTTCTCTCGTTATGATCTCCTCGCTTACTTCTTCAAACGTTTTGATCTTCTCGGATAACTCCATGCCTGATCACCAAAGAGTTTACCTATAAGTTTAGCTGGATAGGAGCTCCCTATCATCCAAAAGCGTTACCGCAATGTGGTGATTTTCTTCTACGATCGGCTTAATCGAAGCGGGCATATTGTTAGGTGTTGTGTATAAATAAATGTTTTCATGCTCAAGCATTGCTTTATTCGATAGGAGTGGCTTGGTTCCTCATTAATTGTGGGTCTTATTCTGAACGGAATTAGAAGCAACCGAATTATTTCGCTCCTGGCCTGGGCCCCTGGGCCCTTTTTGCAACCGCTTTCATCGTGAGCGTAGCGCTATCTCGGCGGTTCCTAGAAAGGTCCAGAGGCAGGTTTTAAGCTACGGGCTTTAAGCATATCGTCTTTATTACTCATTAGTTAGTCTTTAGGAAAGCGTCTGGCCAAGTAAGTATTAGTCGTTTCGTCTTAACTGGTCAGTTTTATTATTTGCAGATTGCTGAAGCATTTACTTTATTGGATGATATCTATTTTGAATTGCGTCGTCGCGGTAAACTCGAAGGCCACGACAGGAAACTCGTAATTAAACTTTAGTAGGATCTCAGGGGAAACCTCCGCTATCCAGCCTGAATCGAAAACCGCTGATCTTCCTGGAATGGCAAAGGGAAGATCTTTCGGCCTTACGTTGAGGTTCAGCCGCAGACGCTTAGCGACGTTTAGAAGGTCTCCTTGTATGTCCTCCACGCTCACTGAGTAATCGCTTATGGCGGCTGCTGCGTTGATCTTCTGAATGGCTTGCCCTTCCCCTTTTGTTATCACTGGACCTACCTCAAATAGCTTCAATGGCATGCGTTTTTTCTTGTTTAAGAAAAGTGCTTGAAGGAGGTCGGGTAATAACCCCTCCCTAAGGGAATCGTAAGAAGAGCTGACTGGGTTTTTAACGTTTATCGGGTTTTTGCCATAAACGGTTGATTGAAGGTTCTTATCGCTTAGTAAGGTCATGGAGATCTCAACGTAACCCAAATTAGCTAATCTTTCTCTTATCTTGTCCCTAAGAGAGGTTACGGCTGACCTCCTACCGATAGTATAGGTATTTGGGATAGAGGGAACTATTTCCTTAAGCCCCAGGCCCATCATAACATCTTCTACTAGGTCAACTTCGCCCATTACATCGAACCTGTAGTAAGGGGTAAAAACATCTAATTTCTCGCCTAAAAGATTGGTGCAATGGCCCATCCTACTTAGGGCCTCTGCTACCTTATCCCCTGTTAGGCTCAAACCAAGCTTTTTAGAAACGCTCGCAACGCTTAACTCATAATTTTTCTCGGGGAGCTGAGGAATCAGCACCTCTCCTTCGGGTTTGCGAAGCATCACCCTCGAAATTGTTCCATAACCCGACATCTCCCTTATCATAACGCCTGTTATGAGATCAACAGACCTAGCATCAGAACCCTCGACGTCAACAAACAGCTTCTTCGTTGACGGGGAAACTTGTGTGTATGCGGAATTAATTATCGGTGGCATTGACATTACCCCTTTGTTGGAGACGAGAATTAAAAATTCATCATCTTTAACTAATGACCCATACTTGGTTCCCTTGTCGGTTAAACTCAGAATCTCCTTTGGGGTCATCTCGCGAGATTCCCCGAGAGGAACAAATTTCAATGAATCTCCCTTGACGACCGTATATCTTATCTCCGATATCCCCTCAGCATCGTGAATCCCTATTGATGCTTTTGACCTATCTCTGCAAAAGCTTCTGTGAAGGATCTCTTGTAGGCCCATAAGCCTTTTTATGTCATCGTAATCTAATGTGACGCTGTTTACGAAGAAACCCTGGAAATATCCCCTTTGTTTGAACGTTCCCTCATCTTGTATGACCTTTATTGGCTCAATATTGGTCTTCAGTTTTTCATCGCTGCCGGTGAAATACGCCCTCAGCGCTTTTGATAATCCTTTCTGCCCTAGTAGATCAGGTCTATCTGGCGTGACCTCTACCTCTAATTCATCTCCGATGACCTCTCCTGATACTTTCAAAAGGGGCAGGGCATCAAGGAGTTCTTTTATGCTCAGCCCAGAGTCGAAGAGTAACTTGCTCAGGCTTAGTTTGTTCGTTGGCAACTCAAAGATCCTCCTCAAGTAAGAAGTCTACATCAGAGCTGTAAAGAAGCCTTATGTCACTTAGGCCGAACATGGCCATGGCCAATCTACTAATACCTATTCCCCAAGCTAGCACAGGTTCGTTAGTCCCTAAAGGTCTGGTTACCTCCGGCCTTAAAACGCCACCTGGAAGCGCTTCCATCCAACCTAGAACTGGGTGCTTGACATACCCCTCCACGCTGGGCTCCGTAAACGGGAAGTAGCTTGGATAAAATCTGACTTCATCAAAGCCTAGTTCCTTCGCGAACTGCGTTAGAAAGCCTAGAAGGTTTGCCAAGGAAAGGTCCTTATCTACGACTATACCCTCGCTTTGATAGAACTCTATGTGATGTTTCTGGTCAATCTCATCCTTCCTGAAAACCCTATCAACGGAGTACATCTTGATTGGTCTTTCTTTATGTTCGGCGAGAAATCTTGCGGAAACGGCAGTATTCTGAGATCTTAAAACTAGAGACGAAGCCTTTTCCTCGCTCCAAGAATATCCCCAACCCATTTCGTGCTCCTTAGCCACCCTCATCATTAGATCCTTATCCTCAATTTTCCCTCTTCCCTCTATGTATAGGACATCATGCATTTCCCTAGCAGGATGGTCTTGTGCCTGGAATAGAGCATCAAAGTTCCAGAACTCGGTCTCTATGTAGGGTGCCAAAGACTCCTGAAAACCCATGTCCTCAAGAATTTCCCTTACCCAACTCAAGAACTCCTCGAAGAAGTTCTTCTTACCTCCCCTTGTGGCTTGGGGAAATACGGATAGGTCATAGGGTTTCATGCCGTTCTTCCAGCGTCCGCTAATTATGTCATCATGTGTTAACCTAGTGATGGTATTAGGGTTAATCTGATCATAAGGTTTGGTGATCAGAGAGTAATACGTCTTGACGATTTTTCTCCTAAGGATACCTCTTTGAAGCGCCTCGCCTATGTTTTTTGACAGCAGGTCGTCAAGGGTGTCAGTAGAATCGCTCTTGAAGCAAACAATGGTTCTTCCGCTTTCCTTCTTTATGTAAGCGTAGCCCTTTTTAATGGCCCAAGAGATCGCCGCATTTGCCTCATCGCCTAGCCTATCTTTTATCTCATCGATTTCCATATCTCCTTTTTCTTTTAGGAGCGAGGTAAGCCTATTTTCGGGTAATCCCTCTACCCTGTATTTCGCTCCCCGCTCTGTTACCTCATATGTTTCTTCCTCTTTGATCTTAAAGTCGATAAGGCCTTTTTGCTTCATTTCCTCGAGCGCAGAGGCCAGGGTGGCCTCCGGTATCCCCAGGGCATGAGATAGGGTTTCAAGTTTAAACTCTTTCAAATTGCCTATGGCTTTGAGTATGGCCCTGGCCCTTTCGGAGCTCAACCCTGCTTCCCTCTTCATTTATTTCTCCTCTTCTTATTCTTGCACTGGAAATAGGTTTTTTGTCGTAAGCTAGGGCCATAGGTACGACGATTACGATTAGCTTATGGGTTCCTGCTTTGGTTCTCGCCTCGTTGACCAGCTGAGCTCCTGGGAGAGTTTCTTCGCTAACTACAATTGCGTCAAAATCTCCCGTGGCCGGACCCACGGGGTCAGATATGGGCAATATTTCATAACGCCCAGTGAATCCTTGTGATTCGAGAAAGCTTGTGAGGGCAGCCTTTCTTTCGTTGTAATTATGTGTTATTTCCTTTCTGCTCATCGCAAACTCATCTGTTGTCAGACCAATGGTTACTTTAGCAGCCACTTTGAACGCGGTTATAAGCAAATCCCTATGGCCTTTGTGAAGGAAGTCAAAGGTCCCTCCCAACACCGCTTTATCAAAGCAGGGCATAGGGGTTACAAGCATTGGCTTATAAACGGGCCCCACGCGTGTGGCGTACCTCATACTTATACTTAAATACCTATTGCCGAAGAAGTAATGAATTAAGTTGAGCACATCAAGTCTGCTGCCAAGTAGTACCACTGGGTGGATAATCTACTTGCTTGTAACTGCAGCATGGATATACTTAATGTTTTACGGTCAAAAGCTTCAGTCCATGATTTGGAAAAATCAAATCGAGGGCTTTCTGAGGGAAATGAAGGCTATGAGTGATGCGGCGACGGCAAAACTCATTAGCGCAGTTGTCCAAAGGGGCAAGCCGAACATGGACCCAAGCCAGAGAATAAAGGACTTTCTTGAGTTCTTCACGATAGAGCCTGTTGACAGAGATCCGAACGGTGTACTCAAGAGGCTGGAGTACCTACTAGACGTTAGGGAAAATCGCTTCGATCAAGAGATGGCAAGGCTTGCACCTAATGCATCAAGCGAGGAGCAGGCTAACCTGGCCGTGGCCATGGAAGCAGCTATGGCCCTCAACTTCATATATAGGTACATTAGGCATTACCTCATCCTGGGGACAAAACAGAACAATTGGATGATACTTATGCAGGTGGCCATGAGCCTTGGTCAGATAAAAGAGATAGCGCGGAGCTACGAAAAAGCAATGAATGCGTTCCTTGATGGGAAACCTATAGGCGATGGAGTGGGGCCCATGGTAGCGCACATGCTGGCTGCGGGTGCATCGATGCAAGAGATAGAAGGAACAAAGACAGTTTTCGCTAAACAGGAGTTTGAGGGAAGAACGTTACTCATACTTAAGGCAAAGGGGCCTGGCGGAAGGGTAGGAAAGCCTGGCGAAGGTGTGCAAAGACTAATCGAGGGTGAGGCAGGCAAGGTCAAGTTGATAATAACTGTTGACGCGGCGCTCAAACTCGAGGGAGACAACAGCGGAGAAATAGTAGAGGGCGTGGGAGCTGCCATAGGGGATCCGGGTCCTGAAAAGTTCAAGATCGAGGAAGCTGCCAGAACTCACAACGTCCCACTGTTGGCAATTATACTCAAAGAATCCATGGAAGAGGCCATAACAGGTATGAGGAAGGAGATAGCGGATGCGATCCCTGCAGCCGTAGAAAAGGTTAAACAGGTCATAAGAGAACAGACAAAGCCTGGAGATGAGGTAATAATTGCAGGTATAGGCAACAGCATAGGGGTGGCCTGAAATGTCATCAAATCAGAAACGGCCAAGTAGCTACGTTAGATATCTCAACCTCGTAATAGGGATCGTTCTCGCCCTTTTGTTGGTGGTGTTTGGGTCGGAGTCGATAGCAGATGGTGTAATGGGGCTTCTCCTTGCGCTTTTGAGCTATGCAGCTGCCATGGCGCTCCTGTATGTAACCATTCTAAATTATTACAGAGTGCAACGCCTGATTTCTGCCTTGCCGGAGAAGACGTTTACCGTTTACAAGTGCCCCTCCTGTGGGTACCAACTTACCAAGGACTTCGTTGTAGGGGACTATGTGGGTAAGACTGGTGAGAGCTGTCCTAAAGACGGTACACCCATGATTGTGGAAAAAATATATACTGTAATCCAAAACAACAGCTAAACGAAGCTTGAATACCCAAGGCTTAAGGTTTAATCATGTGAATGCTTGCGTTAAAAGCCAACTTCGCGCTAAAAAGAATTCCTTGCGGCAACGAAGCGACACACGTAGACCGAGACACTCACGCTGGATTGCATCGTTTCGTGACCCCTTTTGAATCACTGCAGGAACGCTGGATAATTTATCCAAAGCCTTAAAAAGGTGAGTCAAAATTAAATCCATGGCCAAGCAGGCGGAATCGGGGGATTTCTTCGAGAATGAAAGTTTCCTGAAGTACGTGAAAAGGGAAAGTGCAGACGTCCTAGAAAACGCGAATAAGTACTTGGGCCCTACTGGATACTTCTCTTACATAGCGGAGAGGGCTTTGCGCCTCGAGGTTGAGGATTTGATCCCGGCCGTCGTGCGCGAGGGCATGCGGAGGGCTGAGATATACGTTCACAAACTGCCCATGAGCGTTTACTTGCCCTATTGTAGTGGTCACTCTATGAATGCTCTTCTCACAAAAGGGCTTAAGACATCAACAGTAAGCTCATTACCTGCCAAACACTTCGATACTTACGTAGATCACATTGCGAACTACCTCATAACTTTGCAGCAGTTTTTCACGGGCGCACAAGCCCTTTCTTCGGTCGAGTGGTACGCAGGTCCGTTTATAAAGGCCGATCAGCTGGAGCGCAAGCGTATAGTCCAGAACGTTCAAAGGTTGCTGTTCAACCTGAATTACCCAAGCAGGGTTGGAATGCAAACCCCCTTTACTAACTTTACGGTGTCGCTTGATGCCCCCCAAAAAATGCTTGATGGCGACAAGGCGGTTTTGGGCGGTAAGGAAGTGGGCAACCTTGGCAGTTACGAAAAGGAGGCAAAGGAGTTCGTGTTGGCCTTAAGTCAGATCTTGAGAAGGGGAGATGGCATCAACCAACCATTCACTTTTCCGATACCTACGCTGATGACGACAGCGCGCATGTTGTGGGAAGATCCGGAGATATTCGAATCTATATTTGAAACGGCAGCTGAGAAGGGGAGTTTCTATTGGCTTAACACAAGGGTTGTCGATCCTGATGCCAGCTTTGCTATGTGTTGCAGAATAAACATAGATAGGAACGAGCTTGCAATGGCAAGGTCATTTTCTTTAGCCGAGGGTGCAAAGGATGAGGATGATAGGAAAGCCTTTGGAGGTATCTGGGCGCTCCCCGATGCCACCGGCTCCGTTAACGCTTCAGACGTCAATTTACCGAGGGTAATGATACAGGCCGATCGCAGTCGGGTAGACGTCTGGGAGCTTTACAGCCAGGAACTCGACAAGGTAAGGCTTGCAGAGGAATGGCTAAGAGAAAGATATGTAAGGCTTCTCGGATCTTATCCATCCTTTTATTGGGCCATAAGGGAGTATTTGCCCGAATTTCCCGCGAATCACTTCAACACGATAGGGTTGCTTGGATTGCCCGAAGCCGCCGCCATATACATGAATTACCCATCTCTTTGGTACGAGGGAAGTAGGAAGGACTGGCTGAGGGCAAGAGATATAATGAAAAAATTCGTTGACTTTGCGGTTAAGCGTGCGAGGGAGTGGATGGCAAGCACAGGAATTCCTTGGAACGTTGAAGAGATACCCGGGGAATCAGCAGCACCAAATCTTGCGTTATCTGATATCAGAGATTTTCCTGAGCTAATGCCCTATCTTCCGAGAGAGACAGATCCAATTTACAGCACGAGCATAGCTCCCTACTATGGTTCTTTACAGCTTTCTGATCGTGTGGAGATAGAAGAGGGTGTGCAGCGTTCGTTTACCGGAGGTGTTATGATGCACATTTTTCTAGGAGAGAAACCTAATGCCGATGCCTTAGCTGCCCTAACAAAGAAACTGATTAACACGGACTTGGTTTACTGGAGCTACACGCCAGCCCTAACGGTTTGCAGGAGCTGTGGCTCAAGCTTTACTGGTATCTACAACAAGTGCCCGAAGTGCGGTTCTGAAAAGGTGGATATATGGAGCAGGATAATAGGATATTACAGGCCGCTGAAGAATTGGAACCCAGCAAGGCGCAAGGAGTTCTGGACAAGGAGGCACTACGAGTTAGGCGATTGATTTGAGGGCGGCGGGCTGGAAGCCCATATCCCTTGTTGACGTGAAAGGTAAAGTTACGTTTACTCTTTGGCTTTGCGGCTGCAACCTGCGTTGTCCTTTCTGCCATAACTGGAAGCTTGCCGATAACTTGGGCGAAGTTTGTTCGGAGCTCAACATCGATAAAATGAGAGAAGAGCTGCTTTCTGCGCGTCGCTTCATAGATTTTTTTCATGTGACTGGAGGTGAGCCCTTACTTCAGGTAACTGAGCTTGTAGAACTGTTTAAACAGGTTCACGGTGAAGGCATAAAAATCTCACTTAACTCAAATTTAACTTTGCCGTGGCAGCTTGAGAAAGTGCTGCCCTTCATCAGCCACATAGCAACAGATCTCAAGCCGCCGAGTTTTTACGGTTATGACGACGAAGTTAGCTCAGTCATTTTATCAAACTTTTTGAAGTCCCTTGACCTTCTGAGTAAAGCTGGAATAGAAGTGGAGTTACGCGTGCCTGTAGCCAAAATTCCTATAGAGGTTTACGAGGAACTATTTCGGCAGGTTTCTCCTCACGTAGGTTTCCCTCACTATTTTGTTTTTAATAAGCTGCTTGGACCTCCTCTCACCCAGCCCAGAGATGAGGGTTGGTGTGAATCACATTGCTTCAGTGGACTTGAAGAGGAGAGCGGGATCCTGGATAAATTATCCAAAACCTTTAAATGAGTTTTTGCAGAGATAACCGATCAGAGTTGAGAGTTATTGGAGCGTTATCTGTGATTCTAATCGCAGTAGTATTCCTGGCGGCGTTCAGGCCAGTTTCGAGCCAGAGCTCAGGTTATCCGATAAGACTTGTTGACGATGCAGGGAACGTCGTCACGATTTACCAGAGACCGACGAGGATCGTGTCGTTATCGCCAAGCAATACTGTGCTGGCTTACGGTTTAGGTCTAGGCAATTACTTGGTTGGAGGCCTGGCCAACGAGTACGTATGCGCGACAATAGCGCCTCAGGTTAAGAATCTTACAAGCGTTGGGAGCTATTACGGCATAAACTTCGAAGAAATAGAAGCTCTAAGACCACAGCTTGTTCTAGCCTCAAGCATAAACTCCCCTCAGGACATACAGAAGCTTAAGAGCATGAACTTGACCGTTTTAGTGCTCAACGCAACCACGATACAGGGCGTTGAAAGAGACATCATGCTGGTAGGAAATGCTACAGGTACGCAGCAAAAGGCGGAGGAAATAGTGAATTGGATGAACACCGTTATAGGCGATGTTCAGTCTAGACTGCCTCAAGAAAAAACAAAGGTTTTCTACCTCCTAGATACCACTGGGGGATACTGGACAGGAGGGAACGGTACCTTCATTAATTCTATGATCGATCTAGCGGGTGGTGATAACATAGCATCCAACATATCTGGATGGGGAATAATCAGCCCGGAGGCCATATTGGCTGAAAACCCCTCTGTGCTCATATTAGATCAGTACGCCAATTCAAGCGTTGTCAGCCAGATGCCATTCGAGGCCACGTCCGCCGTGCGCAACGACATGGTATACGTAATACCTCATGAAGGCTGGTTTGTGCAACCAACGTACAGGCTCATTTACGGCATCGTTTGGTTGGCGGAAACGCTTCACCCAAATGCGATGAAGGGATTTGAGATACCTCCATCTCCGGCAGATACCGGAAGCGAAAGCGTCACTTGGCCGCAGGCTCTGCGCATTGAGGTGAGCCATGGAACACCGTACGTGGAGTATGGCATAGCTACCGTAGCCGCGATTGTCGTGGTGCTTTTTGTGGTATTGTATCAAAGGAGGCATCAAGTTTGGCGCGGCCCTTCATGAAGCCCTTGTTGGCACTGATTTTTTTTGCGAGCTTCTTTCTCTCACTTATGCTAGGCCCAGTGAAGGTGCCACCCTCCGCGGTCGTTGGCTTTTTCTTTGATTTCATACCGTGGGTTCCAAGGCCCGCAACGATTTACTGGAACATAATTTACTATCTGAGGCTGCCAAGGGTAATACTTGCGCTTCTAGTTGGTGCGTCTCTGGCCATGGGAGGGACCGTGGTTCAAGCTATGTTTCGCAACCCCATGGCCGAGCCCTACGTGATTGGCCTATCAAGCGGGGCAGCGCTGGGCGCATCTTTGGCATCCACGCTCTCCCTTTACTTTTTTGGACCTTACACTATGCAGATAATGGCTTTTGCATTTGCGCTGTTCTCGACCTTTCTCGTTTACACGTTAGCTCGTGCTCTTGGGCCATCATCGGTTGTTGGGACCTCCTCTGGCGTTCTCTTGCTTTCTGGGATTGCCATCAGCTTGTTATTTGGTTCTCTTTCTTCCTTCGTGATATACATTAAAGCGTCTCAGCGGCCTGAAGTCATATTTTGGCTACTGGGAAGCCTTGCAGAGGCTGAATGGCAAGAAATACCTTTCGTGCTAGTCACGGTCCTGATCTGTGGGTTCATGCTCTACGCGTTCAGAAGAGACCTAGATGCATTGAGCCTTGGGGATGAAGACGCGCTTTACATTGGCGTTAATGTTAAGAACGTGAAGGTAACGCTGATGTCCATAACCGCGCTGATGGTCGCCACGGTAGTTTCCGTTAGCGGCCTCATAGGCTTCGTTGGGTTAATGATACCTCACATGACTAGGATGTCTTTTGGCTCTGCGCACAGGGTGCTCCTTCTCTTTAGCGCGATCATGGGAGGAGTTTTCTTGCTTCTCTGCGACGACTTGGCCAGGACGGCCATGGCTCCCCTTGAGATCCCCATAGGAATAGTAACCGCACTATTGGGAGTTCCTTTCTTCTTTTTCCTTTTGAAGAGAAGCGGGTATGGTGGGCGATTTGACTGACGTGCTTTCTTGCGAAGGAATAACCGTCAAGTTAGGGGGGAAAACAGTTCTCAAGGGGGTGACCTTAAGCGTAAGAGATGGCGAGCTGGTAGGAGTAGTTGGCCCCAACGGCTCAGGAAAAACGACCCTTATACGCGCTATAGCGGGCTTCTTGCCCTACGAAGGAAGGATATATTATGGAGGAATCTTGGCGAACCAACTTAAAAGAAAGGAAATTGCGAGGTTGCTTTCCGTTGTTCCTCAAGAGCCCCCACTTTCAACTTTAACGGTCATGGACTTCGTTATGCTTGGCCGTTATCCATATTTAAGTCGCTGGCAGGATGAGCGGCCAGAAGACATAAGGATTGCATCAGACGCCCTTAAGGAGCTTGGGGTTTACCACCTCAAAGATAGGCAAATGAACACACTCAGCGGAGGAGAGCTTCAAAGGGTAATGCTTGCCAGAGGAGTTGTGCAGGGGCAGCGCTTAATACTCATGGATGAGCCCACATCTCACTTGGACCTTAGAGCGCAGCAAGAGATAATGGACCTCGCTCTCTCTTTAAAAAAGAAAAGGAGCATCATTGCGACGTTTCATGACTTAACCTTGGCTGGACAATACTCGGACAGGATAGTCGTCCTTCAAGATGGATACATGGTAGCGCAGGGGAACCCAAGGGAAGTGCTCACGGCGGATCTAGTGAAACAAGTATATGGTGTTGATGTCATAATAGAATATGAGCCGGTATTCCATGTTATACCTGTTTTTTCTAGCGTTTCAGCTAACTAATTCTTTAATCGCTTGAATAAGTTTCCTGTTTTTGTTGTGAGAAAGGGCTCCAATCCTAACGTAGTGGTTGTCCAATCCCATTATCGTTGAGGCATCCCTTATTAGAAAACCCTTCTCTAAGAGCCTTCTTTTAAGCTCGCCAGAGGTTGTCCAACTTATTCTGGCCAACACGTAGTCCGCATTTGATTGTATGACATCGAATCCAAGTTTTTTCAGCTCGTTAGAGATATATGCTCTCTCCCTAGAGGCGTAGCTTTTGCTTCTTTGAATGAAGCTTGGATCGAGCCAGTTCTTTGTGACCTCTATTGCTAGCACGTTTACGTTCCAGGCTGGCCTTACTAGATCTATTTTTGATGTTAGTGTCGGAGAAGAAATCGAATATCCCAGCCTTAGGCCTGGTATTCCGAGCAGTTTCGTGAGAGACCTCAGAACGACGGTATTCTCTAACTCCTCGTGTATGACGGACTCCTTTTCTAGGTCAGACAGATCCATGTGGACTTCATCGACCACGAGGACCGCGCCAGCCCTTGAGGCTTTGCGCTGGAAATCGATTATCGCGTCCCTCTTTATGACCTTGCCCGTTGGATTATTGGGATTGCACAAATAGATAAGGGAAGTACCCTCCTGTAAGTTTACGTCACTCAAATCCATGTCGAAAGGATACTTGGTTATGTGAAAGTACGGCTCAAGTCCATGTCCTATGGCTGCCTGCTCATACTCGCTGTAAGTGGGGGCTAAAATCAGTGCTTTCCCCTTAGGAAAGGCTGAGGTTACAAGGTGAATTAGCTCGTTAGCACCATTTCCCACAACTATGTTCTTTGGGTTAAGCCCGTGAAAGTTGGCTAGAGCAATGCGCGCGGAAATCGCATCAACCTCTGGATAATATCTGGATAAGCTTACGATCTTTCTTAGGTACTGCAGGAGTCCCCTAGGTGGGGCAAGCGGATTCACGTTACTGCTGAAATCGATCACGTTTAGAGGCTTACCGTTCCTCCATACATCGGCCCCATGCATCGCCATGAAGGACGCCCTTAGCTTAGCTCTAAACCCACGTACTTTTTGATCTCTTGGGGAACCCTAGCTGTGGCGTTCTTTGTTGATATTATCAACGCTATACCAGCTGGTATGGATCCTGCGGATTCTACCATTCTAAGCAGTACGCCAATGGTGCGCCCACTCCTAGCCAGGTCGTCCGCAATGAGTACTCTCTGGCCTTTCTTCATCAGTTTTTTGGGGAGGTAGAAGGCCTCTCTTATTCCGCTTGAAAAGGAGATCTCTGTCTCCTCGTAGAAATCGTCTATTCCAAGTTCTCTCTCTTTTTTCACTACGGCAAGCGTCGCCTCATAGATGTTGGCAAGTTCCTCTGAGAAGGCTATGCCGTCTGCTTCAACTGTTAGTATCACGTCTATTTTTTCATTTATGACGTTATGGCACTCTATGGCAAGCAAGCGCAGCAGCGCTGGATTTGATATGACCTCACTATCATCTATTACACCGTTGTCATCTATTTTGATGAATTCTTTAATTATTTTTGACGTAGGGTGTGTCATGAAAATGGCTGATAACAGTTCTTCTGCTCTTTTGTTCGATGGGAGGACCCTACCGTTTATGTAACGGCTTATTATGGCTGGAGAGAGATTTAAGTCCGCCGATAATTTTTCGTAGGTTTCCTTTTTCTTTATTATCCTCAGAGCGTCTACGGCGTTCATCCTGTTTTTCAGGGTTGAATACAGGTCCTTCAAGTGTCGGTCACCTCCCTTTTGCTCCCGACTACTCCTGAGCTGTTTTGGTATTTTCCAGAGTAAGGCCTCAAGGTTGGTTTTCCCAACCTGAAGAAAGCTACCTGAATTGCTCTCTCGCCAGCTCTTATCTTTATTTGTTTATCGCTAGCATTAAAGAGGGACATGGTAAGATTGCCCCTGAAACCGGGATCGATCAGCGCAAAGCTACCGATTAAGCCCTCCCTCGCTAATGAAGACCTCAAGTAAATTGAGGCAGATATTGAAGCACTGAGCTCAAGCCTTTCCAGCGTAGACGCGAGTGTCCACGAAAGTGGGGGTATTAATAGGTCGAAAGCCAAGCTCATGTCGTAACCAGAGGGACCGAGGGAACCATCAGAATAGGGGTCTATGACTATGTCCTTTCCAAGGGCATCTTTTATCTCTTCTGATGACAGCATAAAGATTCTACGCGGTCATGTTTTAACTTTTGCGTGCAAAGCACTCAATATGAGGTCAGCTTATCCTTCGTTGCGTGAAGCTGGTTATAGTTAAGAGCTAATCAGCTCGGGCTTGGGGCTTGTCTAACGAACTTTTTCTCCATTGAGAATGCCGTTTCTAATGAACAGGTGCAACGGCTTTCTAGAGGACCCAACACCTTTTCAAAAATGCGAAAAAACGAAATCAATCCTTCGGTTGTTTTACGAGATCTGCTTTGAATATCGCCAATAAATATGTCGACTGCTACCCGAGCAAGTTTAGCGCTGGCCGACCCGGTTCGATGCCGAAAACTCAAATTCCTATACCGATCACCTTGACTTATCTAAATTTAAGTTTCGCTTGGTTTATGGCGCTAAAGAACGACCCAGAGTACCTTACGCGCACAAAGTGCTGTTTTATTCGGGGCAGTTTCTTCCAGAGGTGGGTAGACCAATTTATCGAACTTAAGAGCTAGCATATGGGTAACGGTTGCTTTCAAGTCCTAAGTCAGGTGCGCGAGTTGCTGAGCGTTCCTAGCTATGTTGAGGAAGAGGCGTCACATCTGTTAGCGGATCCTCGGATTTCAGAGCTAAGGAGCTGTTATCAACGCGTGGCCATCTCTTTGCTAGTAGCCTCGCGTAAGTTAGGCGTCCCGCTCTCCACGGATGAGGTTGTAATAGCTCTGGGAATTAAGAAAAGCGATTTACTCAAGGCTCTTTGGAAGTGGAAGAAAACGGGTGGAGAGTTCAAGGAAATAAGCGATGAAGAGTGGATACCACAGATAGCTCAGAAGTTCGGACTGCCTCCGGTATGCGAGAGAAGAGCTAGGGAGATAAGCTCGTCGCTAAGGCTTAGGGGCAACTTAGATGCCAAAAAAAGGGCTCTTATATCTTGCTATATATCAGGACTTGAACAAGGAATTAGCCCAAGAATAGGCGCGCTTAAAAGAGGAGATAGGTTATGGCTTCTCAGGTTTGCAGGTTTTGGGCACGCTAGAAAACGCCCTATCGGCTAATGAAAGACAGTTTTCGCGCGCTCGCTTAAGCATAATTTCCCAGGACATCTCGCAGTCAGAATTAAAGGTGACATGCTAATACGGCGCAATTCTTCCCTATCGGAAGTGGCGGCCGCCTTGGGAATCCCGCACTAAACTTATAGGCTTGAAACGGTATTAAGCTGCCCTTAAGGGGGCTGGGCCCGTAGCTCAGCATGGTTAGAGCGTTCGGCCCGAATAGGACGAAACTGATAACCTGCTGGGTCGGAGATCGAAAGGTCCGGCGTTCAAAACCCGGTCAAACGGGTGAAAGTCGCCGCGGGCCCACCGAAATTTACGACTTCTTTATGAGGTATATCTCATAGAGCGACGTTACAAAGAGCATCATTCCAAACGCGAAGCTCAGGCTCCACACGTAGTTTTGGACTTGCCAGGGACTAAGGTAATACGGATTGCCCTTGTAAACGGTTGGTATTATGTAGAGGTGATACGTACCTATGTAAGGTGTATCGTAGGTTTGAGGATACATGAAAATCAAGATTAGGGAAAACACGAACAGGATCGCTGGAAGCGCTGTTCCTTTCGATCCCTTCTTTTTGCCCAGGTAGTCGACAAAAGCGATAACTATTACGATGACGGCCACTACCGAGTTAACAACTGCCACATTATAGTTGTATTGCTTGCCAAAAGTGAGGGCGATTGGTATGAGGATTAGGTCAAGCAGACCAATTGCAAAGCTTAAAGCTGCCATTCCCTTTGGAGACCCCGCCTTTAAATTACCTGCCTTATTTGACATCTTTATGGGTAAGAAGCTCTAAGCTATATGCTTTTCTGTTCTGGTGTCCTGTAGGGTAGATTTTGCGGCGCCCAACCAAGTCTACAGAAAGCGTAAGGTTTTTAGTTTAGGCTAATCTAATACTATTAGTGAAACCTAAAATGACTACAGCGAGAGAACTTGATTGTCTCAGGCTTGTCTACGAGAAGTCGAGTAGCGGCTGGCCCGTTAGGCTTGCAGACATAGCTAAGTCCATGTCGGTTAAACCACCTACCGCGCTAGCCATGACGGAGAAGCTCGTTCGCAATGGCTTGCTCGTGAAAGGACCTTCAGGCTACGTCCTCACAAGCGAGGGTAAAAGAGAGGCGGAAAACTTGGTGATGGCGCACAGGGTTATCGAGACTCTTCTATACAAGGCGGGCTTAAGTCCTGATGAGGCCTGCGTGCAGGCAAGAAAGTTTGACACGTTTATACCCAAGCTTGTCGTGAAGAAGCTTTACGATTATCTCGGAAAGCCAAGTGAATGTCCACACGGCAAGGAAATTGCTTGTTGAGGTGATGAAACTTGATAAACCTGTGGAATCCTCATCCAAGCAGTTTGGAGATGGCCTTGATAACTGCCTACTTACTTGGAATAGTTCATGGAATAACGCCGGATGAGCATACGTGGCCCATAACTTTCTCTTATTCGGTGGGAACCTTCAGCTCCAAGGGTGGAGCCAAGACTGGATTGGTGTTCTCAACTGGGTTTACAATTCAGAGGGCAATACTCTCGGAGCTTGCTTATTTTGCGCTCGCGGGAGTCTTCATGACCGCTCTGGCATTTGGTGTTACATATATAGCCGTGGGACTGGCCATGGCCTTGGCCGGAATATATATAGCCAAAAAAGGAAAGTACCTCCACTGGCATTATCTTGAAGAAAAATTGGGGATCGCGTTCAGAATACACAAGAAGGGCAGCGAGGCTCAAAGAAGAGAGTTAGCCCACGAGATCAACCCGGCTACCGTTGTCAATGACGAGATAGATACCAAGCCAGTTCCAGTAAGGCTTGCTCTTATGCACGGATTCATAGCGGGCTTTGGATTCGGTGCCTTTGCTCTCATAATATACACCGTTCTTGCCCCCATGATGCCAAGTCCTTGGCTCGGTTTCCTGCCAGGATTGCTTTTCGGCCTAGGAACAATGAGCATGCAGGTGCTCTTTGGAATGGGTTTCGCAGCCTGGCTTAGTTCGATGAAAGGTCTAAGTAAGGAGGGAATTGCTTTTGTGGGCAAAACCATAACCACTTATGTGCTTACTTATGGAGGCCTTGCGTTTATAATCTCAGGTATTGCTATAATATTTGATCCATGGCTCCTTAACTGGGGAATTAATACTGGCATAAAGGTTCATAACTTGGATAATTTGGGCCTAGGTTTTTTCTTGGTACTGATATCTGTAGTTATAATAGGACTACTAGGTTATAAAGATGCAATCTCAAAAGCTAAAAGAGATCCTAGATTAGTTAATGCGACCGCTAAAGTAAAATAAAGCTTGCTTTGATTTAGGAGACGTTCACACTCTGTGTAAGACCATGGTTTTTACTTGGATCTTGAGAAGGCTGAGTGGGGCAAAGCTCTAAACGGCACCTGCAAACGCCTTGTTAATAATGGGTAAGATCTAAAAGGCACGGTGATCTGGCCGTTATGGTTTCTGAACGCGGGCAAAATGCTGCAAGTTTGAACGTAGAGATTACTTAAACGGCATTGGCCAACTCTTAGCTTGTAGTTTTTATTGGGTAACCGAAATAGGTCATTTATTATTTTCTATAATTAAAGTTCAAAATGCGACATGAATACTTAAAAAGTTAAAATAAATAAAATTCAAGTATGTGTGGTTTTAGCTAGCCTTTAGATCGCCCATATTTATCAGTGATTCTATGTAGTTCCATACCTGTCTTTCTATCTCAAAGCTCCACAGCGATTCTGGTATCTCTATGAAGAAGAGTAAGGGCGTAAGAAATAAGCCCTCTAGGGCTGCAATCCCTAGGTCTTGTAGCCATTTACCGACACCCATCCTGACGGTTAACTTGTTGGGATCGCCCGTTATGGTTATTGTAAGTGCCCTGTTTGCTGCTAAGAGCGTTCTCAGCACGCCTCCTTTCTGAGCTTGCACTACAATACCAAGGGGATGCTCTGCCCTTTGGGTTTTGTATCCCTCTTCCTTAAAATATTCTTCCAGTTTCTCTCCAAGCTTCTTTGGGTCTATGTTTTTGTTATCATATTCCCTTATCGCCGACTTCATGTGTTAATTCTCCCTTGCCTTATACGTGTTGCGTTACGTGCCCATTAAGGGGGGTAAGGTAATGCATTAATATGGCCTTGCTCAGAGGCCACGCTTAAAGGGATATTTCCTGCAGAGATATGGCTAAATCGCAGGAAATAAACGTGGCTCAGGCCACTGCCGTGAGCCTTGGAGCAATAATAGGAGCTGGTATATTTGTGCTTAGCGGGACAGTACTTTCTTTGGACGGGGCATACTCGTTTCTAAGCTTCATATACATGGGTTTTGTGTCACTGGTCATAGCTTTTGAGTTAGGCGAGCTCACATCTTTGTTTCCTGAGACCAAGGGTTCATCGTACTCTTTCGCGTACGAAGCGTTTGGAAGTCAGATGGGTTTTGTTACGGGTGTACTCATGTATTTTAGCTACGCTACCAGCATATCTGCTATAGCCCTTGGCTTTGGCTCTTATCTCGTTAGGCTCATCGGCGTAGGAAATCCCTTGGTGTTGGCCATTGCGCTGATTGCGGCGCTTACCGTGGTCAATATGGTCGGCGTTAAGAAAGCAGCCGAGACCGACTTTTATCTTGTTACAGTTAAGGTGGGAGTGCTACTTATATTTATAGCCTTTGCGCTCTTCATTTCTACACGGATACCAAATGTTTACTCACACTTTGAAATCCCAAGGGATCCGATCAATGGCTTCTTTCAATCTTCTGGAGCCATCATATTTGCTTACTCTGGTTTTCAAAGCGTGGCAACAATAGCGTCAGACGTCAAGGGCGGAGGTAAGGGTGCCGCGAAGGCCATAGTTTACTCGGTTGTTATTAGCATGGCCCTCTACATAGCTGTGGCCCTTTCAATGGTCGTCATGGCTCCCACTAGCAGTTACGCTATATCGGCCGACCCGCTTTCTGTGGCCCTATCGTTCGCAAAGGCCCCCGAGTTCATGAAGTTGATAGTTGATTTTGGCGCCTTGCTGGCAACGACCTCAGCAACGCTGGCAACGATACTCGCATCATCTAGGATGCTATATCAAATGGGCGCTGATGGCCTTTTACCAAAAATAACGACCAAGTACGACGCAAAAAGAGATGTTGCTGTTACTGGGGTTTTGATATCTTCCTTTATAGGTGTTACAACGCTTTTCGCGGGAAACGTTTACGTAATAGTGGCTATAAGCAACTTTGGCCTGCTATTTTCTTATTTAATGACGACGCTTGCTGTTATTCATTTTAGGAGGAAGGGTTTGGCTGCACCATTCAGGACTCCTTTTCATCCCTATTTAACTGTTGCGACGTTTTTGGCATTGATGACGGTATTTCTGGGTATGCCTAAGGAGGCGCTAATAATAGGTTTGGTGACGACTCTCATACTGATAATGATTTACCCCATGATAAGAGAGGCAAAGCGCGAGTTTCCCGAAAAAATTAGGCTTTTTGAAAAGCGCGTGTAAGAGATTCATCATCTTTCCGTTTCGTTTTTCAGATCCTCGATGAATAAGGGAACGCAGAAAAGACCAGGCACCACCTAATGTGCTTAGTTACATGCCCAGCAATGCGCGACTTCGGTTATTGTGGAGGTCAAAACATAGCCGTTCTTGAGCTTAGTGCGTGTCTTTAGGGGTTTGCCTTTAGATTGACGGTAAATCAAGGCTTTACGTTTATCCCGTGAAATCTCTCTGCAACAAGTACGGATGCTCATCGATTGCTCGAGGTCTGAGGCTGTTCTAATGGGTTCTGAATGGGTATTTCCAGGGTTTTGTTTAAGGCATCTTGAACTTGATTAGATATAACGGCGTTTCAAACATGGAACGGACATTTCGCGCTCGTTCCTAATAAAGCAGGGCGATATTATATTTGAAATGAAAACCAAGGTTCTGCCTTTGGGTCTTGTGTTTCTTTTGAGTTTAGCGTCAGGAACCTCGCTAGTGTATGCGCTTGGGCAAGGCTCTGGCTCGCTGATATACGGTGCGAATTATGAGGCATCTACATCCGGGATGGTGATAAATATATATGTGGATAATACTGGCACAACCCCAGTTTTTCCTTATGCCTCTCATCCATATTATTCAGTAACAGTATATTCCGGAGGGAAAGAAGTTTGGTCCTCCACATACGGACACTTCTATCCAATGATAATAGCGCCGGTTGAAATCGAGCCAGGGATAACTCAGTGGACAGTCACCTGGAACTACGTTACCAATGAGGGCCAGCCCGTGCATAGCGGAACCTATAGCGTGGTCGTGTACGCCCTGGGGCATGAAGTAACCATATTCGACATCCAGATTTCGTGGTCCTCGACTGGAATTCCATTGGTCAATCCGCCTACTGGAAGTAATCAAGTGCAGCAAAACGTGGTTTCATGGCTACCGTCAATTTCAAGCAGCGGGAGCGTTTGGAAGTTCAGCGAGAAGGGTAAATCAGATATCTTTAGCTTCAAGAAGTTTGCTGTATCCAACTTCACTCGTTTTCTTGAGGATTTGAACGCCACAAGCAGGTTTGTGGTCCTTGCTTCAAATAATGCTTCAGTCATAAGCGAGGGCTTTGGCAGGGAGGCGCCGAACGTTGCAATGGTTTTCGTCATAAACTCTGCATCTATATCTTTTTACAGAGTTGACGCGAAAACCGGAAAATGGTCCAGCGTTACTCTTCCGAGCCTCAATTTCACGGTGATAAGAACAGCTGCAGCCTCAGGAGGCTCGCAGGAGCGCGGTGCAGGTTCCAGTTTGTTCATAGGTAAAATTTTGCAGGCGGCTCAATCAGGTAACGCTGCCGAGTTCTACCAGGTACTAGGTCAATATCTCAGAAACGCAACATTCATGAAAAAACAAATATGGAGAGAGGTCAGTCAAGAGAACTCGCAGGGTAGGTCAACGAGCATCGTGATTCAGATGCTTAAGGGCGCAATTCACCTCAATTTTACCGTTGAGAGGCAATTCGAGCTAACTGAAAAAATGGGCATAGCGGTATCTAATGCGGCCGAGCGTGCGTACCAGGAAGGGTTAAGCAACCTAACGGAAGCTAAAAGCATCATATCATCATCGATACAACCAGGGGGCCCGATGATTCCGGCAAACTCGGCTGGGGAGGCTGTTGTGAACTCTGCTGCGGTTATCACAGGTGGATATGAGTTCTCCACTGCAATTCAATATCTCAAGTCAGCGATGAAAGACTTCCAGAAAGCTCTCATAATAAATGCGCAAAGCAGAGCTGGACCAAAGCCGAAGCTGGAAGTGCATGAACTGCGGGCGGCGTGGGCCGTTGAGAACGCCACTGCAAATATGTTGAAGGGGGATGCAGCTGCAGTTCCTTACATAGAACAGGCAAGGGTTTACCTTGACGCCGCCGAGTCGGCTCCCAGCCAGGCTCAGTATCTGATAGCCCAGGCCATGCATGAGCTAGCGCTGGCCCTTCAGACTTACGGACAAACCTCTTGATCATCCCCCTAAACCGTGATCGTTTCTAATTTCCTGAGCTCACGAATCCGAGTTTTTGCGCTTAAGTGGTTAGCGGGAGCGTTGTAAGGGCCGTTTGATGAGACCGTGAATTATCTCTTGATGCCTGCGGAAAATCTTTTGGCGCGTGTATTAATTTCTTGGAAGTGGCGAGTACAACCAGTTGTGCTCACAAGGGCGCAGTTTCAACGATCTGCGTTTCACGATCTGGCCGGAGGTGCTTCGTAGGCATGGCAATACCGACGAATTGCCAAGCTTCGTCAAAAGAAGGACGGCTTTTTGGTTTTCTAATCGTCAATTGCTTTAAGAGACCAATTACGTTGCCTTGGCTCTATGGGATCTTTTAGAGATGGCGCCACGGAGGGGCGTTAAGCGTGACCTTGGCTTAATTATTGAAAAGTGCAGGTGTTCATCTGCAATACTTGGCCTTTTCCTTCAAGAGCTGTATAGGAGTAAATGGGCTTAAAATGAGTTGCTTTGCTATGTTTTTATCATACTTATTAGGCTTTATGTAATTGTGGGTAGAATCGCGGCCTTCTCAACTTAACCGGCTTATGCTCGTCCGTTGAGGCAATTAAACGCCGTCGAAAAACTCTTACGCGCTTTTTCGCGATGCCTATGGATCCCATTGTAGTGAGGGCAATCGCTAGGTACGTTGAGGAAAGGCAGCTGGAAGACGGAGGATTCTTCTTCGCTAGGGAGGCTAATACGCCAAGCGCTGAGGATACATTTTATGCCATAGAGACAATGCTTGCTCTTGGGCTGAAGGTTCCAAGGATGGAACGTGTCGTGAACTACTTGAGGGGAATGCAGAAGGCTGATGGGTCCTTTCCGAGCATAGAAGTAGCTCGTTACGTGATCGAAGCGCTGGCAGATATGGGTGTTAATTATGATATGGGAAGGGGGTTCAGGTCCTGGCTGCTTTCCAATTCCGTTCACGACTTTTGGCTTAGGAGCAAGAGCCAGATTGCTCTTGAGCTATTTGAGGCCGCTACAACTGTGCTGCGTATAACCGATGCTTTGAAGGAAGTGGACGTGGATGAGCTGGTAAGAAGCCTGTCATCATTCGAGAGCGAAGAGGGAGGATATGGGGTTAAAGTGGCAACGCTCAGCAATACTTATTATGCAGTCCGCTCGCTTTGGAACCTTGGCCTAAATGTTAGTGGAGCATGCGAAGAATTTCTATCAAAGTGCGAAGTAGCAGGCGTGGGCTTCTCTGAGCGGCCAACGACCTATCCCCCGGTTATATCCGATATGTATCATGGCATTTGGCTGGCCAAGGCCACAGGTTATGCTATAGCAGATCCTGATGGCGTCAGGAAATTTGTGCTAACTTTCATGAACGGCAATGGAGGATTCAGGTACTTTCCAGAGATGGGCATATCGACCTTGGAGAACACATACTACGCCGTTGAATCCCTTTCACTACTCGAGGGAAAGGACCTTGCGAGAGAAAAAGTTGAATCATCATTGAAGGGACTGCAACAGGCCGCGCACAAAAAATGAAGCATATGTAATGTTCGCTGGGCGAGGCGCTGGGTCAGCTTAAGTGCTTTGGGAGGCACGTTCCCTTCCTCACCGTCGCGTCAAATATATCCGGGTTGAGACTCATCAGGCGATGTAACGCACGCCTAAGAGGAGTTGCGCCTCGTCGCGTGGATAAGGTCACAACAAGACCTACAAGGATTGGACGTACAAGAAATTAAGGATAGATTATGAGGATGGCGCTAAAAAGTGCGTGAGCGTTTACTGCTTCATTATAAACGAGTCTTGTACCTTTTTTCCGTAGCCCTTATTCTCAAGGTCTTTGAAGGTCCTCTCTATAAGCTCAGGCTTAACATTCACCCCGTAATATTCCAAGAACTTTTCACTTACTTCTTTTGCCGCGCGCGGGCGGTGTTCCTCCTCAAGGATTCTCAAAGTGAGGCTCCTCAGATCCTCCCATCTGTTCCAAGGATATGCAAACCAGGCCCATTCTGTTTCCTCCTTGCCGTAGAAGTCTGGTATGAAGGATGATCCCTTTATGTATTGCAGCGCGGCGGTTTTGATTTCAGCTGGGGTTAGAGATTGAAGGTAAGCTTTTGCAACGCTTAAGCTTTTTCCGGTGTCAGTCACATCATCTATAAGCAGTATCTTTTTGCCGGAAACCGTCCCTCCGATCCCCCTCTCCAACCTTGCGTCCTTTCCACGGACTGCGGTTTCTCCCCAGTGGGCTATCCTGAGGCAGGTAAAGTCTGGAATACCAAGTATATCGCTTACCAATCTGGCTCCTACGACGCCGCCACGGGCCACAGCAACTATTACGTCAGGCCTGAAGTTTGATACCCTTATCTTTTCAGCCAGGTTATAGCTCATTTCCTCGACCTCTTCCCACGTTATAAAGCGGCAGGGAAACTTTGCGGGCAATTTTTTACAGAATTATTTGGCACTTCAATAAATGTCTTTCCTATAAATGAGCTCCCCGGGCATTTAGACGGTCCTTTCTCGCTTTGGTAAGGGATTCTTCCTCATTTGATAATATGCCTTGGCAAATCGATGGCTTGTGTGAGGACTGGGATTGGTCTGATGCTGGGGTAGCTGGTCACCAGAGATCCTTACTTGAGCCAAGGTAGGTGGTTAGAGGAACCTCAATTGCAGCGCTGAAAAGTCTGGGGGCTAACGGCCTAAGCTGGGCGACCGCAACGTTTCCGCTAGCTGATGACTGGGTTTATTCGTCAACCTGAGCGCCTTGGTAACGTCTTAGGTCAAGCCGGGTAAGTATAAGCCAAGCTTTGAGCTTTCGTCTAGCATGAGGGCTAAAAGCCCAGCCCTCGAGTGATTGCGCTTGAGGGCGCTCATATTTAAGAAGCCTTCATTGACCAACTGCCGATTAAGAAGGTCTGTAATTATGCCGGAGGGAGCACGAAAAAACACACGAAAAAAGGGGAAGCGCTTAAATCTTCCTAAGTTAATCTTACTTGCCTCCAGCGTGCGGCGGTGCGACAAGACCAAGGCCGT
>ERZ1669250.258-NODE-258-length-27202-cov-4.297381_pt1 | contig 27202 bp, 19 predicted proteins | sample MGYA00579295_ERZ1669250 | MGnify/ENA primary metagenome ERZ1669250 (study PRJEB41166, sample SAMN08046056) | hot springs metagenome | biome: hot spring; feature: acid hot spring; material: thermophilic sediment; isolation source: thermophilic sediment from acid...
AAAAACTTCGTTGAAGATAGCACTTACCGGAAAAATCACTCAGGAGCGGACAGCTGAGATAGGGCCCACTCTATGGTCGATAACCTTGACCTCGTCAACTGAAGCTCCGATTCATATGTGGCCTTTCTTGCGCTGTACTCTTCATCGCTCATGTCTCCCAGCTTCTTGGAAGCCTCCAGGTTGGCCAAGGCCTTTATGTAGTTGCTCAACTCCTTCTTAAGCGGTTCTCTGTACTGTTCTGCCTTGGCGGCCAAAGGCTTTAGCTGGTTAAGCGCTTCCTTTAGACCGTTCTTGTACTTCTTTTCAAATTCAGTGAACATTGGCTGCGATACCTCGCCTCTCATGCTGTTAAGCTGCTCGAGCTTCGTATTGTACTGATCCACGAGCTTCCTTATGGCCTCTATATCGGCGACCAGCTCATCTAGGCCTTTTTCGTGCTCTTTCGCCTGCACTTTTTCGCTTACCCTGGGCACGGCTCTTCTGCTCACGCTAACCTTCACCGTCCTATCGCGCCATATGGGGTATTCCAGGAACGACCTCTCCAGCCCATAAAGGAACTCTTGAAATTCGTGATCGCTCGACAATATGGGGGGATACGACATCTCAAAGCTCATCAGGCCACCGCTTGACGATGACCTAATAACCATGCTCTCAGGACTTCCCATTGCCATGCGCCACTTCGCGTCGACTTTCAACGAGAACTGGCCGGTCTCGCTGGCATTGAGCTCGGGGTTAAGGCCCTTAAGCGAGGGCACGACCCTTTCCTTGAGGTATCTCAGGAACAGCTCAGCCTCGTCCTCACCGATCTTTATGGGAAGCTGGTACACCGATTGGCCGCCCTCCATCCGCGCCTCATTCGGTATCACCCTCTTCTTGGGCCCTCCTACGACCTTGGTCTCCTCAAACCGGTTTACCGCAACGAATGCCCCGACCAAGGGTATGACCAAACCTATGAGAACGCCCATGAGAAGGGCGTTCAGCGACCAAGCTTGCTCAACAGAACTGGCATGCACGAAAAACACCTCCAGCAGGTTCATGAGATAACTGCCGAAAACTCCCGAGGCGGTGGCTATAATCCCCAGTATCACGATCTCCATTACGACCATCCCAGCAAGTTCTTTGGGGGTAGCTCCCAGAGTTGCCATCAGCTTTGTATCTCTCCTTCTCTCCTCGATGAAGACCAAGGTGAAGGAATACGCCAGAAAGGCCGATATGAGTACGGGTCCTAAGGCGTCACCCGCATGCGTGACCCCAAGCAGGTACGTCATGGCGTATTGGTACCACTTTCCCGACTCCTCACCCACCACGGGCGCGCCAGTTATAGTAGCCACCTGCTTGGCCAGCAAAATTGGATCGTATCCGCTCTTCACCGTTAGAAGCATGTACTTAGGACGCATGCCGGGCAACATCTCGGGTAAGAGCGCGCTTCCGGAAAAGCTCCCTGTGAAGTCGGAGCGAGAAACGGCGGATGACTCATAAAAGCCGCTCACCGAATAAGTCCCTAAGGTATAATCGCCTACAGAGCTACCGCCCGCTCCGCTAACGGAAAGCACGAGCACCAACCGGACCGGAGTGCCAATGGAGACACCAGACAAGCCAGCGGGCAAAAGAACCTGCGGCTCGCCAGGCACCGGCAAAGAACCAACCACCGCGCTCTTGTTTATCCCAATCATCTTCAACGCCTCGTGAGGAGCGTAATAGGCATTGCTAAGGTAGCTGGTTCCGGCGGGCGTAACCAGTTGCACAGAAACCAGCGAGAAGGCCGTACCGTTCAAGAAGACCGTGCTTGGATAATACCAAACCGATGTAGACGTGTTAACCCATGGCTGCGATGTCAGCCATCCAAAGTCGTTCAAATCGAGGTTCTTGGGTATGTCGATGGAAAGCACTGGCACGTGACACGCGCACGTGCCCTGGGACGTTTCTGCCAAACCGTATTGAAATGAAACGTTGACTATGGACATCGAGGAACCAACGACTATGGCTATTGGCAGGATCACAAGCGCGGCCCTCCATACCTCCTTCTTAAAGTTTTGCAGTGCCATCCTGCTTATGAACGTCGAGGTCCTCACGGCAATGGCCTTTCTCAGCAACGATAATCCCACGTATATCAGCGAAAATACGGATAAGGCCATGAGCGCGACCTGGACTGCCGGCAACGGCATCCTCAGCCCGAAAAGCGACGCCAAAGCGGCCTCCGCATAGGGCTGCGTGTAAGCAAGGGCCAGCGCGAGCGGAAGGAAAACGAAGAGCGGCGCGAACTTAGAGAGCTTCTTACCCATTTTATCGCCAAAAGCGCCGCTTGCCACCAGGGATACAGCGTATATGAGGACCAGCGTGATCAGGGTAACCACCCACGCGTACTCGAATAGAGAGGAGAAAGCTTCTCTCAGGGAACCCGCAACGGCTTGGGCCTGAGAGAAGTACTCTGACGCCATCGTGTAGTTGCCTGCCTTTAGATTGTTCAAAGCTCCTTCGTAAAGCGGGATGACCGCCGCGTAAGCCTGCTCGCTGGGAACTACAAAGCCAGCCGAACGGTAATAGGCTAGCTCTTGCGATAATCTTGAGATCGTATCGTTGACGTAGCCGCTGAAATAGAGAACCGACCAATTGATTGATTGCTGAGTGGGAGCCACAGAAACCTCGAAAGCCGGCGACAGCACTCCCTGCGGAGTGACGGCAGTTACCGATATGGGAAAATCGATGGGCACAAAGAAGTATTGGCTTCCGTCGACAGGCAAACCAGGGGCCAATACGGCCTGATCGAATTGACCGCTCAATAGGTCGTACGTGTTAACGCGAACCGCCTTCCCCGGCAAGACCCATAGGATCAGCTCTTGGACTGCACGGCCATTCAGCTCAGCCAGGCTAGGCTGAAACGACTGGCGGTACGTGCTGAAACCATCTTCATAATATCCGGCGTAAGACACCGAGGTCGAAAGGGCACCGTAAGGCAAGTTATATGACACGACTGGGGTAGAGCCTGCAAGCACGAGAGTGTAGTTATCTCCTATTGATACGTCGGCCACTTGCTCGATGCCACCAGAGAAGGGTACGGACACCGTCACGCTTCCGTTAAATGAAGTCTTGCCGCTATAGACAACGGGTACCGGCGATGGCACGCTGAAACGCAACGGCAATCCGGGTACGGGTACTTTATCCTGATAATTCATAACGACGACAACGACCTCTTGACGCGCCTCGCCGTAAGACGGCACCGCCAAACCCGTGAAAATCACTAGCATCAAGCCCAAAACCAATAAGGTCCTTACATCACTCCTCATGCTTGGTCAACTCCGCTAGCCTACCCTGATACTCATCCTTCAACTTGTTGTAAAGGGCGAAGTCCACCTCCCCAGCTTGATAAAGGTCATCTAGCTTCTCCAGCATGCTCTTCAACTTGGCTATTTCCTCCTTCTTAACTCCTCCCTTTACTTCCGCCGTCACGTATCCCGCCCAAGCCAACACCGTTAGCCCAGCAAGCAGAAGTATTGATGAGCCAAAGCCGGCGTTCAAGTGAATGATAGAGATCGGCGCGCTCACTATCGCGTAGGCAGAATAAATCGACGTCGAGGCCTCCACCGTAAAGTTGCCCTTCGGGACGTACGCCGCCAGCTCTCCAGAGGAGTTCGTGATGCCTGAGAATATCCTCTGCCCTGAGGGTGAAACGATTTCGACCTTGGCATCGGCCACGGGGCCGAAAGGAGAGGTGACCTCGATGCGACTCAGCGAAACTTCTGCCTTCGCCGTCACGCTGGTCGGTCCCTTCACGTTTACCGACCCCTGAGCTACGGTGTAGCCGTCATAATCTATCACGTAAGTGTAGTTCGAGGCAGGTACGGCCAGCCCTACGAACCCTTGAGAGCTCGTCGTCTCCTGCGCCAGGAATATTCCTTCCGGCCCGTATATCTGCACCAACGCCCCAGGGAGAGGCCGCCCATTTACATCCAGCACGGTGATGTCCAGCGGGTCCAGGTCCGGCATAGGTAGCTTAACTACCGCGCTGCCGTTTAAGTAGACCTGCATGGGTTTCGTCTCCAATCCCCACATCATTCCTTGGACGTAATAAACGCCAGGAGGTAAATAACGAAACTGTGCCTCTACCACGCCATTTTCATAGGACGCAACGGAGGAGAGCTCTGGGATGCCACCCTTTCCGTAGACCAGCACCAGTGGCATGCTGTTCCCAGACATGGGCGCTCCGTTTTCGAACACCGGTATCACCGTTAACCCAAAAGACCTGGTCTTAACATAGTAAACTCCGGGCGAGAAAACGCTCAACTGGTGACTACCAAGTTGCAGGTCATCAAAGGCAACGCTCACGGAATAAACTCCCATGGGGAGGGTCGTGTTAGCCTCGCCGCTGGAGTTCGTGATAAGGTTCTGGCTTACCCCACTACCGTAAATGGTCAAATGGGCGCCCGCAAGAGATAAATTACCGCTAAGAACTTTCAAGACCACGCTCACGGAGGGGAGCAGAGGCTGCACGTAAAAGTTAACAGAAAAGTTTACCACGGAAGGACCTACTTGGAAGCTTCCCGATAGATCACCTGTCCTGTTTGCGTAAACAACCCACTGGCTTGTGGCCTCGCTCCCTTGCACGACCGACGTGAAGTTAGTGCGACCAGGGTTGACCACCACGATGCCCTTCGGCAGGTGGGGAATCAGAACAACAGAGCTCTGGTTCGATGGGAAGAAGAGATTTACGGTGATCGTGATTTGTTGAAACACCTGGGCCTCGGATGGAGCGGTAACGGAAAGGGTGGCTGGCGGCTCCTGAACCACCAGCTCCGGCGGCTGAATTAACTCCTCGTAGAGCTCAGTCGCACCGGTTAGACCGATTCCCGGCATTATGAAGCCGTCAAAGCTCCCCGCATCTGCCTGGTACGCGTAGGCTAGCACAGGTGCGCTGACGCCAGCCGCAAAGAACTGAAATGAGCTGTTTGAAGCAAATGAGATGGGCACTTTTCCCTCAAACGAGTATACCGAGGTCTCGGGAAAGACCTCGCCGCTCGCGCCAATCGAAGCTAAGGGAACAAGAGACTTACCGTAAGCCAGATCTGAGAAGAGTGATGAGTTCATGTAGCCCAGTATTGGCCTCCAAGCGCCACTGCCGGTGGCGCGAAGTAGCTTGTAATATATCACGGGATAACCCCTAAACACGATCAGCTCGCCGCTCGCCAACATCGGATGCGTTTCATTAACCAAAAACTCGCTCATTTCAGGCCCGTTGATGATCAGATTAACGGTCGCATTGGTGGGGCCGTATGAACTGAGCTGATTGAATAATTGGACAAACGGCAATCCAAAAGCATCCGGCGATTGCCCATGCACGTAGAGGTCATAAATGTCGGGAGTTCCCTCCCTGTTTACGTAAAAGGAAAAAACTCCGTTGTTCGCGATATACTGTTCGCCATTGGAGCTTTCGTAAGAGATCTGCGGTTCTCCCGCACCGCTCCTTCCAGCGACGGCAAGGTACTGAGCCTTGGAGCGGGCGCTGACGTTTCCGGCAAACACGACCTGGGCCATGTCCAAAGAGCCATCCGGATACTCCGTTTCAGCCGTTATTTGGAAGGGAACTGGGACGCCGTTAGATGAAACTATCGCCAAGGTATTGTTATATACTTGACCTTCAGAGAAGTAGAGCGTAGCGAAGCAGGGATAATCGCTCAGGGAGAAGTTATATGGGTTACTAATGGTCATGATCACCAACGAGCGCGAAGGGGAAGTTACCTGTGCCTCCGAGCCGGGGACGATAAGGAAAGCGCCCAACAAGATCGCGAGAGCCGCTATCGAGACCAGCTTTTCCATGAAGCGTGTCACCTCGATCCTTCATTATGGCCTTGTAAACGGCCCTTATGGCCTCAGAGCGGCTCAAGCCCTGTGACGTGTACTTCGCTATTTCTGATTCAAGCCTTGACTTTGCCCGCATAGGGCCCAAGCTCAGGTTGAAATAGTTGTAGAGTTTCTCGTAAAGCTCTTCGCTGCTCTTGCTTGGAGATACGACGTCCATTATGTCACCTATTCTCGGGATATCAAGGCCCATGAGGACTCCGAAGTTCAGCTCGCCCCTTTCTTCAGGATGAGAGTAAACGTAGTAGCAATTGAAAACGGCAGTGTCTATGGCGTCCACGTACTTCCTTATTTTTTCGGCCTTCTCGTTAAGCGAGTCGTATTCCGACTTTATTGGAGACGCCAGCTGATTGTATTGCTGATCATCGTACTCGCCCACCCTGTGGCGCACGTAAAGCTCCTTTAACGCCGCCTCCCTCTGCTTCTTGTCTCCCTCGATCTTTTTGAGTGCCTCCTCTAAGCCGTTCTTCTGATAATCCCACTTTTCCGCCATAGAGTCAAGAAACTTCTTGTAGGTCTCGCGCAGTTTCTTAAACTTGTCCTCAGAAAGGTCATGCCTCTCTCTTGCCTCAGTAAATATGACCAAACTGGAAATGGCTATTTCCACCCATAGACTGGGGTCAACGTTCATGTAAGCCTCCTCAATCTGATTTACCTGGCTCTCAAGGTTTGATGTGTCAGCGCCGTTCCTTTTTCCCTGTTCTATCTCCACTTTTAACCTCGCCCTCAAATCCTCGATTTTTTCTTCGACCTCGAAGAATTTTTCGGTCGCGCTGAGCATTTCACTCATGTAGTCGTCCCTGAGGCGCTTTGCGGCTTCTGCCTCTATGGCGCCCTTTTTGTTCAATGAATCTAGCTGCTTAAGCTTCTGGAGCGCTCCCTCGGTTTGCCTCATATAAGATGAAAAACTTTCTAATAACACTTCTACGCTCTGCTGCACACTATTATGTTCCATGAAGATTTAAGCCTAACACCGCAGCCGCTTTATGGTATTTCGAGTTGAACATGCTAACTTAATCATGAGATGCATAAGTCTAACTGAATGAAGATTCTTCGATTCTATTTTTTCTAGCTTTCCGAAAGGCAATTACCATAAAAGTTTTCTGCATAGTACGTGGTCTAACGCTTTGATCTCACAGACGCGATTGAGTGGCCGTGCCTCTCCCTAGAAAGGGTGCGCTACCGGGTTGACATTGACCTCTTTACGTGCATAGCACCTAGATGGCCACGGTAAAAAATGATTAAGGCTGAGACCTTGAAATTCATTTAATCCCAGAAGATCAACGGGATCGAAATCCATGGAAGAAGCCAGTTAGCCCATCTGAGAGCCTAGTAAACTACCCGCCCTTACGGACGGGGTCTCTAGTGAAGAAAAGATGAAAATGACCACTATGCGCAAAACTTAATTTTGCGGTTGATTCAATAGCCTGATCTGAGCGTGTATGATGTTGTCCTGATCCACCCACCGCGTGTCCCAGAGTTTTCACCTGAAGGCAATCAGTTTCCCATAATGCCCGTTGGATTCATGAGCATGGCAGGGGAGCTGAAGAGGGCGGGCTACCAGGTGAAGATCTTCAATCTGGCTTTATCGGCGTCCACCGACCCAGCTTTCGACCTTAGATCTAAGCTGAAAAGCATAGAGGCAAGCGTGTATGGGGTGGACTTCCACTGGTTCGCTCACGCTTATGGGTTCACTAAGGTGGTTTCTGAGATAAAGTCACTGAGGCGGAATTCCCGCGTCGTCGTGGGTGGCATGAGCGCAAGCTGGTTTGTTCGGGACGTTATCAGGCAAGCAGGCGTTGATGCCGTGGTCATTGGAGAAGGGGAGCGTTCCCTTGTTGAGCTCGTGGATGCATGGGAAAACGGAAAAGATGTCTCTCAAGTTAAGGGACTAGCATATAAGGTTGGGAACAAGGTAGATTTTACGCTTCCAAGGCCCCCAGCCACGCAAGAAGAGTTCTCTAACTACGATTTCACTTCCGTGGAGCTGATAGACGATTATCAATCATACTTAACGTTTGGAGGCAAGGTCCCTAACTTTTGGTTACCGACGGCTAGGGGTTGTCCTTATAATTGTGCCTATTGCGGAGGTTCAAGGGAAGGATACAATGCCTCCATGGGAAGGCAGGTCACCATCTTCAGAGACCCGGGGTCCGTGGTTCGCGACGTCGAGACGCTAAAGCAGAAGGGAGTGAGGGTCGTTAGCTTTACCCATGATCCGGAGGTAGGAGGGGAAAGGTACTGGGGTCCGCTGCTAAGAGAGTTATCATCTAGAGTCCCAGATGTTGGAATATACATAGAGTCATTTAGGGTTCCATCGGAAAAATTCATGGAGGCATTGAGTAAGCTCGCGGGAAGCAGCCTGGCGGTTTCTCCAGAAAGCGCATCGCAACAGGTTAGGGATTTTGTGGGTCGGCACGTAACGGACGAGCAGATATTCGAGTCCCTGCGCTCGGCGAAGCGCTTGGCAATCCCCACGCTGATTTACTTTTTGATAGGCCTACCCATGGAGACCTGGGATACCTTTTCGCTATTTGAGCCCATGGTAAAGAAGATCATAGATGAGAAGCTTGGCTTTGTGGTCCCTCCCATACCGTATACTTTGGATCCAAATTCGCCCATGGCTATTCGCTCGGAGGAATTCGGGGTCAAGCTTCTTGTAAAGACCTTTGATCAGTACGTGAAGATGTCTAAGTCTAACGAGGAGGCTGACTGGATAGCCCATGAGACGCGGTGGCTTTCAAGGAGCGATATACAAAAAATGCTTCAAAAATCTAGACAAATAGTGCTCTCGCTTTACGGAAATCCGCACTTGGAAGTGTTGCGATCGCATCGCGCTGATGGCAGCGTACGCTTCGCGTACATTCCCCGCCGACGGAACTTCGCCCGGGGTCGCAGCAGCCGGGGCATGTTCGTCTTGCCGTCGCGCTCCACGGAAAAGGCCCATCACGCAGCAGGCGTTACTTTCATTGGAAATTCTCGCGCCTTCAAGAGGATTAAAACTCTTTCAAGGGAGCCTTCCGCCTTTCATATCACCCGGTTAAGCTCGTGACGAAGGCCTGCGCTGATCCTTATTTTGCAGAGGGACGCGACTTTAAAAGATCTGAAAGGAAAAACATGAAGCCAATACACAGCAAACAGAGCATCAAACCCAAATGGGCAAGGCCAAAGCGAGGACGATTTCCACCGCGTAACGTTGGAGTTGCGCGACCTCACAGAAACTTCTCTCGCATCCTGTAGGCCAGCTGATCTAAATTTATATGCAACCGCGCCACCTAATCCGGTGCAACCGTTGACCGAATATTTTCCCGAGATAGAGGGAAACTACCTCAATCATTACGATCCAGACAAGATTGTGGCAGGAAAGAAGCTTCGCGACCTAACGCGCTTCTCCCTGGCCCTTTGGCACTTCTTTGGGGAGGGGACCGACCCATTTGGCGCCGGCACCATGGTTCGCCCGTGGAGCTCGGCAAGCCCAGAGGATAGGCTGCGTCAGCAAATTGAGGCCGCTTTCGAGTTCGCCGGAAAACTCAAGCTTGAGCACTACGCGTTTCATGACATGGACGTCATACCGCCCACCGACAAGGTATCCGTCATAGAGAAGTACCTTGACGGAACCGTCCCCTTGCTTAAGGAGAAGGCCGCGGAAAAAGGCGTGAAGCTGCTTTGGGGGACTGCTAACCTCTTCAGAGACCCCCTTTACGTCCACGGGGCTGCTATGTCGCCTTACCCTGAGGTCTTCGCAAGGGCGGCAGCTCAGGTGAAGAAGATGCTCGATGTCACGCTGGAGCTTGAAGGCGAGAACTTCGTAATATGGCCTGGAAGGGAAGGATACGAGACGCTTCTCAACACGGACATGAGGCTCTCTCTTGACCTTTTCGGGTCCTTCCTGGGAATGGTGGCCGATTACGCAAAGGAAATAGGGTTCAAGGGGCAACTCCTAATAGAGCCAAAGCCCATGGAGCCCATGAGGTTCATGTACGTCAGCGATGTCATGAGCCTTTACGCCATACTCAAGAGGTACGGGTTAGAGGGGAAGTTCAAGGCAAACATCGAGGCAAACCACGCCACCCTCGCGAACAGGCCTTTCCAGCACGAGCTAAGGCTTGCTCGCGTGCTGGGCCTGTTGGGAAGCATCGACATAAACCAGGGAGACTTCTTCGTTGGGTGGGACGTTGACAGGTTCCCAACTGACCTCTACGACGCGACCATGGCCGCCTACGAAGTGCTCAAGAACGGTGGCATCGCTCCCGGAGGCTTCAACTTCGACGCCAAAGTCAGGAGGGGATCATTTGAGCCCATAGACCTTGCGTACGCTTACGCGGCAGGGATGGACACCGTTGCCAAGGGATTCATGGTAGCCGAGAAGATAATAAAGGATGGAGAGCTGGACAAGTTCATGGAGGATAGGTACGCGGGCTACTCGCAAGAGCTTGGGAGGAAGATATTAAGCGGCAAGGTGTCACTGAAAGAACTGGAGAAATACGCCCTTGAGCACGAGGGGTTCAAGCCTAAGTCCGGAAGGCAGGAGTATCTGGAGGAGCTACTCAACGAGTACCTAAGCGGATATAAACGATTTTTTAAGCGCTTCAGGTTTTCAGGAAAAAGCTCGATTGAAGCGATGGGCGCTGAGCGGCCGAACCGCCAAAGGCTCTCCAGGGTTTTGCCGGTTTTACGGTATGAGCACTGCCCTTCCGTTTATCTCGCCGTGCTTCAGCCTCCTCAGCGCCTCGTTGGCCTCCTTTAGCGCGAACTTCTCGGCCTCAACCCTTATCTTGCCCTCCGACGCCAGCCTCAGCACTTCCTTCATATCCTGCCTATTTCCAACAAGCGTCCCCGTGACCTTTACCTCGTCAAAGAAGTAGTAGTTGCGGATCTGGCCATGAACGCCCATCACAACCGTTCCTCCGGGCTTCACTAGCCTCAAAGCCGCGTCCACGGCGTCCTGCGATGGAGCGAACACTATGACCGAGTCGGCCTGCCTCTTCATGTCGCTGACCTTTTCGTAGTTCTTTCCGGGATCCAGGACCTCATCAGCGCCAAGGCTTTCGGCCAGCTTTCTGTGAGCCTCCGAGGTGCTGACGGCCACTATCCTCGCGCCGTAGAGCTTTGCAAGCTGTATGGCCATGTGGCCAACTCCTCCAACACCTATCACGTAGGCGGTCTTTTCTGGGGAGAGGTCTGCCTTCTTAACGGCCCCATAGGCTGTTATGCCCGGGCAGAAAAGCGGCGATGACGTCTCCGGGTCTATGTTTTCCGGCACGTGGTACGTGAAGTCGGCCTTCGTCACTATGTACTCCGCGTAACCACCGTCCACGGTCTCTCCCGTGACCTGCCTCGACTGGCATAGCTGTTCCCTTCCCGTGAGGCAGTACTCGCAGTGACCACAAGTACTGTATATGGGTTGCACGCCAGCAAGATCCCCTTTTCTGAAGTCCGTCACGCCCTCACCTACTTCTTCTACTCTACCAATGATCTCATGACCGGGAATTATTGGCTTCTTAGCTGGAAGCCCATACTTAACCCACTCGCCCTCGATCATGTGAAGGTTTGAGTGACAAACCCCGCACGATATTATCTTTAGGAGGAGTTCCCCCCTCTTCGGATCGGGGGTTTGTACGTCTTCGTACTTAAGGGGATCATTTTCAACCTTATCCGGATCATAAAGGAGCATGGCTTTCAATTTGAGTAAATACCGAAGGCAAACATATACGCTTTTTACAGGGCTGCCCTGGCCGCGTAGGATACGTCCTCAAAGGGAACTGGGTGCTGTCCCGCGTATTCCGCCAATGCCCTCAGGTTCAGCCCCGATTGGGCCGCGACCCCTATCTCGTTTATCACCTCTGGAGCGTCCTCGCCAAGCGCCCAGCCTCCGACCACTCTCATGGTTTCCCTTTCCACGAATATCCTGACCTCGCCTTCCCTCTCGTCGTAGACCTGCGCCATGACGTCTCTCTTAAGCGGGTACGATACCTCAAGGAGCTTCATGCCGATCTTGGATGCCATCTCGGGAGTTATGCCGACGTACGCTATGGGCGGGAAAGTGAATATGGCCACGGGGACGTCCCTCACGTCCATGTAGTCAGTCCTCGTGCCTCCCGCCATTATGTTGTGCGCGGCGACCAAGGATTCCCTTACCGCTGCGTGGAAGTACGTGGTCTTTCCCGTAACGTCTCCGGTGGCGAAGACGCCGGGAACGGGAGTGCCCATGCCGTCGTCCGTGGGGACGTAGCCGCGGTTCAACTGCATCAGCTTTTCAAGCCCCTTGGGCGTGACCGGTTTCCTGCCCGTTGCAACGAGGACGTGATCGGCGACTATCTCCCTCTTCTGACCCTCGCTGGAATAGATGGCTGCAGTCCTGTTGCCCCTCCTCTCTATGGCAAGGGTGGGGGCGTTGAACTTCACGTCTATGTCCTTGTCTAGGGATGACAGGAACATGTCGACAAGCCTCTTATCCACCTCCCTGAGAGCCCTATCAGACCTGACCAGAACGTGGACCTTAGTTCCAAGGGCGTTCAGCATCGAGGCGACCTCAAAGGCTATGTAGCCTCCTCCGACTATGGCCATCTCGTCGGGGAGCTCGGTTAGGGCCGGATGGTAAGAGAAGACGTCATCGCTGGTTATGGCGAGCTCTGCCCCAGGTATGGGAGGTCTTTCGACCTCGGTCCCCGTGGCCACGATGGTGTACCTCGCGGTTACCTCTTGCTGTCCTTCCTCCGTCTTAAGCAGGTATTCCCTGGGTCCCTTAACCTCGATCTCCCCCTTGACGTACTCGGCCCCGTTTTCCTTTATCTCCTCCCTGTGTTGCTCAAAGCGTATCTCCTGCACTTGGTCCTTGTGCTTCTGAACCTCGGTGAAGAAGGAGCGACTTGGCTCCACCTTCAGGAACTTCCTTGCCCTTGCCGCAAGCTGGCACATCTCCCTCACGGTCTTTGAGGGAACGCAACCTGAGTAAAGACAATTGCCCCCAAGCACGCCCTTCGGATCAGCCATCAGGACGCTGTACCCAGCCTTTGAAAGGCGAAAAGCACCAGGATAGCCTCCTCCTCCACCGCCTATCACCAGTACATCAACGGATTTCAATTTCAGCAAAAACGCTATCGGGGCGTATAGGCTTTTCCCTTTTCCGCTATTAATTCACAATTATGAAAATAAGCGCCCTCACTTTTAGAGTTAAGGGTTTATGCCCTCCAGTATCTTAAGCCCATGATCTGGGAAGGCGTGCTCGAGTTCTTTGCTGCCGGACTGGTCGTCGGCGCGCTGATAAGGAAAAGGCCTGCCCTGCTGGCGTCCGCGTTGTTAGCTGTCTTCATACTCTCGCTGGCGATTTACGTGTACTCGCCGGGCTTATGGGAAAGCGCGTGGTCTGGCTCGTACGAACGGCTTCACGGGGTGATTTCTTACTTTTATTCCTCTCCCTTTGCCTACTCGCTCTCCGCGCTTATTGGCGCGGCGCTGGTCTTCGCGTTCCCAAGTCACAGGAAAAAAGCGGTGAGGCCAACTCAACAACAACAACCGGTAAAGGTCAAGGTTCAGCCCTGAGCCGATAATTTACTTGGCATGGCAAGGACTTGCCGAGGCTCTTTTTGACGCATCATAGAAAGGGGAAAAGCCTCGATATCGTTATAAGCGGTCCGAAGCCCAATTGCGTGGAACAAGTAGCCTTTGGGCCCGTGCCTTCCAGAAGGCTTGGGAGGAGTCTGGGAGTTAACAACGTTCCCGCCAAGAGCTGTACCTACGGTTGCGTCTATTGTCAGCTCGGAACGTACCCGACGCGTTACGATAGGGCAACGTTCCACGATCCGGAAAAGGTGTACGAGGCCGTAAAAAAGAGGGTGGAGCAGCTTAGAGCCAACGGAGAGGGAGTGGACCACATTACCTTTGTGCCTGACGGAGAACCAACCCTAGATGTGAACTTGGGAAAGGAAATAGCCATGCTCAAGAGCCTTGGCATACCCATTGCTGTGCTAACGAACTCCTCGTTGCTCTTCATGAAAGAGGTCAGGGAGCAACTAAAAGGGGCAGACGTGGTCTCGCTGAAGGTCGACGCCGCCTCAGAAAGGCTGTGGAGGGTGGTGAACAGGCCCGACAGGCACCTCGACTTCGCCCAAGTCATCGAGGGAATGAAGGAGTTCGCGAAGGAGTACAGAGGGGAACTGCTCACGGAAACGATGCTCGTGGACGGGCAGGATTACCTAGCGGAGGCACAGGGCCTTGCTCGCCTCATAGCTCAGCTGGCTCCCAAAAAGGCCTACGTGGCCGTGCCCACCAGGCCGCCAGCCGAGAGCTGGGTTAGGCCAGCCCGCGAAGAACAGGTAAACGCGGTCTTCCAAGCGCTCAAGCAGCGCCTTCCAGACGTGGAACTGCTCATAGAGGAGGAGGAAGGATCGTTTGGGGCCACGGGATCGGCCGAAGACGATCTGCTCTCTACCCTTGGGGTCCACCCAATGAGGGAAGACGAGGTGCTCCAGCTGCTCCAGAGCGATGGTACCTCATATCAGCTGATCGATAGGTTGATTGACGAGAAAAAGGTGATAAGGTTGAGCTACGCGGGCAAAACGTTTTACATGAAAAGCATACCAAGTAGGGCTAGGACGCAAGGCCGACCTCTATCGCCCTTCATTCTCCCTTCCTGAACGTCTCAAAGACCTCCCGAGCTTTTCGTGAATTACTCGCATCTAAATGACGTGGGCTTCTCGTTCACTTGACCGAGCTTGATTTTGATGAGTAAGGGTTCGATCTCCGTAAGGGCCGTTCCAGGCCCGGCGCAAGCGCGCTCACCAGCGAGTGACATCAATATCCAGCACGACTTCCCCATTTGGACCACCAGACGAAGTGGTAATTCGTGAAGTAAACTGTGGTTCCGGAGCAGGAAGGGTAACTTCTTGGCACGTTATGTGCGCACTCCGCATGTACGTGAACTACCCTACCCCAATGGACGGGGCTTCTTGCTTCAACGACCTCATCTCCCTGTGCGGACCTACTCCGCGCAGGTCCGAAGCGACGATCTGAAGGCGTGAGTTCGGGCCGCACCGGCCCTGCTGCTGTCGGTTATGGCGCCAGTTATGGATATTTCTGTGAAGGGCTACCCATCCCCTTCAAAGGGAATTCCGTCCCCTAAACCCCCGTCAGAGCTAAAAATTTGCGGACGTGCACTTACCCGTCCCCTATTTGGCGTAGGGGCCTCTTCGTTTTACTAAACCCCTTCAAATGCTAAGGCCTCGATTTTTCCACTCGATTGGCGCGCGGGCTTAAAAACGCCCACTAAGGGCAGTTACGGGGAAAGGCCATGATCCTGATCGGCTGCGCGAACTTCCCGACATCCATGGACAAGTACTTCCAGATTTACGGCGCGGTCGAGATAAACCGCACCTTCTACGCCCTTCCAAGGGAACAAACCCTCGTTAGGTGGAGGGAAAGGGCTCCAAGGGGTTTCGTCTTCTCCGTGAAGGCAAACAGGGGAATATCGCACGATGCCCGCATGAACTCAGCCAGCGAGGTGGGAAAGAAAGCGCTTGAGGGGACGCTTGCGGCCGCCAGGGTCCTGGGTGCACAATACCTTCTTTTTCAGACCCCGCCGTCTCTTGGACCAGAGGCCCTGCCGGCGGTGAGGGATACCCTGATCAGGGCGAGGGAAACGGGCTTCAGGATCGGGTACGAACCCAGGGGAAAGGACTGGGCTGGGCACGAGGAGGAGCTCAGGGAAGCCCTCAAGGGCCTGGCATCGCACGTGGTCGATCCCCTCGTTGACAAAGAGGTATGGTCTGAGGGATTTCACTACTTCAGGCTGCACGGCCTTGGGAAGAGGCCCTACGCTTACCGCTTTTCAGACGAGGAACTGAAAAAGCTCAAGGATGTGGTGAAGGCGGTAAACGGCGACGTCCTCCTGATATTCAACAACACGAACATGCTTGAAGACTCGCAGCGCTTCATGAAACTGCTAAAAGCATCAGGCGGCCTTTCCAACGAGGGAGGCCTTGAATAGCACAGCGAAATCGACCTCGGGACTCATGTTCTCCTTCACGGCTGAAAGCTTCGATATGGCGCTTTCCAAGAGGCCCTGCTCGGTCTTCCTCGCGAGCTCTGCGCCAAGCACCGCAACGGCGTTTGAAGCGGACCTTTCGCCCGCCTGCCAGTCAAGCGAGTCATCGTGGATTTGAAACGCCATACCGAAAAGCGTTCCTGCTTCCCTCATAGTCCTCACGAGCGAGGGGCGTGCCCCCGCCACTATGGCGCCCTCGGCCATGCAACATCCCATTAGAACTCCGGTTTTGAGCCTAGCTATCTTCATGTAAGAGGTTGGTGAAAGGTGCTGCTTCTTCGCCTTGAGGTCTAGCTCTTGGCCCTGGGCCAGCAGCTTCGCTGCCCTCGCCAGCTCAGCTACGACTCTCCTCCCGAGCCTGTTTGCCTCTGAAACCGCGAGCTGTATTAGCAGGTCTGAGGCCAGTATGGCCTCGTTTTCCCCGTATACCGCGTGAACTGCTGGAAGCCCTCTTCTCGTGCTATCTCCATCCATCAGGTCGTCCTGTATCAAGGAAGCGACGTGTATCATCTCCACGGCAGCGGCAGCGGAGGAGGCCTTTTGAGGGTCCCCGCCCAGCGCCTTGCAGGAAAGCAGCACAAGGGACGGCCTGACGAGCTTGCCTCCGCCCTTTATGAGGTGAGCTGCAGCTGGAAAGAGCGTGGGCCGCCCCTTTGACGTCAGCTTCAAGAGCCTTTTCCTGACCAGTTGAAGTGCTGAGTCCACATCAGCAGGTAGCGCGGCCTCTGTTGCTCTTTCCTCGTCCATCGTTATCAACCATTGACATACGGGGGTTTTAAGTGAAGCGCTTCCTAAAGACTACCTCGATAAAAATCGCTCATGTAAGAGGGTAGTTAAGGAGCTTTGATCTCTTCAGTCCGAGCAGCGCGGGGGTGCCTATGACGGCGTTGGCCAGTGCTACGAGCACCCTCCCAAAGGGGTAGAAGAAGGCTCCCGCCAAGAAGAGAGAGTAAAGGGAAGAAGCGGGGATGCCCCACAACGTCGAGTAAAGGTGAAGGTCAAGAAATATGGCGTTCCCGGTCAAGTTATCGGCCTCGGTTCCGACGAAGGCAACCAGAAACATGGCCAGCGGAAGGTACTTCTCGTTTGTCTTTGCCTTCTTCCAAGCAAGATAAGAGGGATAGAGGAGGAACAGGGCGATGACCTGATCGTAAAGCGCTGGAAGCGCCACCTCCCTTCCCAGGGGGTTGGCCAAGAAAGCAACCAATGGTACGGCCATCAAGAGCAAGGCGAGCTTGGGCCTCATGTCAACTATGAGGCCGGCTACCGCGGCCCCCACGACTCCCGTGCTGAAGGTGTAGAGGCCAAGCCCAGCCGCTGCGGGAAAGAGAAGCATGCCTATTACTCCCCCTATGAGCGCCGCAAGAGGACCTCCCACCGAGCCAAGGGCTATTCCCTCAAAGGGCTTTATGAACGCCGCAAAGCTGACCATGGGGAGGGCCGGCAATGCGCCCATTACCACGTCTAAGGCCGCGAATAGAGAGACGTAAGCTATAAACCTGGATGCGTTCTTCAATTTGCGAAAACGCGAGAAGCATTTATAAGAATTTCAGGCGAAAAATCCTCTACTTGGTAGCAATTACTTGGCAGTAATGACCTGCGATGCCTTCTTGTACTCATCCTTTAGAGAAGGATAGAGAGAGCGATACAGCTGGTACCACGCATCGTATATTCTATGGTTTTCGGCGTCGGCCTCAGCGAAGTCCTTGGTCTTGACCATCGCCTTTACCGCGTCCTCAACCCTCGAAAAGGCGCCGGCTCCCACCGCGCCCAGTATCGCGGCGCCGTAGGAAGAGCCCTCGTCAACTTCCATGGTATATATGGGACGGCCGAAGACGTCGGCTATTATCTTTCTCCACAGGGGGCTCTTTGACCCTCCTCCCATTATCCTGAACTCGCTGGGGGTAACGCCCATGGCTGTCATTAGCTCAAAGGAGTCCCTAAGGCCGTACGCGACACCTTCGAGGACGGCCCTGGCCATATGGCGCTTCGTGTGTTTTAACGACAGGCCAAAGAACACTCCTCTTGCATCCGGATCGCCGTGAGGGGTCCTCTCGCCCGAAAGGTAAGGAAGGAAGATCACGCCCTCCGATCCCGGCTGAACGAGGGACGCCTCCTGAGTTATTATATCGTAGACGTCGAGTCCCGCCAACAAGGCGGTGGTCCTTTCGGGCTCTCCCAAGGTGTCCCTGAACCAGCGAAGGCTACCTCCAGCGGCAAGCATGACTCCCATTACGTGCCACTTACCGGGGACGGCGTGACAGAAGGAGTGAAGCCTTCCCTTGCGATCGTACCTGTAGGAATCGGAGCTCGAGAAGACCACGCCGGAGGTACCCACGTTGATTGAGCCAATGCCCTCACGCACGGCGCCAGAGCCGACGCCAGCGGCACCCTGGTCTCCTGCTCCAGCGACCACCGGCGTGCCAGCCCTGAGGCCCGTCTCCTCGGACGCCTTCGCGGTCACCTCTCCTCTCACCGATGGAGACTCCATGACGTCGGGAAGCACGTCCTCAGAGATGTCGAGTTCGCCTATAAGCTCATGTGACCAACTCCTCTTGCTTACGTCAAAAAGGGAGGTTCCAGAGGCGTCGTTCACGTCCGTGACCGCCTTTCCCGTGAGCTTCAGGCCTATGTAGTCCTTAGGCAGCATGAACTTACTCACGCGGGCGTAGTTAGACGGCTCGTTCTCCTTGAGCCAAAGTAGCTTTGGAGCCGTGAAGCCGGTGTGAGGATAGCTCCCAGTTATCCTTATTATCCTATCGAGGCCAAGCTTCTTAGCCATCTCCGACGCTTGGCTCCCTGTCCTCTGATCGTTCCAGAGGATCGCCCGCCTTATGGGCTTGAAGGACAAGTCCACGCTCACTAACCCATGCATCTGCCCAGTTAGCCCAATTCCCTCTATGTCGTCGGGCTTTATTCCTTGAGCCCAGAAGCTCGAAAGGGCCCGCTTGACGGCAGCCCACCAGTCCTCCGGCTCTTGCTCGGTCCAGCCTAGCTTGGGAGTGTAAAGCGGGTATTCCTCAACATGTTCGACAACCACGTAACCGCCCACGTCCACGAGTATGACCTTTGCCCCCGTCGTGCCTATGTCTACGCCAAGGTAATAGGGTGGCGAGACGTTCAATTTGCGTCTCACGCGCGGGAGCTTATAAGAAATTGGGGAAATTTGTGCGCCAAAATCGGCTTTTAACGTTAACGCGCACATCGTCGTGAATCGACAAAGCCCTCACGCGATAGCATGAGAGCAGCGATGCCCTCTTGGCAGTTAACCTATTGATGATCAGTCCCACAGCGCCCCTTCTCTAACTCGCTGCTCTAGCAGCGAAGATCTGAATCCTCCACGATCAACCCAAGCTTCGTCTTCATCGCTAGAGATATTGTCGGTGGAAGCGAGAAGATGGAAATGGAACGGAAATAGATATGAGTCGGCGTAAGGGTGCTTTGTGAGCGTATCTCGAAAGCCGAGGGCGCCTCAGCACCGCTCCATCGTGGCCTAAACGGGCCCCAGTGCCTCAAAGAGGGGCGCGCTGAAGCGCGCAACGCCAGGGTGAACGCGCCGCGATACCGGAAGCCCTGCCTGCAGGGACGGTAGTTCATGCGGGCATACCCAATCATAATGAGAGTTCCCTCCCCGCGCTCTAGATTCAGAGTTCCAAGACACCTTGATATGGGCTTACCCAACGCATCTCCTACGGGCTCTCATATGATGCCCATTAGTCTGCCTATTGACGAAGCTGGCCAATCGCTACCGCAAGTCCTCCCCTCATTCCCCCCCCCCCCCCGCTACCGCGTCCCAGCCGCACGTCTGCGCGCACGCTATCCTTAAGTATATCGGGATAGAACACCCATCCCCCATCCTGAAAGTTATTTTGAAAGAAAGTAGACCCTCCCTCGGTGGCCAGCGTGCTGAGGTCAAAGAACGGAGAAAGGTAGACCAGCATGCCATGGGCTTTTCCCTTTCTGACGATCGTTTCCACTCCATCGAGCACCCTCGTTATCCTATAGCTGGGAACCACGTTCAGCGTTTCCACCCATGTTTCGCCGATGCCCAAAAAGATCAGATAAGGTTGCCTTAGGACCTCGTCCAGAAGACCATCATCTTCCTTCATCTCAAAGTACGCACCAAGCGCCAACATCTCTCTATCTGCGAAGCCCGGGCCAAAATCTATGTACCATCCCTTTATGAGGCCTCCTCCGACGACGTGCCCCATCAAGTGCTCCTCAAGCTTCTCTACGGTTAGGCCCAGAGATGAGGCCAAATCCTCCTTCCTTTGCAAGGGGTGGCGCTTCATGCCGATCAGGAGCTTCAGGTCAACGCTATCGAGATCAAGGAACGGCTCAGTCCTAAAGGAGGTAACCCTTCTATCTTCAATTGAAAAACCCGGGTTCACAGCCCACTCCCCTCTGCCGTAATCCAGGACGTAGGGACTTGGGCTGAACCGGTAAGTGGCGTCCATCTCCTTCACCTCATAGTTGTTCAACCAGCCCAACGCCTTCATATCCTCGAAGAAGTCCAAGTATGGCTTAAGCTGCTGCCGTGGAACGGCATGCCTAGTCACGTAATGACACGCGTGCAACGCCCTGTAATAGGAAACCAGAAAACCCCTTTCTCTCAACGAGGAGAGGATCATGGGAATGGCGTCCAGCAGATCGCAAGAGAACTCCATGAAAACCCTTATCTCCTTGAGGCCCAGCGCGGCCATGTTGATGGATGGACGCGGGAGAAGCCCATTTTCCAGAACGTACTGCCTGAACATGACGCGGGCTTCCTCCCTCCCAATTCCCAGATCAAATGCCAGCTGGCCCTCGTCAAAAACGTTCATTTTAGATAGAGAATTAATGATCTTTCCCATGAATTCCTGAAAATTTACCATATAATTACCTCGCTCTGCAATTTAAACCCTGCGATGCAACGTTAGAAAAAGATTAAATTTAAGGTATGCCCAGCTCTTTCAGTGCGACCTGTAGCTCCTCGGTCACTATACCGCTTTCCAAGGCAACCCAGTACCAAATCAAGGCCGTAACGGCCGCAAGGACGGTGTCGTAGGGGAAAGGTATCACCGGGGTTGAGAAAACGCCGAAATCTCCGAGGAACGAAAGCGCGTAAGCCGAGAGCAGCACGCCTATCACCCAAAGCCCCGAGAGGACGTGCTGCTTTCCCCTCTCGTCCATGGTCGGCCTAACGTAGAACAGGGCAAGGAGCGTCGCGAACGCTATAACAATCACGTAGACGACAAAGTCGATCAGCCTGGTTCCGGTCAGCGCGATGGCAACGGGGGTAGGCGATGGCCAGCCCGTTGGCGCAACTATGGGTAAGTATATCAGGAAATAGGTCGATGCCACAAGCGCTGCTAGGTAAAGAACGGCAGACGATATCCCTCTTCTGAGGCTGGACCCATAGGCTCTAACCGCTGAGTAGCCGAGGAACAACGGCAGGCCACCCATTATCAGGGCAAAGGCGAACCAAAGGACGTAGTACGTAGCCCAGTAGACTATGAGAAAAGACGCGATCATGGCAACGGCGCCGATGACCTCCGCCCAAGGCAGCTTAATGGGCCTTTTGGCGTCAGCAGCTGTACGCCTCAGAGTGACCAACGCGGGCCCACCGACGACGTATGTTAGCACCGTCGTGAGCACTATGAACGAGGATATCGCGTACCACGTGGGGAAGGGCAGGAAAAATAGGAGCCCAATCAAAAGCGTGAGAACCGTTCCCCAGAGCGGAACCCTGTGGGAGTTAAGCGTCAAGAAAGACGGGGGCAGGTTTCCAGTGGCCGCCATGCCATACATGGCCCTAGCGCAGGTCCCCACGTATATCCAGGCGGTTCCTGCCGGTGAGACGATGGCGTCTATGAGCAGGAGAACCGCGAAGCCAGCCAGTACGTAGACGCCGCTTTGCTTCATTATCAGGTAGAAGGGACCCGTGTGCAGCTCTGAGTACAAGCCCTGCCAATCACCGGGAGTTACCGAGACGGCGCTCCAGTTAACAGCTCCTATGAAGGAGACCTGCAGCAACACGTATATCAGCGCCACGAGGATAAAGCCTAGCACGGTCCCCTTTATCACGTCGTTGGGCCTCTTTGCTTCCCCCGCAAAGTCTACCCCTTGCCTGAACCCTAAATATGAGTAAGCTATTCCCTGCGTGGGTATGGCCATGAAAATTGCGGCCCACCCATAGGGCGCAAACCCACCTCTAAGCGATATCACGTACGACGCGTGGAAGTCAAGCGCGAACAGGAGGACGAACGTGGCAGTGGGGACGATCACCTTCCAAACCCCTACGGCGGTGTTCACGCTGCTCATCACTCTAACTCCGTACCAGTTAAGTGCAAAGAAGAAGAGCATGAGGACCAGCGCCACGGCAAAGCCCTTTATCGAAAGTACGCCGCTACTGGTGAGCAGCCCATTCACGTACGATGACATGTAATTTATGGCGGCGAGCGACTCGGAAGGCGCGACGCTTACGGAACTCAGCAAGTAAGACCACGAGAATATGTAGGATGCTAGGCCACCGTAAGTGTACTGGGGATAACGCACGATACCCCCCGACTTGGGCAGCATTCCAGCAAGCTCGGCATAGACCAGAGCAACAAAAAGCATGAGGACTGCTGCTATGATCCACGAGATTATTGCGGCAGGGCCGGCCGTATAGGCACCACCGAGGGCACCGAAAAGCCAACCGCTACCTATCATGGCGCCGATCACAAGAAAAGATATGTCCCACGTCCCTAGGGCGCGTTTTAATTCTCTATCTTTTGTTGAGGCTTCTTTTTCAATTATATCCCTTGGCGGCAATTTGTAGAGTAAAATTCCAATTATTTAAACGTTTCTACCAAACTATAGATTATTTGGTACCAAGGCGCGTGGCAAAACGCTTATTTTTACCGATCACCTCTCATTATGACAGTTTTCTCGCTGGGAGAGGCGCTCGTCGAGTTCATAAGGAGTGCGGAGGGCAACCTGGGAGAACCTGGGACCTTTTACGGTCCCTTTCCCAGCGGGGCGCCCGCCATAACGGCCTCAGCCGTGAGCAGGGTTGGAGGAAAATCCAAGTTTGCATGCGTGGTTGGAAGAGACGAGTTTGGAAAAGCGTTCGTGGATAGGATGAGGTCGGACGGAGTTGACACATCACTCATAAGGACGACGGACAAGAGGACCACCGCCACCTCGTTCCTCTCCTACGACGGGGTAAAGCGCAACTTCCTCTTTCACGGAAAGGACTCGGCGGCGGCGCTTCTGAGAGAAGGTGACGTGGACCTGAGGGGGATATCGGCGCTCCACGTGTCGGGCTCGTCGCTGGGCATGGGCTGGGGAATGGCAAGGGCCGTGAGGAAGGCGGTTAGGCTAGCAAAGGAGCAGGACATACCCCTTTTCTTTGATCCAAATGTGAGGAAGGAGCTCATGTCCGACGCTCTGAGGAGGGAGCTGCTTTCGCTCTGCAAGGCGTCCTCATATCTGATGCTGAGCATCGAGGACGCAGTGGAGCTCTTCGGTGACGCCGAAAGCGCCTGCGCGTCGCTCTCAAACGAGAGAGTGGTCATCCTCAAGATGGGAAAACTCGGGTCAAAACTGTTCGTAAAGGGAGAACAAAAGGCCATAAAGACGCCTATCGTGAAGGAGGTAGACGCGACGGGAGCTGGAGATTGGTACAACGGTGCATTTCTGGCCATGGTTGAGGGTGGTGCGAAGCTTGATGAAGCGGCTACCTTCGCCAGTGCCGCAGCAGCCATATCCGTTACGAAGCTCAGCCCCATGGACGGCCCCTCCTCCAAGGAGGAGGTGCTGGAGCTCATGCGCGCCCAGCACGTGGAGCGAGTTTAACCAAGCGCGATTCGCGGGGCAAGCCAAAGGCAGCTAACTAATCCGCCCTCACGGAGCGGACGAGGACTTCCACTCCCAATCCACAGAGTTAAAGGGAGCCTACTCAAGCAATCAGCGAGATGTGGGCTCTCGCGCGATTTCCGAGCTTCTCACCTTGTCCTTGAGGTCAGAAGAAAGCAGCGCCGAGTACGTGACTATGGGTTTCCTTGCGGCCCTAACCTCGTCGACCCTGCTCACGGAAGCCCCAGAGGGCTCGCGTGAAAGCTCCTCCTCGCTTTTCCCCACTGCCGCCAGGAGAGCGGCCATGTACTCCTCTATTTCTCTCCTTCCCTCGGTCTCGGTGAACTCAATCATGAGAGATTCCTCAAGCTCGGGCGGGAAGTGGACAGAGGGAGCGTAACCGTAGCTGAGCAGGTACTTGGCCACATCGCTTGCCTTTTTGCCCTTGGCCGCAAAGGCGAACTCATGCTTCCTAGGCATGCCCGGAGAGGGAAGGTAAAACCGATCATCCAGAAACGAGGCCGCGTAGTTCGAGCTGAGAACGCTATAGCGCGCAACGTCAGCCAATCCCTCGGGGCCCAGCAGCCTCACGTAGCAGTAAGCCCTCAACAGGGCAGCCAAGTTACCGACTCCTTCGGAGATCCTTCCCACACTATGTGGGGCATCTTCGTTTATGAACGCCGAGCCGTCCTCTTTCTCTTCTATGCGGGGAACTGGCAAGTAGTCCGAAAGCGCCCGCTTCACGCCCACGGGGCCGGCACCAGGACCTCCTCCGCCGTGCGGAGAAGCGAAGGTCTTATGGAGGTTTAACTGGACCACGTCAAATCCCATGTCGCCAGGTCTGTAGAGGCCCAGCAGCGAGTTCATGTTTGCGCCGTCATAATAGGCAAGACCACCCGACGCGTGAACTGCCCTTACCAGGTCGGGCATCGCTGGCTCGTAAAGGCCGTAAGTGTTGGGGACCGTGAGCATGACCGCCGCCACGTTCTCACTGACGGCTTTTTCCCATCCAAAGAGAAGCCCGTCCTTAACTGGAAGCCTCACTACCTCGAAGCCAGCCATGGCCGCGCTGGCGAAGTTTGACCCATGAGCCGTGAGCGGGATGAGTACCTGGTTCCTGCCAACCAGCTTTCCTCCTTCTTCCCGCGTCTCCCCTCTTTCCTCAAAGTACTTCCTTATCATGAGCAACGCGGTAAGCTCGCCCTGGGAACCAGCCTTGGGAGCCAGCGTGAAGGCATCCATGCCGGTTAGCTCGGCCAGGTAGCGCTGAAGCTCGAGAAGAAGGCCGAGCAGAGCGCTATCCTCTTTCAGCTGCTCGTAGCTAAGGTCGGCTATCCTCTGCCACTTTGCAACCCTTTCAAGCACCTTAGGCGTATACTTCATGGTGCAGGAACCCAACGGAACGGGGCCCGAGTCGACCCCAAAGTTCATCTGAGATAGGTGGAGGTAGTGCCTTGCGAGCCTCACCTCGGGAACCCTCGGGACTTCTGGCGGGTCCTTTCTGGCCAGCTCTTCTGGGATTCCCAGCTCTTTGGCCAGTTCGCTAGGGGAATACGGATCGCTGAAGCCAAGTTGAAACACGAGGGGCTCGTTCTCCTCCCTTCCCATCTCCCACTTGGCCTGCCTGTACTTCAAAGGGACCACCCCATGGCCGATGCAACGTCATTAAGCGATGTTCCACCGAAAAGTAGCACCTGATCCAGGAGGGGATAATCCCTCCACAGCGGTATACCCACCGCCTGAACGGGCCTTTTCGAGGAACCCGGAAGCTCGGCGGCAAACCTCCCGAGGTGCGGCCCAGAGAGCGATGGAGCCCTGTATCCCAACGAGCGAAGCGCTGACTCGAGCTCGCGCGCGGCCGACGTCTCCTTTTTTACAACCTCCGCCAACCCCTTGGCTCCCAAAAGGGAGAGATATACCGCTGCCCTCAGGGCATTTAAGGCAGAGTCCGTTGTCACGTTGCTGGTGGCCTTCTCCCTTCTTATGCTTTGCTCCCTCGTCAGAAGGGTTAGGCAATAGGCGAGGCGCCCCTCCGAGTCGGTCGTCGCCCCAACTAGCTTTCCCGGCAGCTGCCTCATGAGTTCGGCCCTGACGCCCAACACCCCGAGCCCTGACGAAGCGTATGAATGCAGGCCTACACCCTCTGCCACTACGAGATCCGCGCCGTAATCCGAAGGGGGCCTCAACACGGAGAGCGAGGGGAGATCAACTCCCACCCCGAGCAGCGCGCCCTTGGAGTGAGCCCACGAGGAAAGCTCAGCAAGCCCCTCCTCAAGCACTCCGAAGTAGTTGGGGGACTCCACGTAAACGAGAGATATCCCTTCTCCTATGTCAGCATAAGAAAGATCAAGCTCCCCGCTCTCGTCGAAGGGGATCTCGGCCACCTCCATGTTACCGCCGCGGGCGTAAGTCCTGAGGACGGCCTTTCTCTGAGGATCCATCGAAGAAGCCACTAGGACTTTCTTCCGCCCATTTACTCTCTTAGAGAGGAGAGCCGCCTCTCCGAGGGCCGCCCCACCATCGTAAAGCGATGAGGCAACCGCGTCCATGCCAGTGAGCGAGCTCACGAGAGATTGAAACTCAAAGAGCGCTTGGAGCATTCCTTGACTTAACTCGCTCTGATAAGAGGTATAAGCGGTGTAGAACTCCGCTCTGGAGGCGATCTCATCCACGAGAGCGGGAACGTACCTCAAACGAACGCTAGTGGGTGGAGGCGACCCTAATCTGGTCATAAGCTCTTGCTCGAGCTCCTCCTCTTCAACGGGCAGGGGAAGCGCAGGGTCGTGCGGCGCGCACGGGATATCCCTGAAGAGCACGTCAATTGATGAGACGCCTATTTTCTTCAGCATTACCTCGACGTCGCGTTCGCTCAGCGGAACGTAGGGGTTTTTCGGGCGCTCGATGGCCAACTAAGATCTCCTCGTAAGCTCTGTGATCTAGAAGTTGGAGGAGCTCCGATGCCAGGTCCTTTGGTCTTATGACCGCTATCCATCCCTTCCCGTAGGGATCCTGGTTTATTAGCTCAGGCGTTCCCTCGAGGTTGCTGTTGCGCTCAACAACCTCTCCGGATACTGGAGCGTAGACCTCCGAGACACCCTTGTAGGCCTCCAGCTCGGCTAGCACCTCGCCTTTTGAGTAGGCCCTGAGCTGGGGCAACACCACGTAGACCACGTCCCCAAGTTTGGCCTGCGCGTAATCGGTTATACCAACGAGCACAAGCTGTTGCCCTTTTTCATCGGTCGTGACCTTGGCCCACTCGTGCTCCTTTGTGTAGTAAAGGCCTTCTGGCACGAGATATGTCATAGGGCCCTTTTTCTTCTGCATTTAACCTTTGTTGCCTTCAAAATCGCGGCCGCCGGCGGAACGACCCTGGCGCTTGGGCAGCCAGGCGGCCGCATCTACAGCCGCGCGAGGGCTCTACAGCTACACCGTCAGACGTCGTCAGGAAGTGCGCCACGCCCACGTCGAGGCCCACGGCGCCGCTCC
>ERZ1669250.259-NODE-259-length-27179-cov-5.228101_pt1 | contig 27179 bp, 21 predicted proteins | sample MGYA00579295_ERZ1669250 | MGnify/ENA primary metagenome ERZ1669250 (study PRJEB41166, sample SAMN08046056) | hot springs metagenome | biome: hot spring; feature: acid hot spring; material: thermophilic sediment; isolation source: thermophilic sediment from acid...
ACAGGGGTAATTTTAATATTTATATATTTTTATTTTAATTATCATATCAGAAAATCAAATAAAAATTACATTGAATTTTCTGAAATTCCAATTTTTAAAAAGATCTTTAAAAATGATTATATGATTGTTTTTCAAGTATTTTTATCGGTTATTGGCATTTATTTTGGCTCAGAACTCTTATTAAACAGTTTAGTTGAATTATCATATACGATTAAAATAAATATATTAATATTATCTATTTTGTTAATACCATTAGGAACAGCTTTACCGGAAATTATAATATCTCTAATATGGTCAAAAAGAGGATTTCTAACAATGGGTATTAACAATCTAATAGGTGAATCAATTTTATATTCTACTATTTATACTGGCATATTTTCCATATCCAACATATTTTATATTAATGCAAGTATTATTTACACAATTCTCTCAACATCTATATTTTCTACGATTTTATTCTTTAATATTAAGAAATTTGCTATTTTAGGCCCAATCTTATTCCTGATATTTTTATTTATTTAATGTGAAAATTTTAAATTTATAGTTTGATTCAAAAATTTATGGAATCTAAGATTGATGAAAATAAGAATAAGGTTGGTTTATTATTTGGAGATGTTGGTACAACAAATTTACAAATGACTGTTACAGGTTCTGTAGAGGAGGGGGAATTTGTAAAGATATTTCATGAAAATGCTGGATGGATTTTGGGTGTAATTGAATATTTAGAAAGAAAAACGGATTTATCCATAGATAAGGCATTATTGCTTAATGCTGGCGTGGATGTAAAAATACAGGATGTTCTCATAGGTGAAATAAATATAATTGGATATAGAGATAATAATAAAATATTACAAAGACCTAAAACTCCATTCAAGGCCGGAGAACCTGTATATATAGCGGATGATGATCTTATAAGGGAAACGTTGGGATTAGGGGAAAAGAAGGAACATTCTGCATATATTGGATTTTTACACAACCATGAAATTCCCATATATTTAGATATAAATTCTCTAGTTCAAAAGCATATAAGTATATTAGCAAAAACTGGAGGAGGAAAAAGTTATTTCACCGGGATACTAGTGGAAGAATTATTAAAAAATAATGTTACAACCATAATTATTGACCCTCATGGTGAATATTATTCACTTTCAATTCCAGCTGAAAAAAATGCTTCAATGGAAAGATTTAAAGTAGAACCAAGAAGTTATAAAGATAAAATTATACTATTTTCAATTTTTAATAAAAATAAAGAATATAATAATATAAAATTTACACTTGCACAATTTTCACCAAGAGATATATTGACGATGCTCGATTCCAACGACAGAATATATTTCAACATGTTAAGAAATGCAATGGAAAGGGCTAAAGCAAAAAACAAATTATTTGAATTATCCGATGTTATTAATGAATTGCAAAAAGAAGAAGATTCCATGACAGCCACGGTGTTGATAAATCAACTTAAATCTTTGGAATCTCTTAATATCTTTGCAAATGAAGGAACAAAAATTTCAGATATAGTTAAAAAGGGCAAGGCAAGCATTATAGATCTTAAAGGTGTTCCCCCAAAAGTACAGGAAATGTTGGTATCAAGATTGTCATATTCATTATTTGAATTGAGGAAAAGAAATGAAATTCCACCTTTAATATTAATTTTGGAAGAGGCACACAATTATATACCTCAGCAAGGTAAATCATTATCTTCAGATATTTTGAGAACAATAGCAAGTGAAGGTAGAAAATTTGGCCTCGGTTTAGGAATAATTAGCCAAAGACCTGCGAAGGTCGATAAAAATGTTTTAAGCCAATGCAATACACAAATTATATTGAAAATCACAAACCCTAACGATTTAAAAACCATAGGGGAATCGGTGGAAGGATTAACAAAACATTCCTTAGATGATATTCAAAGATTGCCGATAGGAGTAGCTTTAGTTACAAATCCAGATCTTTCTTTTCCATTATTCGTGGATATAAGACCTAGAGAAACTAAACATGGAGGTGAAGGTGTAAATGTCACAGATAATTGAAAAAGAGAAAATTTTAAACTATGTGGAAAGAAATAAAACAGCCTTAAAAATAATTGAAATTAAAGTTCCTGAAAATTCACACCTATTTGATATAGCTATTGATTTTAAGAGAATGGCGGAAGATTACACAAATGATGCAATTTATTTCTTTGAAAAGGGGGATTATGTAAATGCTTTGTCATCACTATCCTATGCCTACGGTTGGATTGATGCAGGTGCAAGACTTGGCCTTTTCGATGTAAAAAATGATCATATTAGATTTACTTTAAAAGATTAATAATATTTACTATATTTAAAAATAATATCAATAAGGTTTTTGGCAGTTTCTTCATCAATTATTCCTTTATTTTTTAATTCTACAATATAATCTCTTGCAGCAAAAATATCTATTTTAGAACCTTTAGAATAAACAGTCCCTACAATAGAACCTCTTACATTTTCAGGTAAATTTTTTACCGCCTCTAAAAGTAAATGACGTATAATTGAATTTTTTGACATATCTAATTTTCTCTTCTTTTCACTGCCTCTACTCATTCATAACCTTTAACTTTTAGATAATTTTAAACTTTTCTTATAAAAATATCTAAAACTACGTGATAAATTGATGGGGCATATGATTTTAAAATATGTTTTCTTATAATATAAAATTGATAATTGCCAAAAAGATTCTCAATAATTTTTTCAAAATTTTTCATTTCATCTCTTCTAAATGTATCGTGATATATTAAAATACCTTTTTTGTTTAACATATTGACAGCGTATGGTATAAATTCTTTTGTGTGTATATAACCCATTATTACAACATCTGCCCAGTCCTTTATTTTTATGTTTCTATTGTCTCCAAAAATGGGAATGATGTTATTAATATTATTTATTCTAATATTTTCCAACAAATATTTAAATGATATTGGATTTTTTTCAATGGCTATTACCTTTTCAGGAAATGAATACTTTGCAATGGGTAAAGAAAAATAACCTATTCCTGCAAACATATCAACAATTCTATTATTAACAAAATTTAATTTTGACATCCTTATCCTTTCGTCAACATTTCCAGATGAAAACATTATTTTCAATGCATCAAATTTGTAATATATACCGTTTTCAACATGTATAGTTTCAGAATTTTCGCCATATATTACTTCACCTTCAGGTTCCCTTAATTCACCTTTTACCATTTTATAATTTATAACTGTTTTGACATTCAATACCTTTGAATATGTTTCTCCAACGATACCTTTATAAGGATTTAAAAGATCTGGCAATTTTATTAACAAAACATCTCCATATTTTTCCCATTTTTGTGGAAGATACAAAGAATAATTTTTTAATGGAAAAAGTTCCTTTATTTTTTCATAAGGACTCATATTTTTTTTCCTTCTTTCACCTTCAAATTCAACTATTTCATATCCATTAACATATTTTTTTATTGGAATATAACCAAATTTATCATCAACTATTATTTTATAATTATCCTCTAAATTACCCATCTCGAACATTTTTTCCTTTACATCTTCAACTTTTTTCCTTTGTACTTTAACATATATCATTGTAGTAAATAAAATGAAAGAAACTTTTATAATAAGTTTGTCTTTTAACATATTAAGGTGATTGATAATGCCTCAAAAACCAGTTGTTGATGAATCAACATGTATTGCATGCGGTATTTGTGCATCAGTTTGTCCAGCGAATCCAGTAGTATTCACAATTGAAAATGTAAGCAAAGTTGTACATCCAGAAGCATGTATAGATGGATGTCAAGAATGCATGAATAATTGCCCAACGGGTTCAATAACAATTCAAAAATTATAATAATAAATTTTGAACAACCCTGTCTAGTCCTGGAACGGTATCAAAATTTTTGAAATCCTTTATTTTAATCCATTTAAATTCTAAGTGTTCCCAATCTATTTTAACATTTTTATTTTTTACATGAAAAAGAAAATTATGTACTATCCATAATCTTTTATTATCTCTAACGTAAATTTTGCCTCCATTTCTTAATAGGACGGGATTTTCTATTCCAGTCTCCTCCTTAATTTCTTTTATTGCTGTAGAAAGGGGATCAAGGTCCTCGATATATCCAGAAACACCTGCCCATTTACCTTGATATGTGGAAACATTTCCACTCCTCTTCAATAATAGCAATTCGTCTCCATGCACCAATATAGAAGTAACAACTTCTTTTACATCAACGTCCAATTCAACATAATCTCCATCTAAATAAACTATATCACCATCTTGAAATATGTATGAAGAGATGTATGCAATTGAAGGTATTTCAGATATCAATGATCCCGTTATAAACGTTTCATCAGGAACATTTACAATCATTGCGCGAGGCGCTTTCTTATAATATCTTAAACCATATATTATGTACGAACCTACAGTGCTTCCAACACTTCTTTCAAAAGAAAATATTTTATCTGTTATATTTTTATGATTTTCTATAATTTCTCCCTTTTCTGGATCTACTCCCCCAAGAAAGGATAATCCAGAATTGTATACCAAAGCTTCACCTTCGGCCTTACCTTTATAAATCGCTCTTCCCTTGAATTTCATGTCATCATGACCTCCAAGATACCAAATAGGTCTGAAAGAACAATTTTCTTTTCCTTTCCAATGTAATAAGAAGATTTACCTGAAGATAGATACAAAGTATTAAATTTATCTTTTAAAGGACTTACAACCATACATGTATCTGTGTAAATCTTAGCGCCCGTATTTTCAATTATTTTGACTAATTCTTGATTTTCATTTTTAACCTTTCTTGAGGTGAAAAAATATACACTTTTTCCATTTTTTACCCTTCTATTTTTTACAAATGTTGCTATTTTTCTTATTTCATTAGATGATAAATGTGGACATCCTGCCATTAATACCTCAGGTTCTATATTAGAATTTATTTTTTTTCTAAATTCTTCTATTTCGGAAAATTCTATGTGAATCTTTTCATAATCTGTATCAAGGCCATTTTTATATTCAGGGGTTATATTTTCAACATGAAACATAGGTACACTACCAGATGCATTCATTGCCGCACCTAACTGCTTTAAGGCGTCTAAATCATTTTCAATAGTTTTAAAATAGGGAATCCTTCCATTAAAATTTTTTCCTACGTATAAACCCAGGACAGTTGATGTAAAATAGTCTGGTTTAAAATCGGTTTCCACTAATATTGTTGCTTTTCTATTTTCTTCTAAATGCATACCATAGTATGATGTTCTTCCTATTAATGATGATGCAAGTGCCGAAATACCACTCTCTCTATTTGTTCTTGCTCCTAAGACACTATTTGCATATACAATAGCTGAAGATTCTGCCCATGCAATATGCTCACCAAAGGATGGAGAGTAATAATAATATGGCGTGCATGTCAAAGATTCATAAACCCCAAGATCGTTAAATATCTTCACTATTTCCATCTGTTTAGAAATAAAATTTTCATCATAAGTGAAATCATAAGGGGAATCTAGTTCAAAACCGATTGGATTTAAAAATGTTTTAACTGATACCTTAACATTTTTAAATTTTCTTAATAAATCAATACCTGCATCACCTATATTTTTATAAGATACACCTGAAATCTGAGAACTCGTTATTTTAATAGTTCTCTCTGCCTTGTAAAATTCTCCAAGTTTTAATATAATTTCCATTGCTAGCCTTAACGCCTCTCCTTTTTCCCCAGATAGCATTGATTCCTCTTCTTTATCAAGGTACATTATTCAAATATTTATCTCTATATTTATTAATTTTCTGTCTCTCAGAAGTGTTAAAATAACTTTTTGTGTTTCTAGAGCCATAGACAATTTAAATCTTAAATCTTCAATACTGTAAACTTTAATTCCATTGAACTCCAAGATTATGTCTCCTTTCATAATTCCATTTTTTTCAGCTATTGAATTTGGTTTTACATCTATGACATAAACCCCATAGTTTAACTCATCTCTTATCCTTTTTGGCGTTGACTCATCTATTGATATGCCTAAGATTCCCAATTTTAATTTTGGCAATCTGCCATTTTTCTTTAGAGTTTCAAACGCAATTTTTATCGTATTGGATGGAATTGCAAAACCTATCCCATGTGCATCTAAGATCATTGATGATGTTATTCCTAAAACTCTGCCCTCCATATTTAACAATGGACCTCCACTATTACCAGGATTTATTGCAGCATCTGTTTGGAGTAAATTTTCAAATAAAATATCATTAACCATTGCATTTCTGTTTTTAGCACTTATTATTCCAAAAGTAACAGTTGGACTCGAAAATATACCCAATGGATTTCCTATTGCAATAACGTATTCCCCAATCTTTACTAAATCTGAATCTTCAAGTAATAATGGATTATAAGATACATCGCCTAAATCCAAAAATGCCAAATCTAAATTAATATCACCATCTATAAACTTTGGCTTTATCTCTTCACCTTCATATGTTTTAACTAATATATTATTTGTATCTAAAATTACATGCATGTTTGTAACTACTATATTTCTATCTATAAAAAATCCAGTACCACTGCTTATTTCTTCCTTTTTTTTAATACCACCAATTAGCTTTTCAGAATAGACCGATGTTACAGAATATATTGTCCTTTCAACTACCTCTTTAGGAAGCATAGAATTAAAAAATATTTAATTTATTAATACTTATCGTTTAAAAAAACCTTTTTTTCCGTTCTCTTTATCAAATTCCATTAATAATTCCCTTTGTCTCGATGTCAAATTTTTGGGAATAGATACGTTTACTTTTACATATAGGTCCCCTCTACCATATCTATTAAATCTTGGCATACCTTTCCCCTTAATCTTCAAATATTCTCCAGGCTGTGTTCCCGGAGGAATTTTTAACTTTATAACTTCTCCGTCGAGATGTACTATGTTCTCTTCTCCGCCCAAAGCTGCTTCTGTAAAAGGTATTGTTATTTCTGTATACAGATCATCGTTCTCTCTTCTAAATCTGTTATCTGGATTTATTCTTATTGTTAAAATTAAATCGCCATCAATGTTACCTTTACCTCTTACCCTCAAATTGAGTCCATTGTCTGCTCCTTCAGGTATTTTCACCTCAATTGTTTCTTTCTTATTCAAAAATCCTTTTCCTTTACATACTTGGCACTGTTCAACTGGTATGTAACCTTTACCATTACATGTATGGCATGTTTCAACACTCACAAACTGCATAAAGCCTGCATTTCTCACCTTTTTAACTTGACCTGTGCCATTACATGTAGGACATCTTTTCGTTTTACCGTCCTTTGCACCAGTTCCATTACATGCTTCACATTTGACATTTCTGAAAAATGTTATTTCTTTTATTGAACTTTTATAGGCATCTTTAAGATCTATTGTTAAATACATGTGAATATCATGATTTTCAGAAGTGCGGAAAAAATCGCCAAATCCAAAATTATTCATGAAATCTTTGAATAAATCTTGAATGTCTTCGAAGTGAGTGAAATTGTTCCAATCGAATCCCTGAGAACCAAATTTTACTCCCTCGGAGCCATATTGGTCATATAGTCTCCTCTTTTCATCGTCCATCAAAACTTCATAGGCTTCGCTTATCTCCTTAAATTTTTCTTCGTATTCTTTTTTATTTTCTGGATGAAGATCTGGATGATATTTTTTCACCAATTCCCTATAAGCTCTTTTTATCTCATCTTTTGTTGCATTTCTATCTACTCCAAGAATTTTATAATAATCTTTTTCTTCTGTCATTTCTTATCATTCTCTTTATCCTTGAAATCTGCATCTACAGTCTTATTGCTCTTATTTTCATCCCCAGAAATGTTTACTTTTCTGTACATTGATGCTCCAAGGTCCTGTATCTTGTTCTGCAATTCCTTCACACTTTTCTTAATATTTTCTATATCCCTAGATTCAATGTAAGATTTAAGATCTTTTATTATCTTTTCTGCTTCACTAACCTTTGATTGATCTAATTTATCTTTATTTTCATTGATGAACCTTTCAGAGGAATATACCAAAGATTCCGCCTCATTTATTGTTTCAATCTCCTCTTTCTTTTTTCTATCCTGCTCCGCAAATGTTTCGGCCTCCTTTTTCATTCTTTCTATCTCTTCTTTTGATAACTTTGTGGTCGATGTTATTGTTATACTATTTTGTTTACCTGTTGCTAAATCTTTTGCTGTAACATGCAAAATTCCATTTGCATCAATATCAAATGTTACTTCTATCTGTGGAACTCCCCTTGGAGCTGGGGGTATACCTTCTAAATTAAACATACCTAATGATACATTATCTTTAGCTAATGGCCTCTCACCTTGAACAACATGTATTGTTACGGTTGTTTGAAAATCAGCTGCAGTAGTAAATATCTGTGATTTCCTGGTTGGAATTGTAGTATTTGCAGGGATTATAGGTGTTGCAATCCCTCCTAGTGTTTCAACACTCAATGTTAATGGAGTCACATCCAATAAAACGATATCTTTTATTTCACCGGCTAATATTGCACCCTGTATTGCAGCACCAATGGCAACTGCTTCCATTGGATCAACACCCCTTTCAATTTTTTTACCAAAGAATTCTTCAACATACCTCTGAACTATAGGCATTCTCGTTGGGCCACCTACAAGTATTATTTTATCAATGTCATCTTTTGTCAATTTAGCAGCTTCCAAGGCCTTTTTAATAGATTCTCCAGTTCTTTCTACAATCGGTCTTACTAATTCTTCCAATTTAGCTCTAGTCAATTTCATAACCAAATGTTTAGGGCCATCACTTCCCATAGCAATATAAGGAAGATTAATCTCCGTTTCTAATGATGTCGATAGTTCAATTTTAGCCCTTTCTGCTGCCTCTCTTAACCTAATGTAAGCCTGTTTATCATTTTTTAAATCTATTTTTTCTTTTTTATAAAATTCTGATGTAATATAATCTATTAAAGCATTATCCATATCTGTTCCGCCAAGTTGTGTATCTCCAGACGTAGATAATACTTCAAAAACACCGTTTCCAAATTCCATTATTGTAACGTCCAATGTACCTCCTCCAAAATCGTATACTAAAATTTTCTGTTCTTTATCAAGTTTATCTATTCCATATGCAAGGGATGCTGCAGTCGGTTCATTTATGATTCTAACAACTTCAAGTCCTGCAATTGTTCCTGCATCTTTTGTGGCCTGTCTTTGATTGTCATCAAAATATGCAGGAACAGTTATAACGGCTTTTGTTATCTTTTCTCCTAAAAATGCTTCTGCATCCCTTTTAATCTTTTGAAGTATAAATGCTGATAATTGCTGTGGAGTATATTCTTTTCCAAATATATTGTATTTATAATTTGTTCCCATTTTTCTTTTTACTGCATATACTGTACCTTCGGGGTTTAAAAGTGCCTGCCTCCTAGCTGGTTCTCCTACTAACAATTGACCATCTTTAGTGAATGCTACATAACTAGGGAAGGCTTTTCCACCCAATGTATTTCCCTCGGCACTTGGAATCACAACTGGTTTACCGGAAATAACAACTGCAGCAGCTGAATTGCTTGTCCCCAAATCTATACCTATGATCTTCTCCATACAATTTTCACCTCCTTTTTATTACTTTTACCATGGAAGGTCTAACTACCACACCATTAATTTTATAACCTTTTCTATATTCTTCAACAATAATACCATCCTCACCATTATCAGAATATTCAATGTTAATAGCTTCATGTAAATATGGATCAAATTTTTTTCCTAAGGATTCTATTTTTTCTAATCCAAATTTTATTAAAGTCTTTTCCATATGGCTTTTTATTAATTCAATAGACTCTTTAATTTTTTGATCCTCTATTTGTTTTTCTAATCTTTCAATATTTTCAAGATCATCAATGAATTCCTTTACAATGTCAACAGATAACATCTTTATTAATTCACTTTTTTCCCTGTTTATATTTTTTATATAATTATCAAAATCTGCTTGCATTCTAATGATTCTTTCATTTAATTTTTTAATTTCATCTTCTTTCTGATTTAATATATTTTGTAATTCAACATTTTTATTCTTTTCTTCGTTTAACATATTCTCTAATTCTTTTTTAGTTATATTTTTTGCCATTATTCGACACCAGTTTTTTGGTATTTTATTACTTCTATATAAAATTTTTTAATCTGAAATTATGAAAAATAGAAATTTAAAAATATTATTATAAATTACCAAAACGTTTGTACATATATTGGAGTAAAAGGCATGTATCCACTAACGATTATGTTTGTCATATAGAATCCTAAGAATGGATTGCTGCCAAGATTATCTGTATTTACTGCATGACCAATAAAATCATTATCACCATATCCCCAATTACCATTGTTTGTGAATATCTGAAAATTAAACATAATGTTTTCACCTACAAATGAATTCAATGGAAATGTAACTGTCAACCAATAATTTCCATTTGCACCGTTTGCAGGCCAATAATTACTACCGTCAAACCAAATAGTTCCGCCACCGCTATTACTCCCAGGTGGATTGTATATTGGATTTGTTGGATATGTTGGTGGGGAATAGTACCAACTCCATGTTTCTCCATTATTGTTACTAACACTTAATAAAAAGAAATCAGGAGGCCATCCATCGCCATACCAGCCCTGTTGTATGTTTGCCTTAAATGTAAATGACAATTGAGCCGAAACCGCATCTACAAGATCGATTGGTGGTGTAATTAGGTTATCCCACATGTTGCTAACGAATCCTGGATATCCATTTTCATTTACAAAGTCTGCAATAAGATTGTATGTTGGGGCACCCGGAAATCCTAGATAATTTGTATATGATATTCCCAATTGAGATGCTGGCATTGATGGATTTATAACTCTCCAACCATCTAATCCTCCATTTGTTATTGCCAACATTACATCATCTATATATGCACCTGAACCTGCCTGGGTACTTCCACCTTCATTTCCAACATAATCTGGCTGAACATAATATATATAAAATGTAACATAAGAATTTCCTATGTATATTGGATTGTTTAATGGTAATCCATTTGATGGATTCATAACGTATAGATAATCATTTACACTTTGTATTTTATGGAATGTCCATGTAAATGTACCGCCACCACTAACACCATTGTAAACTTCGTATATATTACAATTATTTACATTTGGTACATTTCCTAAATCTGGATTGTTATTATAAGGCATATCAACTTGATACCAATTATTGTTGACATTTACCATAACAAAAAGACCATTTTGAGCAAACGCAATACTGTATTTCCACCACCAAGATAAAATTATGTCACTGCCAGCTGGCACATATACTGTTGGCATTTGTAAATACAAATAATTGTATGGATAATTATTATAATTTATTGCATCTTTAATATAATATGAATATGGATATATGTAATAATCGCTCGATGTCCAATATGAATTCACTCCAGATCCTCCAATGTTTGCGAAATTTGTAGTCAATATATTTGTTTGTGGTGTTTCTACCTGTGATGTTAAACCAAATGGATATTCGCCTATAACATCTGCTATTATATCATAATGAACCCATCCAGATAATGAAGATCCATCATCATAGAAATAGTATACAGGAGTTGATATTATTGCTTCATCTAATGGAGTAATTATACCATTATAAATCAAAATTAATCTCAAATATTCTGGGTTCGGGGAGGATGCATATGTTGGTTTCCATATTACCTGGAAAGGAATGTTTGATTCAGCAGGCAAATATATTGTTTCAGATGTAAAAATTGATGATTCTTCATATGCTTGCAAAATTACTGATGTTGGAACATCACCAAGATTTCTTATAATTCCTGAAATCAAATAATAATTATTTAAAGAAACATATGGCGAATTTATAAATATTCTCGTATAAGGAATATATGGTATCGCACTATTAAAATGATATCTAAATGCCAATAATAAATTCATCATAAACATATTTTTTGTATATTGTGATTGGCTTGGATTTTGGTAATATAAGGGATTTGATGAGGTATATTGTGGAGAATACTGATATGTATGTGGCTGAATCAATCCCACAATGTTTTCAAAATCAAATGGTACTATTCCAACTATTACATTGCTGACATTTTCAATAACAGCTCTTCCAGTGTATAAAGGATGGTTGAATATAGGATATTGTCCACCGCCCAAGATTGCTAAACCATTGGTTCCCGAATTTAATGAAATTAAATTCCAGTACTCTGAATAATCGTACAAAAATCCATAGCCATCGGTCACATTTATTTGAAAATTATTTAAATTTATATTTAAATTCTGGTAAGAAAGTCCATATAATGTGGCCGTATTTTGTGGTATGTTTGTTCCAAATTGTATACTATTTATATTTAGTAGAGACAAAAGATTAACATTATTAGATGTTGGCTGTGAATATTCTAGAGCATACCCAGTTCTTTCACCTAAAAATAATAGAGAATATGGATAAATTGTTGTATTAGGATTCATTATGTAATTGTAAATAGCATCTGACAAGTTTATTGCATATTTATATCCAGATAATTTTCCAGTATTATTAAAATCGATTATTACCAAATTATATTTTTCAAACATATAATTAAAATTATTTGGCAATTTAACATTCTGCTCATTGAAATCAAAGAATGTATATGCAACATTTAAATTCTTTAATGTATTTATAACACCTGTAATATTGTTATTATCGCCATTTTTATGTACCCAGACAACTAAGACAGAATATTTTACAAAGATATTTACATTTACTAAATTATTCAAAACATTGTTATTATAATTAACTTCTTGTGGTGAATGGTAATAATTTAAATAAGCATTTATAGGATAAATACCGGGTGATAATGTAGCGATCCAAGATACAGTTATTTTTACAATAGACCCATTTCCCTGTGTTATGTTCCCAACTGGAACAAAATATTGTTTATTTCCAATTGAATATTCAAGTATTGTATTTCCATTTCCAAAAGGACCTGGTGATAAATTCATTATGTAAAATGTGATGTTAACGGATTGTAAGAATAATGGAGTATGAGTTGAAATTTCCATATCTATTAAAGCAAGATCATAAAGATGTTGTCTTACGGAAATATTGGATAACCACATCATGGCCTTATTTAATATATAATATTGTTGATATAAATACATTCTAGTCAATTCATATCCAATTAAAACAAATCTTCCATTGTTTGATACTCCATATACTGCAGATGGATAGTTATTTGGATTTATACTTAATGGAAGAGATGCAAGATAATGTATTATACTTCCTGTAAAAAATAGTATATTATTTGAAGATGATATATTTGGGTTTCCAGGTGTAATATTTCCAACTATGTTAACATACATATTTAATGTATTTGGGGATATTTTTGTGAAGTTATTGTATTTTATAGGTGTTTGTGGAATGCTTTGAGAATATGAAACAATATTACTGTTCAAAATCCCGGAAAATTCGCCTGGATAATCACCTATCAACATAAATGAACCACCATAAACATTAACAAAATTATTTATCTGAGATAATTGCTGTGCTCCTATTCCAGATTGTGAATATCCAGTTATCCAAATAACAAGATCGTAAGAATTTAAAGTAATAGGTGTTTGTGGATTTGGCAAAATCTCAGTTGAAACATTATAATCCATATAATTCAAAATATTATAATAATAATTGAATACTGAATTTGGGGTATTTGTATATTGTGCTTCATCATCTACTACTAAAATTCTAGGCATTACTGTCAAATTACAATAATTTCCAGAAGTTGGGATTTGTGGTGTTGGATTTAATATTGTTGCAAAAAGTGTATGATTACCTTCAGCAAATCCATTACCACCAACATTGTACCATGTTACTACAAATGACGTGGATGAATATGCCGAAATCTTTTCCCAGAATGGGTCACCTAGATTTGTAGAAATTAAACTTTTTGAATTATTATATGGATAATAATCATTCAACAAAATCTGGAATTTTTCATCATTGCTGGAAGGATTTGAAACTGATATGAAAATCATATCTGTTGAACCATGCACAGGATCTGGATTTGACAAACTTATAGATGTTATCCTTAAGGCAAAAGGACCTGTTGGAGATTGCAAAACAGTTATTATACCCTTGAAATATGATGTCAATTTACCTAATGTTGCATTTATGTAAACAGTATAATTTCCAACAGCTAAATTCACCAATGAATAAGAAAACATATATTCAAAAGGTGAATAATATTGCATTGTTCCATTCATTTTAAATCCCGGTATTGAAATAGTCAATGTTGGCAATACATTATTATTAGGATTGTAAATAACATATGCAAAAAATTTTGCATTAATAGGTTGATTTGAATAAAATGGTACTGGAGTATATGAAAAACCTACAATTTGCAATGATTTGATAATACCTTGTAATAGATTTGAATAAATAAGCTGATTATTTAAAGTATCTATTAAAAATAGATTAATCGTTGTTTGTGAATTTATCTTTGGAACATTATTCCACCAGGACTTGTAAACTATGGTGTTGCCAGGCTCGAAGTAATTTGATTTTAGTTGCGATAAAATTTCAGGATTTGAAAAATCTATACCAACATAAAATGATGGATTTGTTCCTAAAAGTTCTAACTTAGTTGTGTAGGCATTTAATGATTCACCACCTAAATTTTGTAAATATAATATAAAACTACCATTATTATAATTAGGTAAATATTTAACTTGAAATGAGGCATATACTTGTGTAGGAGGAGGTGGTAATGTTGATACATAAAAGAAGACAGAGCTAAATAACGTAACAGTAATAGCTAACATTAATAAAGTACCTATAACTTCAGATACTCCACTTTCCTTCATCAAAAAATTTCATTGATTTTATTATATTTAAATATTTTGGGGTATTTACGAAATTTTTAAAAAAAGAAAATTATGTCCATACAAGGTTTACATAAACTGGGGAATATAAACTGTATCCACTAACTATCACATCTGTTATGAAAACCCAATCGCTAGATACAGATTCCACAAGGCCAAAGGATCCATGGAAAAGAGCGGGATAATCACCATTTACTTCAAATTTAATATATATTGTCTGGCCAGCGTAGGATGTCAAATCTATATAAGGTCCAAACTGAGATGAAAATGCTCCAATACCTGGATAATAAACGCTAGGTATATACGATGCCCACGTTAATGATACAATACCAGCTTCCCCAGCCCATCTTGTATCCAACTGAGACCATGTTATTTCATTTCCATTAGATACACCAATGTATAATCTAAATCCATTTGGTACATCTGTGGGATCTTGGGCATATGCAAACCTTGCCCAAATTGAATATGTTGTTAGGAAATTCATATTTACGCTTATTGCATTCACTAAATCAATAGGTATTGAAACAAGGTTATCAATTGTATCTGGCGTTATTGAAACATAGTATCCATATAGATTATTACTAAGACCTATCTGGTTACCATTTATGATCTTCCATGTATCTCCAGAAGTACCACTATCTACAACGCTACTCTGAGGATACAATGGTCCTGTTTCTACAATCTTAAAATCATCGAAGAAGAAATTGTCATTTCCATAAACGTTTATATTACCTCCATTGTATGAATTATCACCTATAAAAACAAATTCTACCCACAAAGTCTGCCATTGAGATGCATTAATATATTCTGTATTTCCATTTTGATCTACAAATGTATAATCCAAATTAAATTTAAAGAACACCCATTTAGGCTGTAGGCCACCACCAGATACTCCAACAAACATTGGAGTTAATGTAGAACCAGCAACTGGATATAGATAATTACCGGATAAATATTGCAAATTCTCCCAAGGGCCATTGTTATGATATCCACCAACAGGTGGAATCCAATACCAAGTTCCTTGATCATGACTAATGAATAATAAAACTCCCTCCGCAGCAAATGCCAATTGGTATGATGCATAAAATTCAATATATGCTGATGCAGAACCCTCAATATTAATTGGTTGTGTTTCCAAAACATATACTGGACTTGCCCATTGACCATTAGCACTATTTACATTCCATGAAATTCCTAATGAATACCCTCCACTGTATCCATTCTGATAAAGATTCCATGAACCCACAGAATTTCCATTATAATTTCCAATATCACTAGAATAAAATATATTATCTACAGGACCAAATACGCTGTAAGGTTGTGATGGTATATAATCAGATGTTTTTTCTGTTAGTCCTGAAAAGAAATTGCTCCAATAAGAAACTCCTGAATATGCAAATGCATCAGCATAATGTATCCAATTCTGTGAAAATCCATTAGAAAAATCATCGTAAAAGAAATATGTAGGTGTGAATAATATTGCCTCGAGCATTGATGTTGGTATAACTAAATTATTTGTATTCAAAACAAACCTTAAAACTTCTGGATTGGGAGAAGATGCATATGTTGGCTTCCAAATTACTTCAAAAGGTATTGTTGATAGTCCTGGTAGATATATAGTTTGTGTTGAAAACAGTGATGTTTCCTCATAAGATTGCAATATAACGCTAATTGGTTTTGTTCCCAAGTTTCTAACAATTCCTGAAATTATATAATAATTATTCAATGTGGGATGATTTGAATTTAATGATAGGTCTACTGAAAGAATTTCAGGTATTGAATAATTAAATTTATATCTGAATGCGTTCAAAAAGTTAATCATTAAGAGATTTCTAATGTATTGTACGGCACTAGGTGTCTGATAATACAATGGGTTGGATGAAAGTACATTTGGAGAATAGTAAGAGGTATGATTCTGAATTAAACCCAAGATATTGGACCAATCATAGGGGAAGAATAATACATTTACATTAGAAATATTTTCAATTATTGCCCTACCTGCATAGAGTGGTTGGTAAAGTGGAGGATATTGTAATCCGCCTAAAATGGCTAATCCCCTTGCATTATTATTTAGTTGTATTACCGTGGATGTTGAAGAATAATAATAAACAAATCCAATTCCCCTGGTCACGTTTATTTCAAATTGATTTAAACCAGGATTAACATTGTTGTAGTTTAATCCAAACAACTGTCCTTGGCCATGCGTATTACTTGTGCTTATACGATAAATATTTAAAGCATTGTAAAGTGTGCCGTTACCATAACTTTGAAATGCATTTCCAGAATTTTCTCCTAATATCAACAAATTGTAAGGATAATATGATGCATTTGGATTATTTAAATAATTATATATTGCCTGTGATAAAACATTTTGTGCCTGGGTGGATAAACCAAAGTTTCCAGAATTATTAAAATCAAGTATTACAAGATTATAATAAGGAAATATTTTAACAAAGTTTATAAAATTATTTCCATTCTCTTGATAGTTAATGAATTTATAGTTAATTTTCAAGTTATTTAATGTATTTGCTAAAGCAGTATCGTTATTATTTCCTGTATGTAAATAAACAAACAACACGGAATATATAACATTAATTTTTACATTTGTTATAGAATTGAACATATTATTATTATAATTAATTTCTGGTGGATTATGGTACCAGTTTAAATATGCTGATATAGTGTATGAGCCAGGTGATAGATTAGCTATCCATGTTGTGTTTACCACCTTTATATAACCATTACCTTGTGTTATGTTTCCAACCGTTATAAAATGCTGCATTCCTCCTATGGTATATTCCAATATAAGATTTTCATTACCAAATTGTCCCGGGGCTAAGTTCATAATATAAAATGATAGATTGACCTTTTGCAAAAATAATGGATTTGATGGAGACATTGAAAAATCAACTAATGCCAAATCATTTAATCCCGCCCTTGATGATATATTTGACAACCATAAAACCATTCTGTTCAATATAAAATAATCCTGATAAAGTTTCATCCTAGAAAATTCATAACCTACAAATATAAATCTACCATAATTATATTTTCCATATACTACTGAAGGTTCATGATATCCACTAATTGATGCTAGTGGATATTCTATTCCATTTCCGCCTTGTCCTGATTGTGGTGGACTATTATTTGAAAACAATATTACATATGAATTTAAACTGCTATATTTTAAATATCCTGTATAATTTATAGGCATATATAATGTGTCCGAAGATATTTTTGGTAAATTGTAATATTTTATAGTAGTATTAGAAATTTGATTTTGTGATATGCTAGCACCATTTCCAAACATACCATTAAAATCGTTTAAAGAGGAACCTATCAACAATAATGCTCCATTCATTGTTGAAACATAATTTTCCAATATTGCCTGTTGCTGAGGTCCCAAACCTTGAGAAGAATATCCTGTTATCCAAATAACAAGATCGTATCCATTCAAAGATATTGGTGTTAAGTATGATGGCAAAATAGCAGTGGTAAAATTGTAATCCATATATTGCATCATTTGATAATATATGTTAAATACTGAATATTGAGTATTAGTTAGACTATCCTCATCATCGACCATCAAAATTTTAGGCATAACGGTCAAATTTATGAAATTTCCATAAGCTGGGACAGCAGGAGTTGGATCTGTTATATTTGCATAAAGTGTATGGTTTCCCATCGCGGAATTATTCCCACCAACGTTTACCCATGGTATTACAAATGTAGATGATGTATAGGCCATTATTTGTTCTTTTATTGGATTGCCCTCCCCTGTAGATATATTAGACCAAGAATTTGTCACATGATAATAATCTGATAATTTTAAATAGAAAGTTTCTAAATTTGGAGTGGGATTATTAATAGAAAGTATTATTAAATCGGTTGAACCATGGATAGGGTCTGGTGAGGATAGACTTATTGATGTAATTCTTAAAGCCATGTTTGATTGTGATGTCATTTGAACACTTATATTTCCATAATAAGAAATATTTATATTGTTAAGAATGGCATTGATTTTAACTGTGTAATTTCCAGGTGATATGCTTGAAAAAATATTTTGGAAATAAAATGTCATTGGACTTAAATATGACATATTTTTATAAAATATATTCATTTTAGGTATTGTTATTTTAACTGTTGGAATTTGACCACTTGGATTATATATTACATATGCCAATATCTTTCCATTAAAATTAACCAATGCGGGAAATGGCTGAGGAGAATATGATATTCCAATTATTTCAAGACTTTTTATATATCCTTGGATGACGTCATACCAAACAATCTGATTATTTAAGGTGTCAATTAAATATAAAGTTATAGAACTTTGCGGACCGATATTTTTTATTCCATTCCACCATGAATAATATGAGAAATGCATACCTGGGGAAAAATAATAACTATTTATTTGTTGAAAAATTAATGGATTTGACAAAAAGTACGTTACTCTATTGGTGGGATTTAAAATAAATATTAATAATTTGGTTGTTTTTGCGTTTAATGATTCCCCACCTATATTATAAATTACTATTTTAAATGTTCCGTTTTGATAATAATAATATTGTGCTTTAAATGATGCATAAACTTGTGTTTGTGGAGGGGGCATAGTTGCAACATAATAAAATACAGAACTAAATAATGTTACAGTAATAGCCAACATTAATAATGTTCCTATAACTTCTGATACACCTTTTTCTCTCATATAATGTTTAATATCAATTCATTGTTATTTAAGATTTTTCAATTTACAAAATATTTTTATTTTAATTTACAATTTAAAAATAATGGTTGTTGGAGCTATTCTTTGTGGTGGTTATTCAAAAAGACTTCTTCCATTAACAAGAGATATACCAAAAGTCTTGCTACCTTTAAAAAATAATTATACAATTTTAGATAAACAAATAAGAGATTTTAAAATTTCAGGAATTGATACTATATATTTATTAGTTGGATATAAAAAAGATAAAATAATAAAAAAAATTAAAAAAGATTATAGTAATTTAGAAATAAAATTTTCAATAGAGCCCAGGCCAATGGGTACTTTATTTGCTGTAAAAAATTTTTGGAAAGATGTTGAAGACGACATAATTGTAAAAAATGGTGATACTATCACATATTATAATATAAAGGATTTTTACGAATATTCAAAAAGTAATAATTATAAATCAACAATAAGTGTTGGCTATATGAAATCGACGTCAGGCGTTTTAGAATTAGAAAATAATAGGATTATCAACTTTATAGAGAAACCTGAATTAAATATATTTGTTAACACTGGGATGTATTATTTTTCAAACTCTATTAAAGATTTATTTTTCGAAAATTATGATAAAAAAAATTTGGAAGAAACAGTATTTTTGAAATTAATAAAAGAAAATTTAATGTTTGCATATTTAGAATATTCTGAATGGTATCCAGTTGATAATCATAAAGATTATGAAGAAATTAAAAAAATATATAAAGTTAGAAAGGACAAAGATTATGGATATATAGAAGGGAAAAAAGGTAATGGAAAAATATTTATAATGAAAAATAAAAATTTTATTACTAACAAAAATTATATTTACGAAATTAAAAAAGGCATATTGAAAAATAGAAAAGAATATAAAGAAAATGATAAAATTGTTGGAAAAGAATTAAATTTATTAGCATTAAAAAGCACTATTCTTGAATACTATATGCTTTAATAAATTTAATACCTAATTTATTTGCCATTACACCTTCGATATCTTCCCTATCACCAAATATTATAGAATTTTTTATGTCTATATCAAAATCGATAATTGCTTTGTAAATTAAACCTAATCCTGGCTTTCTACATTCACAATTTTCATCAGGCCTATGTGGACATATATATGTTGCATCAATCCTAATGCCCTTGCTTTTTAATAATTTTAATAATTCAGAATGAAATTGATAAAATTCTTTATAATTAAAATATCCTCTCCTAATTCCAGATTGATTTGATATAATTATTATTAAATATTTATCTTGATATTTTTTAATAATATCTAGATTTTTTTCTATTAATTTTAAATCTTCAATTTTATGACAATACGGACAATCAACATTTAATGTGTTATCTCTATCAACAAATAAAGCCTTTTGCATCCAAATATTAAAGAAAATTTTTATTTATGAATTTTGTTATTTTTGATATATGGATATTGAAAATTACTTGAATAACCATTGTAACGTAATTTTAAATATAGAAAAAGAAAAGATTTTAAAAATTTCTGAGGAAATAATAAATGCATATAGAAATAATAAAAAGGTAATTATATTTGGTAATGGTGGAAGCGCCGCAGATGCTCAACATTTTGCTGCAGAATTAGTGGGTAAATTTGAAAAGGATAGAAAACCTTTGCCTGCATTGGCTTTACATTGCAATACATCAAGTATTACTGCAATAGGAAATGACTATGGTTATGAATATACATTTGATAGACAACTAGAGGCCTTTGCAAATAGTGGAGATGTAATTATTGCCTTAAGTACATCGGGAAATTCAAAAAACGTTTTAAAAGGAATTGAAAAGGCTAAAAATTTAGGTTGCATTGTCATAGGAATTACAGGTAAAAGTGGGGGAAAGATGAAAGATTTAATTGAGGATAAATATTTAATAAGACTAAACTCAGATATTACTTCACACATACAAGAAGCAACAATCACAATTTTGCACATTATTGCAAAAATTGTCGAATCTGATTTATTCAAATAAAATTTATATATAACAATATAATAATATTTAAAGATGAATAATTTCAAAATCATTTTAACTAAAACTCCTCTAAGAATTACATTCACTGGCGGTGGTACAGATATACCAGAATATTATAAAAAATATGGACCAGGTGCAGTTGTTTCTGCTACAATTAATAAATATATTTATGTGATCATAGCTAACAACTTTTACAGGGATGAATTCAGAGTAAGTTATTCTATTACTGAAAATGCAATAAAAAATGTAGATGAAATTAAACATCCTACCGTTAGGGAATCATTGAAGCTATTGGATATAAAGGCAGGATTACAAATAATAAGCATAACTGAAATACCATCCCATGGAACTGGTCTAGGATCTAGCAGCTCATTTTTAGTAGGTTTATTAAATGCATTACATACATGGAAGGGTGAAATTTATTCCCCAGAAGAATTAGCTAAAGAAGCTGTTAAAATTGAAAGAGAAATTTTAAAAGAACCTGGCGGAAAACAAGATCAATATATGGCCGCTTTTGGAGGTTTTAGGTTTATGGAATTTTTTCCTGATGAAAATGTATCAGTTGTCCATACATTACCAAAATTGGAAGATAGGAAATTGTTGAATGAACATTTATTATTATTTTTTACGGGGAGGGAGAGACTTAGCTCAAATATTCATGAAGATATGAAAATTAACATAGAAAATAAAATAGAATACTATAATGAATTAAAAAAACTTGCATATAAAACACATGAATATTTATCAAAAGGAAAATGGGATGAATTAGGATATTTATTGGATGAAAATTGGAATTTAAAGAGAAATTTGTCTAAATCTATAAGCGATGATTTTATTGATAAATTATATGAAAAAGCAAAAAAGGCAGGAGCAATAGGAGGTAAAATAATTGGGGCCGGCGGCGGAGGATTTCTATTGTTATTTGCTCCTCCTGAAAAACATAATGATATAAGAAAAGAATTGAATTTGAGGGAAGAACCATTCAAATTTGAACCATTTGGAAGTAGAATTTCATATATGGAGGGCATTTAATGAAAATAAATTTATATATTTCAAATTTTATAAGAAAATTTATATATTTTATTAAACGTGACTATATTTTTGATTTTTTAATAATAATTTACATAATAATTTCGATCTATTGGTCTTACATATCATTGTTAAAATACTATTCATTAAATGATTCAGTATGGGATTTGGGTGTGGCATATTTAACTGGCATTGAATTTTTAAAAAATCCTTTTGATATTAATAATTTAATTTTTCATCCAATATTATTTTTAATATTTCCGATATTTTTAAATCATAGCATGGTAGATATAATAATTTTTCAAAACTTTTCTGTCTTATTTGGTAGCCTAGTCTTATATTTTATATCAAAAGAAATATTAAAAAATAGATTACAATCCTTTTTAATTTCACTAGTCTATTTATTTTATCCTCCTTTAACAGGAATATTTTGGTTTGATTTTCATTACCAAGCATTTTTTATACCATTTTATTTACTTGGATACTACTTTTTTATCAAAAAGATGTATAAAACCTCAATATTCTTCTTTATATTTGGTGGGGAATCTAGATTTCCTTATATTTTATTGATCAGTCTTACAGGGTTTATATTCCTATCAGAAGAATATGTAAAAATGATCAGAAAGAAAGAGTTTTCAAGAGAAAAATTGTTCTATTCTTTAATATTATTTTTAATTTCCTTGTCAATTTTATTGATATCCTACGTTGCGATAAAGATATATTTTGGTGGTGGAAATTTAATAAGCGTATTGCAATCACAAGCTCATTATACTGGTGTAAACAATTCTATCTTAGATTATAGAATTTTTATGATTTTTATAATACTTTTTCCATTGCTTGGTTTTCCATTGTTATCAAAAAGATTTTTATTACTATATCTTCCATTTTTATATATAACATTATATATTAGCTATTGGGGCGTTGTATTCCCTGGATTTTTAGAAAGGCAATACTCACCCCTTTATATACCATTTTTGTTTCTTGCAACAATAGAGGTATTAAATGAATTTATAAAAGAAAATAATAAAATTGTTTATATCAAAAAAATTAATCTTTCAGCATTGTTTGAAAATAAAACTAAAATTACTGCACTTATGCTAATATTGACAATTTTACTCGGTCTTGTTTACCAGCCATGGGGACCATTTAATGAATTATCATTAGCATCATTCAATGTTAGCCATAATCTAAATCCAAATTATGATAAATATAATGAATTGATGAATATTATAAAATTAATACCAGACAATGCTTGGTTATTGGTACAAAATAATTTGCCTGAAGCTTATTATAGAATAAATAATCCAAATGACGTTTTTGTTCCAGGTTTTGTAATTTTTTCAAAAAATTTTACTTACAATAATGAATATGTATTAATTAATAATTATTGGATGAAGATGAATTTCACATATGTTTTGATGGATATGGATTCATTAACATATTATATTAATTACATTTTAACTTCAATGACAATGTACGAAATTTCAAATAAATTGTTTAAAAGCAATCACTATGGAATAATTGCAGAATATGATGGTATTGTTCTTTTAAAAGAAAATTATTATGGAAATATATTGATTTATAAACCAATATTTAATAATATAAATATTAATCAAAATTTTTCTAAGACAATATTTATTTATAATCTCAATTTAACCCCTGGGATTTACAAAATTGAATTAACAGGCCATTTTTATAATAAATCGAGCATTAACATTAGTAATTCTATAAATAGTACTGAATTAACAAATTGTACTTTTAATAGTTCAGAAAAGGAGGACTTTTTGATTAAAATTAATTCTTTTGTTTCTGGTGGGTTCATTGAAATTAATAATACAAAAGATTCATATTTAGAAAATATTACCATCGAGGAAATACAACCAATAGTTTACCACAACCAAACTATTGCCCCTGGCTTAATTTCTTTGAATTTTCGACAAGTATATTCAATAAATCAACAAGTTCAGAATTATTCCCAACAAGCTTTCTTAGATTCTCCTCGTAGGGTAAAATATTAAAATTTTGAGGTATATTTTTTAAAAGATTTTTGACATCATTTACAACACTAATTCTACCTTTTGTTACTGAATGTATAAAATTTAACGTATCTATTGCACTTGGGAAATCTTTAATTGTTATATATCCATTTAATATTTTTTTAAGAATTACTAATAAATCTGTAAATTCAAATTCTGATGACTCTGATGATTTTAATGTTTTTATTGCTTCATCTAAATATTTTTTTGCTTGATCAAAAGCCCCCTTTGATATTGCTACCTTAGCGAACTTTTCGTTTTCTATTGCGTAATCAAGGGGGCTCATGAGAATGGCCATTTAATCACCTAACTGCTATTAGATATATAAATTTTCCAAATTATACAAATCATAATTTTATATCCTGGTATAAAAATTCTTTTATTATTTTAGAGACTTCATTTGGAGATTCGCGATGTATAGCATGCCCAGAGTTTATGATTTTAATATTACAACTTTTATAAATTTTCTGTAAATCTTCGATTATCCTTGGACCGAATATAATGTCTTGATTTCCAATTATTGCTAAACATGGTATATCTATTTTTTTATCCCTAATATCAAAATTTATTAAACTAGATGCAATTCCCGCAAGTCTTGAGGGCTCGAATGGATGTTCATTATTATATTTTAAAATTTCAGCCTTATGTTTTTGGTAAAATTCTTGAGAAAAAGTTGTTGAAGCACCTCCATCTTCAGCATTAAACCATGTCATTACAACGTTCATTGCAACTTCATCTATCATAACACCAGGCGATAAAAGAATTAATTTTTCAATTTCATTTTTATATTTATATGCCATATTTTGCGCAATTAAAGATCCTAAACTTAAACCTGATAAAATATACTTTTCATATTTCAAATATGCCATTAGATCGTGAAATATTTTTGCGACATCATCCAAATCTCCATCTATGTCATCACTTTGTCCATGATTTGGCAAATCAGGAATAATTATTGAAAATCCATCAAGATCTTTGGCTATTTCATACATGGATTCATGTGAACCTCCTAATCCATGCAATAATAAAATTGGAAAACCTTTACCATATATTTCATAAAAAATAGAACCTTTAAAAGATTTAAAAAACATTTTATTCCTCCGACAATCTCATCTTAAATTCAAACAGTTCATCGAGATCCATGTCTGTTATATCAACAAGGAAGAGTGTCAATGCTGCTCCAACAAACATTATTATTCCGAATATCTGTAAAACAGGTGCGGTATCCTTTCCAACATAAGCAGTTCCTAGTCCTATAGCAAATACCCCTGTAAGCGCACCTATTTTACCCATCATGCTGGCAAAACCATAAGCAGATCCTCTAAATTCTGTTTTTGCAAGTTCTGCCGGGAACATACCTGTTGTAGTACCAACAAAACCATTAAAGAATTCTACCATCACAGCTATCATGATGAATACGTAAATGTTTTCAAATCCATATGGAACTAATAAGAAAAATATACCCATTCCCACATAACCTATTATTTGTATTATTTTTCTTCCTGTACTGTCTATTATAAATGTTACTAGTGTTGCACTTAAAAGCAAAACCAATAAAAATATACTGTCATAAAGTGCATTAACTTGGTTTGGTACCTGAGATGTTCCATAAACCCTTAGAATTATAGTTGGAATAAATAGAGATGCTCCATATATGGCCATATCATAAATAAACCAGAGTACTGAATTTAAAATTGTGAATTTACCTCCAAGTCCGGTAAACATTTCCTTTGCAATTTCGGTCCCAACAATTTTTCCCTTAACATTTTCCCATCTTTGTGACTCTGGCATTTGATATCTCATTATTAACACTATTATTGCAGGAATAACTCCTAAAACTAACATTAATCTCCAGCCAAGGTCAGGTGGAATTATAGGTGATAACTCGAATATAATCCATGATATAAGAACAGATGTAAATGCACCAGATACAAAGGAGACATTTGAAAATGCTAAATATCTTCCTCTAACTTCCTTTGGTGCAATTTCCGCAATATATGAATTTGAAACTGGATAATCTGCACCTATTGCAATTCCCATGAATAATCTTGATATCACAATAACCAATGGATTTGAAGTTAAAACTTGAACGATACCAAAAATGATATACCCCAAAAGATCATAGATGTATATTGTTCTTCTTCCAAATAGATCTGTTAAAAAGCCTGCTCCTATAGTACCTATTATTGTTCCTAAGATTACCGCTCCAAGAACTAATGTCTGATATAATTTAGAAAAATGAAGAATTGGAAACATGTATAATGCAGCTAATGAAATTACACTTAATTCATAACCATCCAAATAAATACCAGCAGCAGCCATGAATAGTAATTTTACCGTTGAAAATGTTTTACCAGCTATTTCTATTTTGGCCATTCACGCCACCTTTTAACTATAACTAAATCTAAACTTAAATAGTTTTTGGATATTCTGAAAATTAGAGTATTTTTAAATAATCTTTTCAAAAATTGTAATTTTTATAAATATATTAATCAAATATTAAAATACTATTTTTTTAGAAATATAAT
>ERZ1669250.260-NODE-260-length-27163-cov-7.781504_pt1 | contig 27163 bp, 24 predicted proteins | sample MGYA00579295_ERZ1669250 | MGnify/ENA primary metagenome ERZ1669250 (study PRJEB41166, sample SAMN08046056) | hot springs metagenome | biome: hot spring; feature: acid hot spring; material: thermophilic sediment; isolation source: thermophilic sediment from acid...
GCCGTCTTTTTGCCGCGCTTCGCGCCGCGGCGCGCGGCGGTGTCCTGATCGTCCTTGGGGGTCGGCGGGCTGTACTCTGCCAGGAGTTTCTGCACCTCAGCGACGTCCGCTTCGGCAGGGAAATGAAAGGCGCATTCGCCTTGCGGGCAGACCAGTTCGTCTCCTCGTCGCTTGGTCGTCTTCTGGTAGAGGATAGGCCAGGCGCACCGGGGACAGGGCCGTTGCACCGGCGGTCCCCACAGGGCGTAGCTGCATTTGGGGTAGGTGTCGCAGGAGTAGAACACTTTACCGTAGCGACTGCGCTTTTCCACCAGTTCACCAAGGCCGCACTGTGGACAGGTGATGCCGGTGCCTTTGGGTTTGTTCAGTGCTTCGATGTGCTTGCATTGGGGATAAGCGCTGCAGGAGATGAAACGGCCGTAGCGCCCGGTCTTGTAGACCAGAGGCTGGCCACAGTCGGGGCAATCGCGGCCCACGGGCTCCGGGGCCTCCCGCGGTCCTTCCAGAGGCCGGGAGTAATGGCACTCGGGAAAGCCGGAGCAGGCGATGAAGCGCCCGTGTCGACCGAGTTTCACCAGGAGTTTCTTGCCGCACTCCGGACAGTCTTCGTCCAGCGCCTCGCTGGTGGCTTCCTGCCGGCTGACCGTGGCCTTTTCCTCCAGCAGTTCTCGGAAGGGTCCCCAGAACTGCGCGAGCACGGGTTGCCATTGTTTCTCGCCGCGGGCGATGGCGTCCAGCTCGTCTTCCATTCCCGCAGTGAAGCCATAGTCGACGTAGCGTTCGAAGTGCTGGATCAGGAAGCGCCCGACAACGCGGCCGAGGTCCGTGGGGAAAAAGCGGCGTTGCTGGACCTCCACATACTCACGGTTCTGCAGGGTCTGAATGATGCTGGCGTAGGTGGAGGGTCGGCCAATGCCGTGCGCCTCCAGAGTCTTGACCAGGGTCGCGTCGCTGTAACGCGGTGGCGGCTCGGTGAAGTGCTGTTCGCAGAAGACCTCGTCCACGGCCACGGTCTCGCCCTCGCGCAGGGGCGGCAGCAGACGTTCCTCGTCCTCCTCCGCCGCCTCGTCGCGGCCTTCCAGGTAGACAGCCATGAAGCCGGGAAAGGTCACCGTCGAGCCGTTGGCGCGGAGATTCCAATGGCTGTCCGCGTCGAGATCTACGGCCACGAGATCCAGGCGGGCCGCCGCCATCTGGCAGGCCACGCTGCGTTTCCAGATCAGGTCGTAGAGGCGCCAAAGATCCCGTTCCAACACGCCCTTGAGGCTATCGGGCGTGCGCTGCACATCCGTCGGTCGGATGGCCTCGTGGGCCTCCTGGGCATTCTTGCTCTTGGTTTGATAGCGTCGCGCCTCGGCTGGCAAGAACTCGGCCCCATAGTGACCGGCAATGAAGCCGCGCAGGGACTGGAGCGCCTCTTCGGCGAGGTTGACGGCGTCGGTACGCATGTAGGTGATGAGGCCGACAGTTTCGCTGCCGATGCTCACGCCCTCGTAGAGTTGTTGCGCCACGCGCATGGTGCGGCTGGCGCTGAAGCCCAACTTGCGTGACGCTTCCTGCTGCAAGGTCGAGGTGGTGAAGGGCGCGGCAGGCTGGCGTTGCCGGCTCTTGCGCTCCACCTTGCGCACCCGCAGGCCGTGCGCGGCGATGTCTTGGAGCATGGCCTGGCGCAGTTCCTCGGCGCGTTCGCCATCGACGATGTCGAACTGCTCCAGCTTCTGCTGCTGCCAGTGGGTCAGGCGCGCCGCGAAAGGGTCCTCGGCGCGGCGCAGGCGCGCGCCCAGGGTCCAGTATTCCTGACGGACGAAGGCCTCGATCTCATCCTCGCGCTCGCACACGAGGCGCAGGGCGGCGCTCTGTACTCTTCCGGCAGACAGACCGGGACGGACCTTGCGCCACAGCAGGGGGGAAAGATTGAAGCCGACGAGGTAGTCCAAGGCACGCCGCGCCTGCTGCGCATTGACGAGGTCGCCGGCGATTTCGCGCGGGTGGGCAATGGCCTCCCGCACCGCCTTCTGGGTGATCTCGTGAAAAACCACGCGATGCACCGCCCGTCCCTTCAAGAGGCCCCTCTCCCGCAACAGCTCCACCAGGTGCCAGGAGATGGCCTCCCCCTCGCGATCCGGGTCGGTGGCCAGCCACAGGGCATCGGCTGAACGCAGCGCCTTGGCGATGGCCTCCACGTGTCGTTGGTTGCGCTCGATTTCGGCGTAGCGCATGGCAAAGCCGTGCTCGGGATCCACCGCGCCCTCCTTGGGCAGCAGGTCACGCACGTGCCCATAGGAAGCTAGCACCGTAAAGTCCTTGCCCAAGTACTTTTCGATGGTCTTGGCCTTGGCCGGAGATTCGACGACGACGAGTTGCTGACCCATGCTCAGTGCAGGATACGCTTGCCGTCGGGATCGAGTAGATTGTCCATCCACAGGGATTCCGGTCCCGGTTCGTTGGCCAGGACCAGAAAGGCGACCCAGTCGAGGGTATCGACATCGGCTTCGTCCAGTTCCAGCGCAAGCAGACGATCGATGATGCGTTCCCGCAGGACGCCGTTGATTACGCCCAGGCGCTCCCACTCCTGCAGCTGGCCTCGGGTGGCCACCGACAGGTTGCGCAGCTCCCAGGGGTGATAGGCACGGGTAGCGCGGGCATTGTCGTGCTGCTCGGAGACGGCATCAAAGCCATCCATCCAGTCCAAGGCCCGCTGGATGTCCTCCTCGGGATAGCCCACTGCCCGTAGCTGATCCTCCACCTCGAGGTCGTCCTCGTCGTCCAGATGGTCCAGGAGGTAGCTGATGATGTCGATCACGTCTTCCATGGGAACAACCTCCTAGCTGGGGCCAGAGAGGCGGCAGAAACGCCCGCCGGGACAGGGAGCGATGAAACCTTGGATTTCCATGCTCAAGAGGATGGCCGAAAGCGCCGATAGCGTCAATCCGCAACGCTCCGAGATTTCCTCGAGGCTCAGGGTATCTTGGTGCAGCGCATCCCACACCGCCCGTTCCTGCGGGTCCGGGGGCGCCTGTGTCGCCGCGGCGTCGCGCTGGAGCTCCTGGCGCGCCTGAAAGAGAGGCCCCAACTCCTCGAGGATGTCCTGGCTCGTTTCTACCAGCTTCGCACCCTGCCGGATGAGGGAGTGTGGTCCGCGCGACAGGGGTGAATGGATGGAGCCCGGGATGGCGAAGACCTCGCGGCCCTGCTCCAGAGCCAGGCGAGCGGTGATGAGGGAGCCGCTCTGCAGGGCGGCCTCGACCACCAGCACGCCGAGACTCAGACCGCTGATGAGGCGATTGCGCCGGGGGAAGAGACCGCTGCGCGGCCCGGTTCCGGGTGCCTGCTCGCTGATGAGCAGGCCATTCTCCAGCAATCGATGGGCAAGCTCGAGGTGCTCGCGTGGGTAGATGACATCCGGGCCCGTCGCCAGGACCGCGATGGTTCCCGTGTCCAGGGCGCCTTCGTGGGCCGCACCGTCGATGCCCAGGGCCAAGCCGCTGACAATGATGAGGCCGGCCCGCCCGAGACTGGCGGCGAAGGCCTGGGCATTGGCGCGTCCGCTGGGGGTGGGACGACGACTGCCGACGATGGCCAGTGCCGCGCGCCCCAACAATTCGCGGCGCCCGCGCAGATGCAGGTAGGTCGGGGCGTCGGGGAGGACCCGCAGCAAGGCCGGATAGTCGCTGTCCTCGAGGCTGCAGATACTGTTGTCGGGATTCGCCAGCCAGCGGCGATCCTCGGCACTCAGCAGGTCCTCGGGTGCCTTCCGCAGTGCGCCGATCTGGGCCTCGCTGAGACCTAGTCCGGCCAGCTCCGCGGACCCGTGTCCGAAGCAGGCGGCGACGCTGCCGAAGCGCTGCCACAGGGCCTTCTGCCGGACGGGACCGAGGCCTGGGACACGCCCGAAGGCAAGCCAGAGCGCATGGCTCAAGGAGCGATACCGAGCACTTTGGGGGCCGTGGGCGGGGGATTGCGCAGGGCGTCGCCGACCTGGATGCCGCGCTTGGCGACGGTGACCACCGCAAAAGAGACCTCCGGGAACACCCGGAACAGCATGAGGGAGCCGATATCCCGCCCGGGCAAGGTTAGCCGCTCGCCGGTCACGGCGTCACGGCTGGCATTTTCAGGACCGTCGATCTGCAGGACGTTGCCGGGGACAAGACCCGCCGCACTGCCCCGATCCACGACCACCACCTGCCCCACCATCATCTCGGGAAAGTTGCTGAGGCTGCCGATGATGTGCCCCTGCACCGGATGGGTCGGACTGCTGGGGAAGAAGTGCGGAGAGGGTTCCGGCTCCTCGGGCACCAGGCGATCTCCCAGGCTAATCTCCTCTCGCGCGTTGGTGATCTCGATCTCGGCCAGGCTACCCGCGTGGAGCACCTTGGCGCTACCGAGATCCATCAGGGCGTGGCCCAGACTCTTGGTTTCACCGGGCCGAGTCAGGGTCGGGCCGGCGCGGACCACCCGCAATATGGTACCGGGGGCAAGGTCGCCCAATTGTTTCACATAGAGGCGATCACCGTTGCTGAAGATGGTATCGCTGTCATCGGCGGCGGCGATGTAGGGCAGTCGCTCGTAGTCGCTGCGGCTGGCGATGAGGCCCGGGCTACCCAGGAAAGGCATCATCACGCCGGTGTTATAGCTCGGGATGGGGCCTACTTGCATCTGGGGCTGCAGCTGGATCACCTGCAGATGCGGCTGGCCCGCTGCATCGTAGCTCAGGACGATGCGATCGCCGGGATAGATGAGATTCGGATTGCGGATGGCCGGATTGCGCCGCCACAGCAGCGGCCAGTCCCACGGATTTTTGAGAAAGTGCGCCGCAATGCCCCAGAGCGTGTCACCGGGCCGAACCACGTAGACCTCGGACTGGGCAGCCGAGGCCACGGCGGGTGTGGCCGACGCGGCCAAGGGTTCCATGGCGGCCAAGGCCAGACCAAGGCTGAGAACGACACGGGGGGCGTTGCGCATGATGTTTTCCTCCAGACTTTCGCAGCAACTAGTATTAGTTCAAGATAAGGGATTTGGCGAGTTAGCGCAGCGCAGAGGACGATCATGGCGCTTTTGAAGATTGTCGAGTATCCCGATGTCCGCCTCAAGCAAGAGGCCAGCCCCATCACCCGTATCGATCGCGATATCGAAGCCTTGGCCAATGACATGGCGGAGACCATGTACGATGCTCCCGGTATCGGTCTCGCCGCCATTCAGGTGGCAGCGCCGCGGCGGCTCATCGTGGTCGATGTGTCGGAAGCGCGCAATGAGCTCCTGACCCTGGTCAATCCCGAGATCGTCGAAAGCTCCGGTGAGGAGGAGATGCAGGAAGGCTGTCTGTCCGTACCGGGCGTCCTGGAGACGGTACGCCGTGCCGAGCGGGTCAAGGTGCGGGCCCAGGATCTGCGCGGTAAGACCCTGGAATTGGAAGCCGATGGCCTGCTGGCTGTCTGTCTGCAGCACGAGATCGATCACCTCAATGGAACCCTCTTCGTCGATCGGCTCTCCCGACTCAAGCAGAATCTCATCCGCCGAAAGGCGGAGAAACGGCTGCGTCACCATGGTGGATAGCCGTCGCATCGTCTTCGCGGGAACGCCGGAGTTTGCGCGTGTCGTGCTGCAGACTCTGATGGCCGGGCCAGAACGGGTGGTGGGCGTGTTCACTCAGCCCGATAGGCCCGCCGGCCGGGGTCGGCGCCTGCAGGCGAGCCCCGTCAAGATGCTGGCCGAGGAGCATGGCCTGAGCGTGTTCCAACCGGAAAGCTGTCGCGAACCGCAGGTGATCCAGACTCTGCGGACCCTGGCCCCCGATCTGCTCATCGTCGTCGCCTACGGCCAGATCCTGCCGGAAGCCTTGCTCCACACCCCGCGCCTGGGATCCATCAACGTGCACGCCAGCCTCCTGCCCGCCTGGCGCGGCGCTGCCCCCATCGCCCGGGCCATCGCCGCCGGTGACCGTGAGACCGGCATATCCATCATGCAGATGGAGGCGGGTCTCGATTCCGGCCCGGTGCTATGGACCCGATCTCTCGCCATCGAGGCCGGCGATACCGCAGCCAGTCTGCACGATCGGCTGGCGGAGCTGGGCGCGCTGGCCCTGCGCGAGGCCTTGGACCGACTCTGGCTCGGGGCCCTGAGGCCGGAGCCTCAGGATCCTGCCCGGGTCAGTTACGCCCGCAAGCTGCGTAAAGAGGAAGGACGGCTGGATTGGCAGCAGGATGCAAATTTGCTGGAACGCCTGGTGCGCGCCTTCAATCCCTTTCCCGTTGCCCACAGCAGCTGGCGTGGACAGCCCCTGCGTATCTGGTCCGCCCGCATCGGTGCGGCACGCGGTACCCCCGGTGAGGTCCTTGCCCTGCACCCCGAAGGACCTGAGGTGGCCTGTGGCGCGGGCAGCCTGATCCTTACGCGCGTCCAGCCCAGCGGCAAAGCGGCGCTGGGGGGCGGGGATTTCCTGCGCGGTTATCGGCTGCAGGTGGGAGAGCGGCTCGGTTGAGGCCGGTGCGCCTGGATCGGGGTCTGGCCATAGCGGGCCTGCAGCGACTGTGGGTCGGTACCCGTCTCGACGATCTGCTGGCGGAACTGGCGCCGGAGCAGGCGCAGCGGGGCACCTTGCAGTGGCTGTGGAGCGGCTGTCTCCGCCAGCACGGCAGCCTGCGCCGGCTCACAGCTCTGCTGCTGCGCAAGGCTTTGCGGCCCGAAGACGGGGATCTGGAAGCCCTGCTGCACCTTGCCCTGGAGGAACTGCGCGCGGGACAGCGGCCGGACTTCGCCGTAGTCAACGACTGGGTGGAGGCCTGCGCGATCCTGCACAAGGAGTGGGCGCGCGGACTGGTGAACGCCGTACTGCGCCGCTACCTTCGGGAGCGCGAGAGCTTGGAGGCGCAGGTCCAGGGGGCGCGATGGAATCACCCCGACTGGCTGGTGCGGCGGTTGCAGCAGGTCTACCCCGAGCGGTGGTCCGATATCCTCGTTGCCAATCTCGAGGAAGCGCCTCTCTGGCTGCGGGTGAATCCCCAGGCCGTCGCGCCGGAGGTGTACGCGGAGCGACTGTCCGAGGCCGGTCTGCCCGCGCGGAGTTTTGCCGAGCTGCCGCAGGCTTTGCGTCTGGACGCCGCCGTCCCCGTGCGGGCGCTGCCGGGCTGGGACGAGGGTTGGGTGAGCATTCAGGATGGTGCGGCGCAGTGCGCGGCGCAGATCCTGGCGCCACGGCCGGGCGAGCGGGTACTGGACGCCTGTGCCGCGCCGGGGGGCAAAACGACCCACCTGCTCAGTCTCGGGGTGACCGAACTGATGGCTCTGGACCGATCATCGCGTCGTCTGGATCGCTTGCGACAGGAGTTGCAGCGTCTGCGCCTGCGCCTGCCCCTGCTGCAGGTCGCCGACGCTGCCGAGCTCGACACCTGGTGGGATGGTACGCCCTTCGACGCCATCCTCCTGGACGCACCCTGCACGGCCACCGGGGTTATCCGTCGTCACCCCGATATTCTCCTGCGTCGCCGTGAAACGGACCTGGAAGCTGTCTGCGGCGAACAGCAGCGCCTCCTGGATACACTCTGGCCGGTGCTCAAGCCCGGTGGTCGTCTGCTCTATTGCACCTGTTCGGTGTTGCCGGAAGAAAACCAGGAACAGGTGGCTGGTTTCCTGGATCGTCACAGCGATGCCCGTGTGTTGGAGCACCCGCTGTGCGGGCAGCGGCTCCCGGGTGAGGACGGTATGGATGGCTTCTTCTATGCCCTGCTGGGCAAGATTGTGGCGCCGGCTTGTGTTTCACGTGAAACGGACGAGACGACGCGGCCGGACGTGACGGTTGAGGACTTCGCATGAGCAGTCCGCAGCGGCCAGAGTCTTCGCGCCGTTCCTGGCTGCGAGCCCTGCGTCAGGGGGGCGCAGATGCGAGCGAGGGCAGCGGTCCACGTCTCGGGGCGATACTGCTGATCGTCGCCATACTCATTTTTCTGGGCGTCAATTTTGTTACCGGTGCCGGCGGTCCCCTCAGCGCCTATTTCGTCCCCATGCTGGTGGCATCGGCCATCATTCTGCTGGGACTGCTGGGGCTGGTGATCCTGTCCGTGGCTGCGCTGGTCTGGCGCCTGCGCCGCGGCGAGGTGGGCAGCCAGCTAGCGACCCGCCTCGTGGTCATCATTACCGTCCTGAGCCTGCTCCCGGCCACTGTCGTGTTCGCCTTCTCCTGGCAATACCTGGACCGCGGTGTGGACTCCTGGTTCAGTTCGGCGGTGCAGAGCGCGCTGGATCAGGCCCTGGACGTCGCCAAGGCCGGGCTCGATCGCTACCGCAGCAACACCCTCCTCGCTGCCGAGAGCATTGCCCAGGCCCTGGTGGGAGAGTCCGACAGCAATGCCGTGCTCACCGTGATCCAGTTGCGGGATCAATTTCGCCTGAGCAGTGTGACACTCTTCTCCAGCAACAATCGCATCATCGCCACCAGCAGCGACAGCCTCGACCTGGCCCCGCGCTTGCCGCGGCGGCAGATGCTGGGCATGAATACGGGGCATCCGGACGCCAAGATCATCACCGAGCCGGACGGGCGCATGGTGGTGCGTGTGGTGGTGCCGGTGATGAGCCCCAACCTCGGCCAGGGCAATCGCCTGCTCTATGTGGAGCAGGCGATTCCGGAGCAGCTGAGCAAAGCGGCAGCGGCGGTACAGGTGGCCTACACCCGCTACCACCAGCTCCTGCTCATGCGCGAGCCGATGAAGACCGCCTTTCAGCTGAGCCTCGGCGTGGCGCTCCTTCTGGCGGTGCTGTCCGCCGTGTGGATGGGCCTGCACCTCGCCCGCCGCCTGACCGCCCCCATCGCCCGCCTCGCCGCCGGGACCCAGGCGGTGGCTCGGGGCGAGTTCATCCCGGTACAGACGGTGGCCAGCCAGGATGAGCTGGGGGTGCTCATTCACTCCTTCAACAACATGACCCGGCAGCTGGCGCGTGCCAAGACCCAGGCGGCGGCCGCTCAGGAGCAGGCGGAACAGCGCCGCCTGTATCTGGAGACGGTGCTGGCGCAGATCTCCAGCGGCATCCTGACCTTTGATGGCGAGGAGCGCCTGACCGAGTGCAACGCCGCTGCCAGACAGATCCTGCAGCAGGATCTCCAGACCGGCCGTACCCTGGCGGAGTCCGGCGACGGCGCGGTGCTCGAACCCTTCTGGCAGCTGGTGCAGGACTGGGTACGCCAACCCCGCGCCGAGATGCACAAGGAGTTGCAGATCGAGCGCAAGGACGGCAATCAAACCCTCATCCTACACGGCGCCCGTTTCGTCGAGGAAGGCGGTCGCAGCGGTTTCGTCCTGGTCTTCGACGACATCAGCACCCTGGTGGCCGCCCAGCGCAGCGCCGCCTGGAGCGAAGTGGCCCGCCGTCTGGCCCACGAGATCAAGAATCCGCTCACGCCCATTCAGCTGTCGGCCGAGCGCCTGCGCCGCAAATATCTGGAGCGCCTGGGACCGGAGGCCGACACCCTGGATCGGGCCACTCGCACCATCATCCATCAGGTGGATTCCCTGCGGGTGCTCGTGGACGCCTTTTCCGACTACGCCCGGGCGCCGCAGCTGGAATTGCGGCCGGTGGACCTCAACACCTTGATACTGGACGTTCTGGAACTCTATCGCGGCCAGGACTCCGGGGTAGAACTGCAGACCGCACTGGCTGCGGATCTGCCGCCCTTGCGTGCCGACGCCAATCGTCTGCGACAGATCCTCAACAACCTGCTGCGCAATGCCCTGGACGCGCTCGCGGCGGTCGGTGACGAGCGCCCACACAAGGTCATTCGCATTGCCAGCCGGGTGGGCGTCGAGGCGGGCCAAGCCGTGTTAGAATGGGAAGTGAGCGACAACGGCCCGGGCTTTCCGGCGGAGTTGCTGGCACGGGTCTTCGAACCCTACGTCACCAGTAAGGTCAAAGGCTCGGGCTTGGGTCTCGCCATCGTCCGTCGCATTGTCGAGGAGCATGGTGGGCAGATTCATGCGGACAATCAGGGTCTGGACGGCGGAGCACGCATCGTGATGCGTTTTCCCTTGCAGGAGTCGGAGACGGAGGAGGGAGGATGGAAGAGTCGGGCCTGAAGATTCTCGTGGTGGACGACGAACCGGATATCTGCGCCACCCTGGCCGAGATTCTCGAGGACGAGGGTTATGCCGTGCAGACCGCCGCCAGTGCCGAGGCGGCGTCGGCCCTGTGCCGCGATCAGATTTTCGACCTGCTCTTGTTGGATATCTGGATGCCCGGCGAGGACGGGCTCAGCCTGCTGCGGCGCCTGGCCGAGCAGGGCCTGGAGCAGCCGGTGGTGATGATGTCCGGACACGGTACCATCGAAACGGCGGTACAGGCCACCAAGCTTGGCGCTTACGACTTCATCGAAAAGCCCCTGTCCCTGGACAAGACCCTGCTGACGGTGGCGCACGCCCTGGAGGCCAGCCGTCTGCAGCGCGAGAATCGTCTCCTGCAGAATCAGGTCGGGGTGGTCCATCGACCCTCCGGCGATAGTTTGGCCATCCGCCAGTTTCGGGAACAGTTGGAGCGCGTCGCCGCCGTGGACTCCTGGGCCTTGCTGCTGGGCGAGCCCGGCAGCGGCAAGGAAGTCGCGGCACGCTATCTGCACCAGCACAGCCGCCGTGCGCGCGGGCCCTTCGTGGATCTGCGCGCTGCCGCCATCGCCCGTCCCAATGTCGCCATCGAGCTCTTCGGCAGCGAACAGGATGGGCGCCTGGTGCGGGGACGCTTGGAGATGGCCCACGGAGGCACCCTTTATATCGATGAGATCGGCGACATGGATCTCGAGACCCAGGCGCGCCTGAGTTCGGCATTGCAGGAGCGGCGCATCATGCGGGTCGGTGGTGACAGTCCCGTGCCCGTCGATGTGCGCGTGATCGCCGGCAGCGTGCAGGATCTGGGGCAGGCCGTGCAGGCCGGGCGTTTTCGCCAAGAGCTCTTCTATCGTCTCAACGCCCTGCCACTGCGCGTACCGCCGCTGTCGGCGCGGGTGGACGACATACCGGTGCTGGTGGAGGAGTTCATGGCCTTCTACGGTCGCCGCGATGGCCTGGCGCCGCGGCAATTCCGACCCGATGCCCTGGAGGTGCTGCGCCACTACCCTTGGCCTGGCAATGTTCGAGAACTGCAGAACCTGGTGGAACGCCTGCTGATCCTGTCCGAGGGCCCGGAGGTCAGCGCCGATGAGATTGAAGGCGCGCTGGGGCTCGACAACCGTTCGGTCTTCGCCCAGCCCATGGGACTTGATCAGGAAGACTTTGGCGGCACCTTGAAGCGCGCTCGGGAGCGCTTTGAGCGCGCCTTTCTGGAATACCACCTGGCGCGCAATGACTGGAACATCGCCCGCACTGCCGAGACCGTGGGGCTGGAGCGCACCCACCTGTATCGTAAGCTGAAGAGCCTCGGTATCGCCCTGCGCAGTGAGCGCCGTGGGGATGGCGACGACGAGACGGGTCACTGACCCAGGCCCTGCAGCGTCGGCTTCGAAACGCCCTCGGGGGCCAGACCGTACCAGCTAGCCGTGGAGGAATTGCCATGCCCATCGATCCCAATCGTCCCTTTCACCCTCTCAGCATTGCCATCCTGACGGCCTCCGATACCCGCACCCCGGCCACAGACAGCTCCGGCGATCTGGCCGAGAGCCTGTGCCGTGACGCCGGGCACCGCGTAGCGGCGCGGGTCATCGTCCGCGACGATCTGATGGCCTTGCGCGGGCAGTTCCAGAGCTTCATCGACGATCCCGATGTCGACGTCGTCATCGCCACGGGCGGCACCGGAGTCACTGGTCGGGATGTCTGCCCCGAGGCTATGGCGCCGCTGGTGAGCAAGGCCATCCCCGGCTTCGGTGAACTCTTTCGCCAGCTCTCTTACGCGGAGATCGGGTCGAGCACCATCCAGTCACGGGCCGAGGCGGCCGTGTGCTCCGGCACCCTGATCTTTCTTCTGCCGGGATCGCGCGGTGGCGTGCGTCTGGGCCTGCAGGAGATCGTCCTGCCGCAGCTGGACAGCCGCAATCGCCCCTGCAGTCTTGCAGAACTCTTGCCGCGCATCCGCAATGAGCACTGAGGGGAGCGGGCACGGCGACCCCCGCCATGCGGATCGTCAAGCCCGCTGGCAGGCGCGCTACACCGAGCTCTCCGGCAGCGCGCTGCCGCCGGTGCACGATCTGCTGCAGGCCTGGGTACGGGCACCGCAGCAGGGCACGGCTCTGGATCTTGCCTGCGGTCGGGGTCAAGATGCGTTGTATTTGGCGCGGTGCGGTTACGTGACAGAGGCCTGGGACACTGCCGAGGCGGCCATTGCAGCCCTGCGCCCCCTCGCCGCCGGTGTTGCGCTCCATGCCGAGGTCCGCGACGTGCTGAGGGCACCGCCGAAGGAGCAATCCTATGACTGCATACACGTGGCCAACTTCATGGCCCGTCCCATTTTTTCCAGGCTCGTGGCCGCGCTGCGCTCCGGCGGCCTGCTCGTTTATGCGACCTGGTGCGGCAGCTACCGCGGTCGCGGCCCGCGCGACCCGGATTTCCGCGCCGGGCCCGGGGAGCTGGCGACGGCCTTTGCCGCGTTGACCTGTCTGTACTATCAAGAGGACGAGGAGCGCGTAGCCGGCGTCTGGCGTCGTCCCCAGTGAGGGCTCGCGCGCCAAGGCGGATATCTTGCCGTGGCCGACACGGACGGGGATAATCGCCGCATGGCACAAGCATATGATCTCATTGTAGTTGGTGGCGGTCATGCCGGCGTCGAGGCAGCCGCTGCGGGTGCTCGCCTTGGGGCAAGCACCCTGCTGCTCACCCAGAATCTCGACACCATCGGCCAGATGTCCTGCAATCCCGCTATCGGTGGCATTGGCAAAGGACATCTGGTCAAGGAAATCGATGCCCTGGACGGACTCATGGGGCGCGCCATCGATGCCGCCGGGATCCAGTTTCGTACCCTGAACCGGCGCAAGGGCCCAGCGGTGCAGGCGACCCGGGCCCAAGCGGACCGCGTGCGATACCGACAGGCGATTCGCGAGTTGCTGGAGGCCCTGCCGGCGCTGCATTTGTTTCAGGGTACGGTGGCCGATCTTCTGCTGCGGGCCGGGCGCGTGGCTGGGGTACAGTTGGAGAACGGTATCGAGATCGGTGCCCGTGCCGTGGTGCTGACGACGGGCACTTTTCTGGGCGGCCAGATTCACATTGGGGACCGCCGGACGTCGGCGGGTCGGGCGGGAGATCCGCCGGCCAATGCCCTTGCCGAACGTCTGCGGGCCATGGGGTTTCCTGTGGGACGGCTCAAGACCGGAACGCCGCCGCGTATCGACGGACGCAGTATCGACTACAGCTGCCTCGAGCCTCAGCCCGGGGACACGCCGCCGCGCCCTTTTTCTTTCCTCAACAGCCAGGTGCCGCTACCCCAGCGACCCTGTTTCGTCACCCACACCAACAGCCGCACCCACGAGATCATCGCCGCCAATCTGCAGCGTTCGGCACTCTTCGGCGGCTTCATCCAGGCCGTGGGGCCGCGGTACTGCCCATCCATCGAGGACAAGATCGTTCGTTTTGCGGACAAGGCCTCGCACCAGATCTTCCTCGAGCCCGAGGGACTGGACACGCAGGAAGTCTACCCCAACGGCATCTCCACGAGTCTGCCCTTCGCGATCCAGGAGCAGCTGGTACGCAGCATCCGTGGCCTGGAGCGGGCGATCCTGCTGCGTCCTGGTTACGCCATAGAATACGATTATCTGGATCCGCGGGATCTCGATCACAGCCTGCAGAGCCGTCGTCTGCCCGGTCTTTTCTGCGCCGGGCAGATCAATGGCACCACCGGCTACGAAGAGGCGGCGGCGCAGGGGCTCCTGGCCGGAATCAACGCGGTGCGCGGCCTGCGCGGCGAGGCACCCTGGTGCCCGGCGCGACACGAAGCCTATATCGGGGTCCTCGTGGACGATCTGGTCAGCCGCGGCGTGGACGAGCCCTATCGCATGTTCACCAGCCGGGCGGAATATCGCCTGCAGTTGCGCGAGGATAATGCCGATGGACGGCTTACCCCCATCGGTCGTGGGTTGGGCGTGGTGGGTGACGAGCGCTGGCAGCGCTTCGAGGTCAAGCAGGCGCAGCTTGGTCGGGAGCGCGAGCGCCTGGCGAGCCTGCGCCTTCGTGTGGACAGTGCCGCGGCGCGCGCGTTGGGAGTGGAAATGGGCGACGGCGAACCGCGCGATCTCACGGCTCTGGAACTGCTGCGCCGACCGGAGTGGGATTATGCGGCCGTGGCTCGCTTGGTGGGAGAGAATGCCGAACTTTCCGAGGCGGTGGCCGAGCACCTGGAGATTGAGACCAAGTACGCTGGTTACATACAGCGTCAGGCCGAGGAAATCGAGCGTGCCCAGCGTTGGGCGCAGGCCCACATCCCAGAAGACCTGGATTTCCGGCAGCTCGACAGCCTGTCGTTCGAGGTGCGTCAGCGGCTGGAGCGCCAGCGTCCGCGCACCGTGGGTGAGGCCAGCCGTATCCCGGGCGTGACTCCGGCGGCCATTTCTCTGCTCTTGATCCACGTGAAACGTCGTCAGCTGCAGGCCGGTGTCTGAGCCCGCTCCCCATGGTGGAATTCCCCAGAGAACTGCTGCGTCGCCAGTTGAGCGACGGGCTGAACGCCATGGGTCTGGGGGTTGCTGTGGACGCGGACGCGCTCGACACCCTGGTGCAATATCTCGCGGAGTTGCAGCGTTGGAATCGTAGCCACAATCTCACCGCCATACGCGACCCGCAGGAGATGGTGACGCACCACCTGCTGGACAGTCTCGCTCTGCTTCCCTACACGCCCGAAGGGCGGCTCCTGGATGTGGGTAGCGGCGCCGGTCTGCCCGGTGTACCTCTGGCCATCGTCCGTCCGGCACAGGATATCGTGCTCATCGAGCCCCATGCCAAGAAGGTTGCCTTTCTCCGTCACCTGCGCAGCCACCTGGGTCTGGCCCGAGTCGAGGTCCATGCAGGACGCGTCGAGAGCTACTGCCCCGCCGAGCCTATCGCTGCCATCCTCAGCCGGGCCACGGCCTCCCTCGCATGCCTGGACGCCTTGACCCAGCACCTGCAGGGTGGCGGCACACAGGTGCTGGCGGCCAAGGGCCCAGGCTGGATTGCGGAATTGCAGGAATGGCCCCGGGCGACGGAGCTTGCACCAGAGATCATCCCGTTGACGGTACCTGGGCTCCCGCCGCGGTTTCTGGTTCGCTGGCCCAAACCGCGGCTGTCCGCAGACTCCACGGGCTAGCCCGGAACGTCGGTAAAAGGGTATGCTCTGCCACATCTCCTCAGACCGAGAACACGCCCTCTCGATGCGCTGCATTGCCATTGCCAATCAGAAAGGTGGGGTCGGCAAGACCACGACGGCCGTCAATCTGGCGGCGGCGCTGGCCGCGGCGGGCAAGCGTGCTCTGCTCATCGATCTGGATCCCCAGGCCAACGCCACCACCGGCATGGGTTTGTCCAAAGCCCTGAATCCCAATGTCTACCACGTCCTTCTGGAAGAGGCGGAGCTGCTGTCGGCCGTGCGGCGGGCAGCCCAGGTGGATATGCTCCCCGCCAGTCCCGATCTGGCCGGTGCCGAGGTAGAGCTGGTGCAGCGTCCACAGCGCGAGTCGGTCCTGCGTCGCGCCCTGGAAAAGGCCCCGGACCAGTGGGATTACTGCCTGATAGACTGCCCGCCCGCTCTCAATCTACTGACCATCAATGCCCTGGTCGCGGCAGAGCGCGTGCTCATTCCCATGCAGTGCGAGTACTACGCCCTGGAAGGTCTTGCTCAACTGTTGGGCACCATCCGTCGGGTACGCAGTCGGTTGAATCCCGGGCTCGAGCTGCACGGGGTCCTGCGCACCATGTTCGATGCCCGCAACCGCTTGGCCGGTGAGGTCGGCTCGGAGCTGGAGCGGCATTTCCCTGAAAAACTTTTCCGCACGGTGGTGCCCCGCAACGTCCGCCTCGCCGAGGCCCCCAGCTACGGCAAAGCGGTCCTCGACTACGATCCCCACTGCGCCGGGGCCGAGGCCTACCGCGTCCTGGCCGCGGAGTTTCTGCAGCGGGAGTGGCGGCAGTGAAGCGACCCGGGGCTCTGGGGCGGGGGCTCGACGCCCTTTTCTCTGCCCAGTCGAGCAGCGACAGCCTGCGCAGCATTCCTCTGGATCTGCTGCAGCCCGGACGCTTCCAGCCGCGCCGACATTTCCCAGAAGAAGCCCTGGAGGAGCTTGCCAGCTCCATCCGCAGCGAAGGGGTGCTACAGCCCATTCTGGTCCGAGCCCTGGCCGAAGGACGCTTCGAAATCCTGGCTGGCGAGCGCCGCTGGCGAGCGGCCCAACGGGCCGGCCTGCGCGAGATACCGGCGCTGGTGCGAGAATGCGGCGATCAGCAAGCCCTCGCTATCGGGCTGATCGAAAACATCCAGCGGCAGGATCTGAATCCTTTGGAAGAGGCTCAGGCTCTGCAACGGCTGGTGGACGAGTTCCACCTCACCCACGACGCCCTCGCCCAATCTCTGGGCCGCTCGCGGGCCGCTATCAGCAATCAGTTGCGACTGCTGCGTCTGGACCCAAGCCTCGCGACCCACCTGCAGAGTGGCGCCCTGTCCGCCGGACACGCGCGTGCCCTGGCGGCGCTGGAGCCCACGCAGCAACGGGAGCTGGCGATGCGCGCGGTACGCGAAGGCTTGAGTGTGCGGCAGATGGAGAAGCTCGCCGGACAGAGCCGGAAAAAACGTCGGGCACCATCCGCTGACGCCAATGTCCAGGCCCTCACCGAGCTCATTGCCGCGCAGCTGGGCCTGCCGGTGCAGGTACGGCAGCGTGGGCAGGGTGGGGAGCTACGCATCCGCTGGCGGGACGCTGCCGAGGAGGCGGAACTCTGGCAACGCCTGCAGCTCGACCTGAGCGCCCTCGATTAGCGTCCACACCCTTGACGAGCCCGATGCGCGCCTTTAGACTCCCAGCGAATTCAGGACCGAGCCGTTGAAAGAGCAAGAAAAACAAACGGCCATGGTGCGGTTCTCGTCCTTTGTGGCGCGCGTGGTGACGTGGGAGGTGACCTTGGCTCTGGTGGTCGCCGGCTTCGTCCAGTGGCGTTGGGGACGCGAAGCCGCTCTCGCGGTCCTCTACGCCGCATCGTTGAGCGTCATCAATATGCTCATACTGGGTAGTCGCCTCGTAGCGCTCCCTGTGTCCGGTCGAGGTGCGCGACGCCTCGGCGGCGCAGTGTTGCAGCGCTGGACGATCACCATCGTGGGTCTGCTGGTGGCCATCGCTTGGCTCCATCTCCCCGTGATCGGATTGGTGGCTGGCCTGCTGCTCACACACTTTGTATTCTTGGGTTTCATGCTGCGGCAACGCAGCAGTCAAAGGAGTTGAAACGTGGCTCAAGGCGATATCGCCCAGCATCTTACCAACTGGCACGTTGGCCATGGCTTCTGGACCTTCGACCTCGACACCATCCTCATGGGCTGGGTGCTTGCCGCGGTCCTGGTAATCACCAGCATGGTGGTGGGTCGCAGACTGGTCAGTGGCGCGCCCACGGGCATGCAATCCTGGCTCGAGGGGGTCGTGGAGTTCATCGACAACCTGGTAACCGACAGCTTCCCGGTACGGGATCCGATGATCGCACCGGTGGCTCTCACCGTTTTTCTGTGGATCCTGCTCATGAACAGCATGGACGTGATCCCCGCCTACCTGCCCGCCATTGTGGCGCACTGGTTCGGCATCCCCGAATTTCGCATCACGCCGACGGTCAATCTCAACACGACCCTCGGTGTCGCCATTGCAGTATTCCTGCTGAGTCTGTTCACCAGCCTGCGGGTAAAGGGTTTTGCCTACTTCAAGACCTATCTCACCCATCCCTTTGGGCCGTGGCTTTTCCCGTTGAACATCGTCATGACCCTCATCGAAGAGATCACCAAGCCTCTCAGCCTCGGCCTGCGACTTTTCGGCAACATGTTCGCAGGAGAGCTCGTCTTCCTGTTGCTCGTGATGCTGCCCTGGTGGGGGGAGGGCATTCTCGGCGTGGTGTGGTCGAGCTTCGAAAGCCTTATCATCATTTTGCAAGCCTTTATCTTCACGGTACTCACCGTAGTGTATCTGGGCATGGCCAACATGCAGGAACACTGAGCGCAGAGCCCAGAATTTCGGATTCTTATCACCTTTCGTCATCTCAGGAGTCATCATGGACGCGCATACCATCATCGTTGCAGCTACCGCCATTGCCGTGGGTATCATTTTCGGCGCCGCTGGTCTCGGTTCCGCCATCGGCTGGGGCTTGATCACCTCCAAGACCATCGAAGGCATCACCCGTCAGCCGGAGATGCGCCCGCAGCTCATGGTCAACACCTTCATCTTTGCGGGCCTGATGGAATCTTTCCCCTTCATCATTCTCGCCTTCGGCTTCTGGTTCCTCTTCGCCAATCCCTTCCTGGGCTGAGGTCGGTCCGGCGCGCGCCGGTTCTGCACATAAGAGGGAATCATGAATCCAGTAGCAATCAATGGCACCTTGATCATTCAGTTGATCACCTTTGCCATCTTGGTGGTGTTGCTCTACAAGTATCTGTACGGTCCACTACGCAAGATCATGGACGATCGGCGCGCCAAGATCAGCGATGGCCTGGCGGCGGCGGAGCGCGGTAAAGAAGAGCTGGCTCTGGCGCAGAAGCGCGCAGAGCAGATTCTTCGCGATGCCAAGGACAAGGCTGCCGAGATCATCGCCAACGCCGAGCGCCGGAGCGTGGAGATGCGCGAAGAAGCGCAGGTCAAGGCGCGGGAAGAGGCGGATCGCATCATTGCCGGGGCCCGGGCCGAGATCGAGGTGGAGACCAATCGTGCGCGCGAGGTGCTGCGGGGCCAGGTGGTGGAACTGGTGGTGGACGGCACGCGGCGCATTCTGCACCGGGAAATCGACAGCAATACCCATCGTGATATTCTGGACCGTGTGGTCGGGGAGCTCTGAGGCCTAGACCTATGGCGGATCTGATCACGATAGCGAGGCCCTATGCCGACGCACTCTTCTCCGTAGCCAAGGCCGAGCACCAAGAAAGCGCGTGGTCCAACGCCCTTTCTGTCCTCTCGGCCTGGATCGCGGATCCACAGGCACGCGCTTTCCTCGACGATCCCGAGCGGGCTGAGGAGGACAAGGTTCAGTTTCTGTCTTCCCTGCCCGTAGAGGTGAACGGCGAGGCTTGGCGGCGCTTCATCGCGGTGCTCCTCGAGAACGATCGCTGGGCCGCGGCTTCTGAGATCGCCGCGCATTTTCAGGCGGCGGTGCTCGCCGATCAGCGCCGGATGGAGGTGGTCGTCCGCTCTGCGGTACCGCTGGCCGATGATCAGAAATCGGCCGTGCGCGAGGCGCTGCGGCGCCGCTTCCCGGATCACGAGGTGCAGTTGCGGGAAGAGGTGGACGAGGACATCCTCGGCGGCCTCGTCTTGCAGGCGGGCGACCTTACCATCGACGCATCCGTTCGTGGTCAGCTGGAGCAGCTGACCCAGACCCTTCGCAATTAAGACTTGAGGAACTGGCATGCAACAACTGAATCCATCGGAAATCAGTGAACTGATCCGCGAGCGGATAGCGGGCTTTCAGGGACGGGTCGAAACCCGCTCCCAAGGCACTATCATCAGCCTGGGTGACGGTATTCTCCGCATCCACGGTCTGGAAGACGTGATGTATGGCGAGATGCTGGAGCTTCCCGGTGGCAAGTATGCGCTTGCCCTCAACCTGGAGCAGGACAACGTCGGCGCTGTCGTGCTGGGCGAGTTTACGGGTCTGGAGGAAGGAGACACCGTCAAGTGCACCGGTAAGGTGATGCAGGTTCCCATCGGCAAGGCCCTGCTGGGCCGTGTGGTGAACACGCTAGGGCAGCCGGTGGACGGCAAGGGTCCCGTGGACACCCAGGAGTTCGATGTCCTGGAGAAGATCGCACCGGGTGTGGTGGAGCGACAGAGCGTGGACGTGCCCATGCAGACAGGCATCAAGGCCATCGACGCCATGGTACCGGTGGGCCGCGGCCAGCGTGAGCTGATCATCGGCGACCGGCAGACGGGCAAGACCGCCGTCGCCGTCGACGCCATCATCAACCAGAAAGGCAAAGACGTTTTCTGTATTTATGTGGCCGTTGGCCAGAAGGCCTCCACCGTCGCTGCGGTAGTGCGCAAGCTGGAAGAGTACGGTGCCATGGAGTACACCATCGTGGTTGCCGCCAACGCTTCGGAGTCGGCAGCCATGCAGTACTTGGCACCCTATGCTGGCTGCACCATGGGCGAATATTTCCGCGATCGGGGCATGGACGCGCTCATTGTCTACGACGACCTGACCAAGCAGGCCTGGGCCTACCGTCAGATTTCCCTGCTGCTGCGCCGTCCGCCCGGTCGCGAAGCCTACCCCGGCGACGTCTTCTATCTGCATTCGCGTCTGCTGGAGCGCGCCTCCCGCGTCAATGCGGACTATGTGGAAAAGTTCACGAAGGGTGAGGTGAAGGGCAAGACGGGCTCGCTGACGGCCTTGCCCATCATCGAGACCCAGGCGGGTGACGTTTCCGCCTTTGTGCCTACCAACGTCATCTCCATCACCGACGGCCAGATCTATCTCGAGTCCGATCTCTTCAACTCCGGCATCCGTCCCGCCATCAACGCGGGCTTGTCGGTGTCGCGTGTGGGTGGTGCGGCCCAGACCAAGATCATCAAGAAGCTGGGCGGCAACATTCGTCTTGACCTCGCGCAGTATCGCGAGCTGGCCGCCTTTGCCCAGTTCGCCTCGGATCTGGACGATATTACGCGCAAGCAGATCGAGCGCGGCAAGCGGGTGACGGAGCTTCTCAAGCAGGACCAGTATGCACCCATGTCCGTAGCCGAGCAGGCGGTATCGCTCTTCACTGCCAGTAGCGGCGCGCTGGACGATGTCGATGTGAGCAAGGTGCGGTCCTTCGAGAAGGCATTGCTCTCTTACCTGCACTCCAATCACCAGGATCTTCTGGAGGCTCTCGAGGCGAAGAAAGAGCTGACGGATGAACTCAAGCAGCAGTTGGACGCGGCGGTCAAGCAGTTCAAATCCACGTCGACCTACTAGGAGTTCTACATGGCTAAGGCCAAGGAAATCAACGCGCAGATCAAGAGCGTTAAAAACACGCGAAAGATTACGCGGGCCATGGAGATGGTGGCAGCCAGCAAGATGCGGCGAGCCCAGGAGCGGATGCGCGCGGCTCGGCCGTACGCCGAGAAGATCCGCGAGGTCCTCGGGCATCTTGCCCAGGCGCACCCGGAGTACCGGCATCCCTTTCTGGAAGCGCGGGAAGTCAAGCGCGCGGGTTTTCTGGTGGTGACCACGGACCGCGGTCTTTGCGGTGCACTCAATGTCAACGTCCTGCGGAAGGTCGTGGACAAAATGCACGAGCTGCACCAGCAGGGTATCGACGCCGATCTGGGTGTTTACGGCAACAAGGGTATCGCATTCATGCGCCGGCACGGCGGTCATATGGTCGCAGAGCTGAATGGCCTCGGTGACCGGCCCAACCTTGCCGATATGATCGGCCCTATTCGTGCCATGGCCGATGCCTTCCGCCGCGGTGAGGTGGATGTCGTCTATCTGGTTTCGTCGCGCTTCATCAATACCATGGTGCAGCGACCTGCCCTGGAGCAGCTGCTGCCGGTGGCCAAGCCAGAGCCGACCGAAGCCCAGAAAAAGGAGCAGTGGGACTACATTTACGAACCGGAGGCCCGTCCCGTACTGGACCGGCTGCTGGAGCGCTATGTGGAGTCGGTGGTGTATCAGGCCGTCATCGAGCACTTGGCCTGCGAGCAGAGTGCTCGCATGGTGGCCATGAAGAATGCTTCGGACAACGCCAAACGGATGGTGTCGGACCTGCAGCTGGCCTATAACAAAGCGCGTCAGGCGGCCATCACCCAGGAAATTGCCGAGATCAGCGCCGGTGCGGCGGCGGTCTAGAGTCTTCCATTTACTATCGAGGGTTAGAACATGAGCGAAGCGCAAGCAGCAGAACAGGCGGTAGGTCACATCGTCCAGGTCATTGGGCCGGTGATCGACATCGCCTTTCCGCGAGGCGAGGTTCCGGAGATCATGGAAGCGGTGATTGTCGAGGATCGCCAGCTCACGATCGAGATTCAGAACCAGTTGGGCGATGGCGTGGCTCGTGGCATCGCCATGGGCGCGAGCGAAGGTCTGAAGCGCGGTCTCAAGGTGCGCCGTACCGGGGCACCTATCAGTGTACCGGTCGGACACGGCACGCTGGGACGGATCATGAACGTGCTGGGCGATCCGGTGGATGGCAAGGGCGAGGTTCAGTGCGATCAGCGCACGCCCATCCACCGTGCCGCGCCCGCCTTCGATGAACTGGCGGCAAGTACGGAAATCCTGGAGACGGGCGTCAAAGTCATCGATCTGGTATGTCCCTTTGCCAAGGGTGGCAAGGTGGGTCTCTTCGGTGGTGCCGGCGTGGGCAAGACGGTGTTAATGATGGAGCTCATCCGCAACATCGCGATCGAGCACACCGGCTACTCGGTGTTCGCCGGTATCGGTGAGCGCACCCGCGAAGGCAACGACTTCTACCACGAGATGACCGAATCCAAGGTGCTGGACAAGGTTGCGCTCTGCTACGGGCAGATGAATGAACCCCCAGGCAACCGTCTGCGGGTCGGACTCACGGGGCTGACCATGGCGGAGCATTTCCGCGATGAGGGTCGCGACATCCTGATGTTCATCGATAACATCTTCCGCTACACCCTCGCCGGCACGGAGGTTTCGGCCTTGCTCGGACGCATGCCCTCGGCCGTGGGCTACCAGCCGACCCTGGCGGAAGAGATGGGCAAGCTGCAGGAGCGGATCACCTCCACCAAAGTGGGCTCCATCACCTCGGTGCAGGCGGTGTACGTGCCGGCGGACGATATCACCGACCCCTCCCCGGCCACGACCTTTGCCCACCTGGACGCCACGGTGGTGTTGTCGCGTCAGATCGCGGAGCTCGGCATCTACCCGGCCTTGGATCCCTTGGATTCCTTCAGCCGCCAGCTCGACCCGCAGATCGTGGGTCAGGAGCACTACGATGTGGCGCGAGCCTGCCAGAAGACGCTGCAGCGGTATAAGGAATTGCAGGATATCATTGCCATTCTGGGCATGGATGAGCTCTCGGCCGACGACAAGGTATTGGTGGCGCGGGCGCGCAAGATTCAGCGCTTCCTGTCTCAGCCCTTCTTCGTTGCCGAGGTCTTTACGGGCGCGCCGGGAACCTACGTCTCTCTGAAGGAAACCATCCGCGGCTTCAAGGCCATCGTCAACGGCGAATACGATCATCTGCCCGAGCAGGCCTTCTACATGGTGGGAACCATCGACGAAGCCATTGCCAAGGCGCAGAAGCTGCAGCAGGGATAAGGCGGTATGGCCATGACCATCGATGTCCAGGTTGTAAGTGCCGAGGGCAGTATCTACGAGGGCGCCGCCGACATGGTGGTGGCCCCCGGCGAAATGGGGGAGTTGGGTATCCTCCCTCTACACGCGCCCTTGCTCACGGGGCTTCGCCCTGGGGAGCTGCGTATCAAGCACGGCGCTGAGACGGAGTATCTCTTCGTCAATGGTGGCATTCTCGAGATTCAGCCGCATCTGGTGACGGTGCTGGCGGACTCTGCCGAGCGCGCCACCGATATCGACGAGGCCAAGGCCAGGGCTGCCAAGGAGGCGGCAGAGGCGCGTCTGAGTCAGCAGCTCGATGGCATGGACTACGCCGCAGCGCAGGCGGAACTCCTGGAGCAGATCGCTCGTCTCAAGACCGTCCAGAAGCTGCGGGAACAAGGTCTCTTGCGCTGAGTCCGGGGCGCCGCGCGTTCAGGCGTGGAATGGTCCGGAACAGTCGCGGATAGCCGAGTACTCAAAAACCCCAGGTCCGGGCCCCGCGCCCACTTGGGGTTTTTTACGGGAGTCTTCCAGCCAAGGGCACGACCGCGTATGGGCGCGAAAAGCGCATACAGAGGAGATGTCGCTCCGTGATCACGGATGTCGTCGTTCTTGCTGCCGGCAAAGGCACGCGGATGTATTCACAAAGGCCCAAGGTCCTGCAGGATCTGGCCGGCCGCCCTTTGCTGCAGCACGTGCTGGAGAGTGCCGGTGCACTCTCCCATGTCCGGCATATCCACGTGGTGCTCGGCCATTGCGCCGACGCCGTGCGGGCGCATTTTGAGGGATGGAACCTGCATTGGTGGCTACAAGATGGGCAGCGCGGTACCGGCGACGCCGTCGCCGCTGCCGCCGAGGGTTTCGCGGATGCGCAGCGGATCCTGGTGCTCTACGGTGACGTACCGCTGCTGCAGGCCAAGACCTTGCAGGAGTTCCTGGATACCACCGCCGAGCGGGAGCTGGGTATCCTGACCGGTGTGTTGCAGGCCCCCCAGGGTTATGGCCGGATTCTGCGCGATGGGACCGATACCATCCTCGGTATTCGCGAGGAGCGGGACTGCCGCGACGAAGCCGAACGCCGCATCACGGAGGTGAATCTGGGCGTCATGATCCTGCCCGTAGCGGAGCTTAGGTCCTGGCTGCCGCGTCTGCAGCCGCACAACGCCCAAGGGGAAATCTATCTCACCGATGTCGTGACACTGGCCGTGTCCGAGCGTGTCCCGGTGCGAGCCTTTTGCTTGGCCGATCCTACCGAGGCCAGCGGGGTCAACGATGCGCTTCAGCTCGAGGCCGTCGAACGCCTCTATCAGAAAAGACGATTGGAGGCGTTGATGCGCTCGGGTCTACGGGTGCGTGATCGCAGTCGCGTCGACATACGGGGAGACTTCCGGTGCGGTGAGGATTGTTCCCTCGATGTCAATGTGGTCTGCGAGGGCAGCGTACACCTTGGCAGGGGTGTGCGCGTCGGCGCCGGCGTCTACCTCAAGGATGTATCCGTCGCCGACGATGTGGAGATCCTGCCCTACTCCGTCATTGAGGGCGCGCAATTGGGTCAGGGGGCACGGGTGGGACCCTTTGCCCGGATCCGTCCCCGCAGTGTCATCGGTGCGGCGGCCCACATCGGCAATTTTGTGGAGGTCAAGGCCGTGGAGTTGGGCGCCGGCAGCAAGGCCAATCACCTCAGTTATCTTGGCGATGCCCGTATCGGCGCTGGCGTGAACGTCGGCGCTGGCGTGATCACCTGCAACTACGACGGTGCCAACAAGCACCACACGGAAATCGGCGACGGCGTGTTCATCGGTTCCGACAGCCAGCTCATCGCGCCGCTACAGGTCGGGGCCGGTGCGACCATTGGCGCTGGTAGCACCATCACTCGGGACGTACCGGAGGGCGGCCTCACGCTCAGTCGCAGCCCCCAACGCTACGTCGCTCACTGGCGGCGACCCACCAAGAAAACCCGGGACTAGCAAGGAGTCGGACCACAGTATGTGCGGAATTGTCGGTGGCGTGGCGGATGGCGACGTTTTACCCCATATTCTGGAGGGATTACGCCGTCTGGAGTATCGCGGCTACGATTCCGCCGGGATTGCCCTGGTGTCTGCCAAGGGCGGGATCGTGCGGCGACGCAGCGTGGGCAGGGTGACGGAGCTCAGCGCCCTCATAGCCCAGGAGGCGCTGACGGGTAGCGTAGGTATCGGCCACACCCGCTGGGCGACCCACGGCGGCGTGGTCGAGCACAATGCCCATCCTCTGCTCTCGGGCGAGGACATCGCCGTGGTACATAACGGTATCATCGAAAATTTCGTCGAACTGAGACGTGAGCTTCAGGATCAAGGCTATGTCTTCAGTTCGGAAACGGACACCGAAGTCATCGCCCACCTCATCCATCGCGAACGATCTCGGCAAGCCGATCTGCGGTCCGCGTGTCGGGAGGCCATAAGACACCTGCGCGGCGCCTTTGCCGTGGCCGTATTGAGTCGTCGGGATCCGGATCGTATCTGCGTCGCCCGAATGGGTTGCCCGCTTTTACTGGGACTCGCGGAGCATGGGCACTATTTCGCCTCCGATGTTGCGGCACTTCTGCCGGTTACGCGCCGTGTCGTCTATCTCGAAGACGGCGATCTGGCGGAAATCACCCGAGAGGATATTGCCATCGAGGATGCCGCCGGTAATCCCGTCCAGCGCACCGAGCACTGGAGTCAGTTGAGCCCCGCGGCCATCGATCTCGGACCCTATCGGCATTTCATGCAAAAAGAGATCCACGAGCAACCGCGGGCCATTGCCGATACCCTGGAGGGTGCCTTGCAGGGCCCCTTCTCGCTGCAGGATTTGTGGGGAGCCGATGCGCGCGAGCGCTTGGCCCAGGTGCGCAGCGTGCTCTTCCTGGCCTCCGGCACCAGCCACTACGCCAGCCTCGTTGGGCGCCAATGGATCGAAAGCATCGCCGGCATACCCGCCCATGCGGAGCTCGGGCACGAGTATCGCTATCGCGATTCGATTCCCGACCGACACCAGCTCATCGTCACCTTGTCCCAGTCTGGAGAGACCCTGGATACCTGGGAGGCGCTGCGCCGTGCCAAGGATCTGGGACACGACGACACCCTGTCCATCTGCAACGTGGCGGAAAGCGCCATCCCGCGGGCATCCGCCCTGCGCTTCATCACCCGGGCCGGGCCGGAGATTGGGGTCGCTTCCACCAAGGCCTTCACCACCCAGCTGGTAGCGCTATATCTGCTGGCCTTGTCGCTGGCCAGCCAGCACGGTCGTCTGGACGACGCGAGTCTCGCGCATCATCTGGAGCAGCTGCGGCAGTTGCCGAGCGGTGTGCAACAGGCCTTGAATCTGGAACCACAGATTCAGCTGTGGGCGCAGCGTTTCGCCGATAAGGAGCATGCGCTTTTTCTGGGCCGTGGGCTGCACTACCCCATCGCCCTAGAGGGGGCTCTGAAGCTCAAGGAGATTTCCTATATCCACGCCGAGGCCTACCCCGCTGGTGAGCTGAAGCACGGACCCCTGGCTCTGGTAGACCAGCACATGCCGGTGGTGGTGATTGCCCCCAACGATCGACTCCTGGAAAAACTGGCGGGCAATATGCAGGAAGTGCGGGCGCGGGGCGGAGAGCTCTACGTCTTTGCCGATCTGGATAGCCATTTCGAGGCGGCGGCAGGTATTCACGTCATCCGCCTGCCGCGCCACGCCGGCCTGCTGTCCCCGGTGTTGCACGCTATACCGGTACAATTGCTTGCCTATCATGCCGCACTGGTGAAAGGGAC
>ERZ1669250.261-NODE-261-length-27158-cov-7.318599_pt1 | contig 27158 bp, 25 predicted proteins | sample MGYA00579295_ERZ1669250 | MGnify/ENA primary metagenome ERZ1669250 (study PRJEB41166, sample SAMN08046056) | hot springs metagenome | biome: hot spring; feature: acid hot spring; material: thermophilic sediment; isolation source: thermophilic sediment from acid...
GCGGAACTGGAGCGGCTGCTGGGTCCGGCTGGGGCCGCGCAGCGCGAGGCCCTAGCCGCGCTTCCGGAAAAATTGCAGGGGGACGACGATGCGGCCATTGCCGACGCCCTGCGGGCGGTTCTGGGGCCGGCCCATGCCTGAGCTGGAGCACCGCGGTTGCGGTTGGGTGGGCCTCGATGAGGTAGGGCGCGGTCCCCTGGCAGGCCCGGTGACGGTGGCGGCGGTGATTCTGGCGCGGCCGCTGCCGGGCCTTGCCGACTCCAAGAAGCTCAGCCCGGCGCGGCGTGCACACCTGGCCCGGCAGATCCGTGCCGAGGCGAAGGCCTGGTCCATCGCCTGGGCTGGCAGCTGGGAGATAGAACGCTACAATGTCCTGCAGGCCACCTTGCGGGCCATGGACCGTGCCCTGCAGGCTCTGCCGCCGGGCCCCTGGCGGGTAGCAGTGGATGGCAACCGGGCGCTGCCGCACTGGCACGCGGAGACTCTGGTGAAAGGCGATAGCCGTCTGGATGCCATTGCAGCAGCCAGTATCCTCGCGAAAACAGCGCGGGATGCGGAAATGGATGCCCTGGATCGGCATCTGCCGGGCTATGCCTTTGCCCAGCACCGCGGTTATCCCACGCCCTTGCACCTCGCCGCGCTGCAACGGCTGGGTCCGAGCCTCATCCATCGGCGTGGCTTTGCGCCGGTGGCGGCACTCACGAGGAACGCATGAGCCACTGCGGTTTCGTCCATCTACACGTGCACTCCGAATATTCCTTGGAGGATGGCATCATCCCCATCAAGGCCCTGATCCGCCGATGTGTGGATTGGGGCATGCCCGCCATTGCCGTCACCGATCACGGCAACCTCTTTGCCCTGGTCAAATTCTACGAGGCGGCACGCAACGCCGGAGTCAAGGCCATCATCGGCAGCGAGGTCTGGCTGTGTCAGCCGGATCAGCCCGAGGATCCCAGCAGCCTGGTCTTGCTCTGCCGGAATCGCCAAGGCTTTCGCAATCTCAGTCGACTCCTGAGTCGGGCTTATCTCGAAGGTCTGCAGCACGGCCGACCGCAGTTGCAGCGAGACTGGCTCGAGGGCCATACGGATGGCCTCATCGCTCTATCCGCCGCGGCCCGTGGTGATGTTGGCCGTGCCCTGCTCCAGCATCAGCCGGAACAGGCTCGCCAGTGGGCCCAGCGTTATGCCCAATGGTTCCCAGACGCCTTCTATCTGGAACTGCAACGCAATGGCGAGCCAGGGCAGGAGGCTTTGGTGGCAGCGACGGTGGAGCTGGCCTGTGCACTGGATCTGCCGGTGGTGGCCACCAATAACGCCCATTTTCTCGATGCAGAAGACTTCAAGGCCTTTGATGCCCGCCAGTGTATCGCCGCCGGCTATACCCTGGACGACGAACGGCGTCCGCGTCGCTTCAATCCGGAGCATCGCCTGGCATCGCCAGCGGAGATGCTGGAGCGATTCCGCGATCTGCCCGAGGCCTGCATCCACACCCTAGAGATCGCCAAGCGCTGCAATGTCGAGCTTACTTTAGGCAAATATGCCTTGCCGGATTATCCGACCCCCGACGGCAGCCCCATCGATCAATACTTTCAGAAGGAGGCAGAGCGCGGCCTGGAGGAGCGCCTTGCGGCCTTGGGAATCGATGGCGCTGCGGCGACCCCTTACCGCGAGAGGCTGCTGCGGGAAGTGGATGTCATCCGCCAGATGGGTTTCCCCGGCTACTTTCTCATCGTTGCGGACTTCATCCAGTGGGCCAAGGACCACGATGTGCCCGTGGGGCCCGGGCGCGGCTCTGGCGCCGGCTCGCTGGTCGCCTACGCGCTGCGCATCACCGATCTGGATCCCCTGGCTTATGGCCTGCTCTTCGAGCGTTTTCTCAATGTCGAGCGGGTTTCCATGCCGGATTTCGACGTCGACTTCTGTATGGACCAGCGGGATCGGGTGATCCAGTACGTCGCCGAGAAATACGGGCGGGAACGCGTGGGGCAGATCATCACCTTTGGCACCATGAAGGCCCGCGCCGTCGTCCGCGACGTCGGTCGCGTGCTCAACCTCCCCTACGGTTTCGTCGATCAGCTGGCCAAGCTGGTGCCGGGAGATCTGGGCATGACCCTGGCGCGGGCCCTGGAGGAGTCGGAGGAGCTGCGCCGACGGCAGACCGAAGAGGACGACGTGCGTGAGCTTCTGGACATCGCCCTGCGGCTGGAGGGGCGGCCACGCCACGCATCCACCCACGCCGGCGGCGTGGTCATCAGTCCGGAGCCCCTAGCGGACCGCCTGCCGCTGTTCAGCGATGCGACGGAGGGCAGCGGCAACGTCACCCAGCTGGACAAGGACGACGTGGAAAAGATGGGCCTCGTCAAATTCGACTTTCTCGGCCTGCGCACCCTCACCATCCTCGACATCGCCCTCAAGGGTATCAATCGGGCCCGTGCGCAGAGGGGCGAGTCACCTTTGGATCTGCAGCGTATCCCATTGGACGACGCCGCGACCTTCGCCTTGCTCAAGTCGACCCACACCGTCGCCGTCTTCCAACTGGAGTCCTCGGGCATGCGCGATCTGCTGCGTCGCCTGCAGCCCGACAACTTCGGCGATATCATCGCCTTGGTGGCGCTCTTTCGTCCTGGCCCCTTGCAGTCGGGCATGGTCGACGATTTCATCGCGCGCAAGCATGGCCGCGCGGCGGTGAGCTATCCGCACCCCGATCTCAAGGCGATTCTGGCCGAGACCTACGGCGTCATGGTCTATCAGGAGCAAGTGATGCAAGTCGCCCAGATCCTGGCCGGCTACTCTCTGGGCGGCGCCGATATCCTGCGGCGCGCCATGGGTAAGAAAAAGGCCGAGGAGATGGCCAAACAGCGGGAGATATTCCTGCAAGGCGCGGCGCGACGCCAGATCGATCCCCATCAGGCCGGCGCCATCTTCGACCTCATGGAAAAATTTGCGGAATACGGCTTCAACAAGTCGCACTCCGCTGCCTACGCCCTGGTGTCCTACCAAACCGCCTACCTCAAGGCCCACTACCCGAGCCACTTCATGGCGGCGGTGCTCACCGCCGACATGGATCACACCGACAAGATCGTTGCCATGATTGGTGAGTGTCGGCGCATGGGTCTGGCCATTCTACCGCCATCGGTGCAGCACAGCGCCCTGGAATTCCTGCCAGTGGCCGAGGGCATTCGTTTTGGACTCGGGGCTATCAAGGGACTGGGCCGCAGCGCCGTGCAGGCCATCGTTGCCGCGCGGGATTCCGACGGACCTTTCCGCGACTTTTTCGATTTTCTCTGCCGGGTCGACCTGCAGCGGCTCAATCGCCGAGCCCTGGAAGCCCTCATCAAGGCTGGGGCCCTGGACGAAGTCGGCCCGTCGCGGGAGTGCCTTCTGGCATCTCTGGATACCTTCCTGGAGGCTGCTGCCCAGACGCGCGAAGCCCGCGACAGTCAGCAGATTTCTCTCTTGGGTGGTCCGGAAGAGCAGCCCACGGCTCCTCCCTGGCAGGAAGCTCCAGCCTGGACCGGGATCGAGCGCCTGCAGCGCGAGCGGGAAACCCTGGGCTTCTACCTCAGCGGCCACCCTCTGGTGGAGCATCGCGCGCAATTGACCGCCATGGGGGCGCAGGAGCTGGGTGCCCTCACGGCGGCTAGCGGCCTGGTGCTGGTGGCCGGGATTGTCGTCGGACGACGTAGCACCCGCAGCAAACGCGGTGATCGCATCTATTTTCTCACCCTGGAGGATGAGGCGGGACGCTGCGACGTGGTCGTCTTTGCCGAGACCTGGCAGCGTGCCGAATATCGTGGCGAAGGCGACGCCCCCCTGCTGGTGCTGGGTGAGGTCGGCGAGGACAACTATTCCGGCAGTTTGCGCCTGACCGCGCAGCGGCTGCTGGCCCTGGATGAGGCGCGCGCCCTGCTGGCGGAGGAACTGGAGTGTCGGCTGCGGGAAGGGACCTCTGCGGCTCAGCTGGCGTCCTGCCTCGGTACGGAGCGAGGATCGTTGCGTCTGCGGCTGTGCCTGCCCCTGCCCGATGGCATCGAGGTCGTTCTGGAGCCGGATGAGAACTGGTACATCGCTGCCTCGGAGACGGTCCTCAGCCGGCTCGCGGAGCTCGCACCGGTGGAATCCTGGCGGTGGCGTTTTGCGCCCGTCGGCAAGCTCGTGGACAATGTCGTCTCCTTGGAACAAGGTCGCGCCCTGCGGCGGCGGCCGGCCTGAGGGTTGGACGTCGCCGCCGCGACCCAAAAAACGCTAGGCCATGAAGGAGTGCCCATGAAGACCAGTTACCTGGATTTTGAGCAGAGTGTCGCAGAGCTGGAAGGCAAGGTAGAAGAGCTGCGTGCCCTGAACCAGCCGGGTATCGAGGAGGATATCCGTCGCCTCGAAGTGAAGGCACGCAAGGAACTGCAAAGAATCTACAGCAAGCTGAGTGCCTGGCAGACCGTGCAGGTGGCACGGCATCCACAGCGGCCCTACACCCTGGATTACGTCGCGGCGCTCTTCGAGGATGTGCAGATGTTGGCAGGCGATCGCGCTTACGCCGACGATCCCGCCATCGTCGGTGGCCTCGCCCGCTTCCACGGTCACGGTATCGTCTGGATCGGTCAGCAGAAGGGCCGCGACACCAAGGAAAAGATCCAGCGCAATTTCGGCATGCCCCGCCCGGAAGGTTATCGCAAGGCCCTGCGCCTCATGCGCCTCGCCGAGCGCTTCCAGTTGCCCCTTTTTACCTTCATCGATACGCCCGGCGCCTATCCCGGCATCGGTGCCGAAGAGCGGGGTCAGAGTGAGGCCATTGCCCGTAATCTGGCGGTGATGTCCGATCTTGGCGTACCGATTCTTGCCACGGTCATCGGTGAGGGGGGCTCCGGCGGTGCCTTGGCCATCGGTGTCGCAGACCGCCTGCTGATGCTGGAATACAGCGTCTATTCCGTCATCTCTCCCGAAGGCTGCGCCTCCATCCTCTGGAAGGACGCGGCCCAGGCGGAGACCGCCGCCGACAACCTGGGCATCACCGCACGCCGGCTGCACGGACTGGGTCTGGTGGATGAGGTGGTGCCGGAACCCCTGGGCGGTGCCCAGCGCGACCCCGAAGCCGTCTTCCGGGAGCTGGACCAGCGGCTGCAGAGCCACCTCGGTCAGTTACTAGGCCAGGACAAGGGCAAGCTCCTCAGCAACCGCTACGAGCGCCTGATGCACTACGGGGTGGTAGGCGCCGCTTGAGCTGCGGCGCGTGAAGGAGGATCTCGAGGCGCTGCTGCGCCGCAGGCTCTGGCAGGAGTGGGGGCTGACATCGGCGACGAGCCTGATCCTGGCTTTCAGCGGTGGGCGCGATTCCAGCGCCTTGTTCTGGGCCCTGCACGCCATCGGCCAGTCATTCATCGCCGCGCACGTGGATCACAGCTGGCACCCACGGAGTGCCGACTGGGCGGCGCGCTGTGAAGAGGTGGCGACGGCAGCTGGCGTGCCCTTCGTCCTGCGCCACCTGCCCGCGGATAGTTCCGGCGAAGGTCTGGAGGACCTCGCACGACGCGGTCGCTACCGGGTCCTGCAGGAGCTTCTTGCTCCGGGGCAATGGCTGCTCACGGCCCAGCATCGCGACGATCAGGCAGAAACTTTTCTGCTGCAGGCCCTGCGCGGCGCCGGAGTGGCAGGACTGGCGGCCATGCCCTGGCGCCGGCCTCTGGGCACCGGGGTGCTGGCCCGTCCCCTGCTGGATTGCCCGGGGCAAGTCCTGCACGATTACTTGCAGAGCCGCGGCCTCGGCTGGATCGAGGATCCGGCCAACGCGGATCCGCGCTTTGCCCGCAGTCGCGTGCGCCAGCAGCTCCTGCCGACCCTCGGCCGTCTGGGTTGGCCCGATGCCGCCCCGGCTATCGCCCGCAGCGCTGCCAATCTGGCGGACAGTCTCTCCGTAGAAGCCGATTGGTTTCGCCGGATGTGGAGGGATTATTGCCACGAATATCCCAAGGAGGGTAGCGAGCCGCGCCTTGCTCTGGATTTTCTGCGCCGTCTGCCCCAGGCCCATTACCGGGTGTTTCTGCGCCAGTACCTGCGCCATCGCCAGATGGCGCTACCCCGCCAGGAAGACCTGCGGATCCTTCTGCATCGCACAGCCCAGCCCAGCCATGGTCAGCGCCTGTTCTGGCCCGGCGTGGAGACCTGGATGCAGGGGGGGTGGCTATGGCTGTGGCCTGGGGATCTGCACTGGAGCGACGCTGGTCCCAGCGGGCTCTGGTGGCCCACGACCTCTGCCGGTATTGGCCGCGGTTTCGCCTGGAGCTCGCGGGGAGATGGCTCCGCGGCACCCGGTAGGCGGGTACATCGACTGGACCCCGGGCGGCTCTTCGGGCCCTTGCACTGGGGGCGGCCGCAGCCGGGCATGCGCTACCGGGATGCGGCAGGGCATCACCGTCCTCTGAAGAAGCTTCTGCTGGAGGTGGGCGTGCCGCCCTTTCTGCGACCTCGATTGCCTCTGCTTTGGGATAGGCAGGGGCATCTGGTGCTCATGCTGGGTTTTCCCCAGTGGGCCGGTCTGGGCGGGACGGCGGATGGACCCCTGCAGATCTGGCCGCAGCCAGAGGATCGCTGGGATTTTGCTCTGAAGTTCGAGGAACCGTCCAGCCCCCGCTGACGGCGTGTCGAGACCAAGCCGGTCCTTGGGTTCATACCGACCGTATGGTATCTTTGGCCGCAATCGTTTTCGTTGAGACAAGGAGCAGAATCGTGCAGCAGGAAGCCTCAAAACAGACGCAGAAGGATCTTTTCGCACCCTGGCAGCTGGGCTCTTACCGCTTGCGCAATCGCATCGGCCTCGCGCCCATGACTCGCATGTCTTCGGAAAAGGACAGCATTCCGCGGCAGGACGTCCTGGATTTTCTGGTACGCCGGGCCGAGAACGGGGTGGCCCTCATCACCACCGAGGCTATCGTCAGCGATTACGAGAGCGCCCAGGGTTATCCCGGTCAGGCGCGTCTGGTCACACAACGACAGATCGATGCCTGGGCCGAAGTCAATGGCCGTATCCGCGCCGCTGGTGGGGTATCCATCCTGCAGATTTTCCACTGCGGGCGCGTCGCCTGGCCGGAGGTGAATCCGGCGCAGCGCGTCGTCGCCCCCAGCGCCATCGCCCCGCGCCAGGCCAACCCTCTGACCCAGGCTCCCTATCCCGTGCCGGACGCCATGTCTCTGTACGATATCGAGCACAGCATCCAGGGCTTCGTGGAGACGGTCAAGGGTGCCATGGCGGCAGGCTTCGACGGGGTAGAGATCCACGGTGCCCACGGTTATCTCATCAGCCAGTTTCTGTCCAGCTACAGCAACCAGCGGGACGACGCCTACGGCGGCTCTCTCGATAATCGCTTCCGTTATGCCCGCGAGGTAGTGGAAGCCGTTCGCCCCTGGGTGCCACAGGACAAGCTGCTCTTTTTCCGTATCTCCAACTGGGGTGTGGTGGATATGGAGGTCTCCCTGTTTGCCGATGCCCAGGAGTGGAAGGATCTCATTGCCCATATCGATGCCTTGCCTATCGACGCCATCTCCGTGTCCACCTACCGCTTTTCCGACGAGGCCTTTGGCAGTGGCATGAACATGGCCCAACTGACGCGTAGCGTCAGCCGCAAACCCATCCTGATCTGCGGGCAGATCCACGACCGCGACACGGCGGAGGCCGCGCTGGTGGATGCCGATATGGTGCTCTCGGGCAAGTCGCTGCTGCTGAACCCGCACTGGGTGGCGGACATTCAGGCGCGCAAGCCCCTGCGTGCCTACCGCTCCGAGGAAGCCAACATCGCCTACACCAAGGAGCCCCTGCCCTGAGAGGGGCGGTGGAGGCACCGGACCGTGACTTGAGCTCAGCGGTCTGAGGTCTGCGATGTCTCGCCGATGATTTCGAGGATCTCGGCAAAGCGCTGCGGGTCTGCCACTGTCCGCGGTATCTTGTTTTGTCCGCCGAGCCTCCCTGCCCGACGCAGCCACCGAGCGAAGCTGCCCGGTGGCAAGAGAAGGACACGAGGAGCCAGCAGCTGCAGGCCACGGTGCTCCTGATAGTCGGCGTTGCGCGCCTGCAGCTCGCGGTCGATGGCATGGGCCATGGCCTCCTCACGGGTCTGTCGCTGTGTCGGTGACGCATCCGCGATGGTGGACTCCACGAGAAAAAGGTGACGGCCGCGACCCGGTGCGGCCGGGTCCAACCGCGCCCCCACCATCCACTCGACGATGGGATGACCGTCCTCGGTGGCGGCCCGGGCGATGGCGGCCCGCAGTTCTTCTGGGTGCAGGTGTTCGCCAAAGACCGACAGATAATCTTGTAGGCGTCCCACCACGGCGATGCGTGGCGGTCTACGGCTGAGAATGCGTACGGTATCGCCGATGCGGTAGGACCAGAGACCAGCAGCGGTACTGAGTATCAGCGCATAGTCCTCATCCAGGACGCAGTCTTTGAGCCAGTGGCGCTGCGGACGTTCCTCCCCGAGCTCGCGTACGGGGACGAATTCGTAGAAGGCGCCGTGCTCGAGATGCAGGCGCAGGCCGGCTTCGGGCTTGTCGTCGGCACTGGCGATGAAGGCTTCGCTGGCGGCATAGACTTCGCGCAGTTCGGCGCGGGTATCCCGGAGGTAGGGGGCGAAGAGCGGGCGATAGGGTGCAAAGGGCACACCGCCGTGCAGCAGCAGCTCCAGCCGCGGATAGGGGGGTGGGGTGCCCCGGAGGGCGCTCACGGCCTCCAGCAGCAGGAGCAGCCAGCTCGGCGTACCACTGAGCTGGCGAATGTCGTAGCGGAGGCTGTCCTTGGCCAGAGCCCGTAGTTTTTCATCCCAGTCTGCCAGCAGTGCAAGGCGCTTGGGTGGATAGACCCAGGGCCGGGACCACCAGGGCATAGTCTCGGCGGCGATACCGCTTAGATCGCCCGCTTTTACCCCAGGCGCCAGGGATTGCAGGTCGGTACTGCCGCCCAGCAGAAAGGATCGGCCAGCCAAGGGCCGGGCCCAGGGGCAGGCCTGCTGGTGCCAGACCAGGGTATCCAGGGCGGCGCGCCGCTGGGCCCGGAGCATGGCGCGGCTCAAGGGTAAGTACTTGCTGCGCCCACTGCTCGTGCCCGAGCTCAGGGCAAACCAGGGAATGGGATCGGGCCAGGTCTGGTTCCGGATCCGCGGGAATGCAGCTTGCCAGTATTGCCGCCAGAAGCTCTCATAGTCGCGCAATGGCACCCGCTGCTGAAAATCGCGCACCGTTCCGATGCGCGCAAAGTCGTGCTCCTGGCCGAAACGGCTGGCGCGCGCGTGGCGTATGAGACCTTGCAGCAACTGCCGCTGGCATTGCACGGGATCCATGGCGTCCAAATATCGGGCCCGGCGCCCGGCATAGTGGCGAAAGCCGGCATCCAGAGCCTCACTCACGGGCCTCTCAGCTCCAGGCGATGGCGGCAGCGGCGCAAAACGGCCTCGCGACTCAGCGGCAGGGGAATGTAACGACCCTCGCGCCAGTGTGGGATCTGATCGTCGAACTGCGCACTGTCCAGCCAGCCATCCTGACCGCCTAGAAGTACGCAATAATTGTCGTCCACGTCCTCGACACGGCAGAGGAAGCGGGCCTGGGCACCGAAACTGGCACGGTGTGGACCGCGTACCAGTCCGTGTGCCACCTTCATGGGCGTTTCGCGGGAGCCGGCGCTGGCCCACTGATGGCTCGGCAAGAGCCGACCAAGCAGCGGAAAAGCAGCCAGCCAATGGGCGCTGCGCAGGCGATGCAGATCGCCCCAGCGGGGATAGCGGCGCCAACGCCGCCAGGCCAAGGCCGCTGCACGCCCAAGGAGTCGGCGTCGCAACTCGATATCCAGAGCATCGAGATCTGCGGGGAGGAACTGGCAGATGCTCCCCCAATCCGTCGTCCCTCGCCAAAAGGGCTGGACGCGCCCCATGCCTTTGACGGTGGCGGCGAGAAGCAGTTCGAAAGCGGCGGCGCCCTGACTGTCCACCGTATAATCCCCGGACCAACTCTTCAGTGCAGAGCGCAGCGCCGCCGACGCCGGTGCATCGTCCAGCCGCTTCGCCAGGAATCTGGCGAGGCTCCGAGCCCTTGCGGAGTGGACATCCCCTTGCCAGGCCATGAGCTGCGCAGCTGTAACGGGCCCGCGGCGTTCCCGAAGCAACTGGCGAAGACGCTCGACCCGATCGGGGGGGCTGAAGAACAGGCCGATGAAATCCGAGCCGGCCGGCCGGTCGTTGGCCGAGACCACCAGGCCCTCCACCGCGGGACTACCGGGGACGGTGGAGTAGAAGGCATCTTGCGTCTGTGGTACACCTGCCGGGTTAGGGCAGTCCTGGCTCCCTGCGGTCCAGCGCATCTTCGGGTCTCGCGGATCGCGCAGAATATCCGGATAGTCGCTGCGACGCCGCGGCAGGGTCGCCGCAAAGATGTGCTCCACGCGACCGCGACGGTCCGCCGCCAGGAAATTGAGGCCGGGAACGGACCAGCATGGGAAAATTCGCCGCAGGGCACCGGCTTCTGTGGCGCGCATCAGATCCAGCAGCGGCGTGAACTCGTCGCTGGGACGATGCCCCATCCAGGCCAGTGCAAGCTTTTCTGGACCCTTGGGCCAGAGGCGGGCGTCGCTGATCACGGGGCCGACCGCCGTCCAGCGCCGCCAGATGGTTTTGGGGGGCAGGAAGCGCCGACGCAGCTGGATGCGTTCGCGCCGACAGATGTCCTTATCGTCCACGGCGAAGAGGTCACTGCTGAGAGAGCGCAGGTTGGTCCCACCCCAGGCCAGATCTGCATTGCGTCCGATGCTGACGAAGGGGAGGCCGACGGGAGCGAGACCCACGGCATCCAGCCCCGGCGCGTGCAGTCCGAGGAGCAGCCAGGTGTTGGGCAGGGCAAAACCCAGGTGCGGATCGCTGGCAAGCCAGGTGCCGCCGCCCTCGCCCTCGGCGATGGCAAAGGCATTGCTGCCACTGCGCGCGACGCCGAAGAAAGCCGCCAATTGGGTACTGACCGCGGCACCCGCAGCCCCCTGGCCCTGTCCAGCTTGGAGCAGACGCTGCCAGCGGTCGGCCCAGCCGGGCTGCCGCCGCAGCCGCAGAAAGCGCGCATAGAGCAGCCAGTGCACGTCGGCGGCGATGACCCGGCTCATCCGAACGATATCCAAGGGTTCCCAGGAGCGGCGTTGCAGTCCGAGCCAGCGGAACTCCGGCGGGCATCGCTGCTGCGCCGCGCCATAGGCATTGAGCCCAAGGACAAAGGCCTCCAGCCAGTCGCGGGTACGCTGGGGCAACAGGGCGAGGATTTCCGGGGCCGCTCTGCCGGGGTCAAGGCGGCGGATCAAATCGTCGACGGGCGTGAGCAGCGGGCCCAGGAGCTCGCCCATGCGCCCCTCAGCCAGGTAGCGCAAAAGGTAAAGCTGGGTCTCGCGTAGATGGCACTGTACCAGGCCAAGGCCAAGGGCTAGATCGTGGTCGTTCTCCGCGTAGATCTGCGGGATCTGGTGTTCGTCCCACAAGATCTCGACCCCAGCCTCAAGAGGCAATCCATGGCGCGGAAACGACTGCAGTCTACTGGCCAGGGACTGCCTTCGCCGATTCTGCAAGGATGCGTGTCGCCTAAGCATCGGGGCTCCTGCGCCGGAGGGTCTCGCGCCCACCTAGTTCATGGTAGTCGCCACGGTGCCTGCGGACAAGGACGGACGTCCCGACGGGGGCGATGCACGCCGAGCTTCAGCCCTAGATAAATCTGCGGATTATTGGAACATTATAAAAAATGGGCGGAATTATTGAGAGCGCCGTGAGTATGCTTGGCTCCCCGATTTTGACGGAACCATTGCTCTACCAAGAGGTCAAAGCGAACACAGGAGAACTCCTGCGTATCAAGATCCAATAGAGGAGGCGGTAATGAATAAATTACTTGCAGCTGGTGTTTCGGCAAGTGTTGCTTTATTGGTTTACGGTACCGCGTGGGCTACGCCCCTGTCCCAGACATTGAACAGTGTAGGAGTGTACGGCAACGTCACCGGGGCGACCAATGATGGCGGCAACACCACCGGCGGTATTGGGGTTCGCGCTTCTATATATCGGGATAATTTCCTTTTTTCAGCAAATTATCGCCACGATTTCGGAGCAGCTTTCCAGAATCCCACGGGTGGGGATACCAATGCGGTGAATGTCAAGGGCGCGTATCTGATTCCCTTGTCGGAAAATTTTGCCGTCGGCCCCTATCTGTCGTATCAGTATACCCGTTTCACCCTGAACGACGCGAACTCCGGTGCCTTTCATTACAGCAATAATGCCATTGGCGGCGGCGGCTACGCGGCCTTCAGCCAGGGGCCGCTGACCTTGACTGGCAACGTGGGCTACCTCTCCGGCGTGTCTGCCACCTACAGCTACACCAACGGCGGCTATCGCCAGGCCTTTACCAGCGCGCATGGCTCCGCTAACGTGCTACAGCTCGGTGTGCAGGCAGATTATCAAGTATCCGGACCCTGGTACGCCTTCACCGGCTTCAAATGGGATCGCTATATGCACCACGGCGACTTCAATCTGCTGCAGGGTAATGTGGGGCTCGGTTACAGCTTCTGATTTTTAGCTTCGCGAAGATCGTAGACCCTGCCGCGCGATGCGGCAGGGTTCTTTAATCGGATTCAGCCAAGACGCGGTTCGCGACGACGATGACTCTGCGATGGTTCCGGCTCGCCGGCGTCCGCGCTGCTCAGCCAGATGCGTAGCGCCCAGACGAAGGTCACGATCCAGAAGATGACGGTCCATCCCAATAGCAGGTTGGTGGCGACGAGGCCAGGGCGAGCATGTCCTGCGGCCCAGGATAGGAGACTGGGCAAGATATAGATCAAAGTCCCCAATAGCGTTCCCAGTAGCAACAGCACATCAAAACCGTGAGGACTGTAAAATAACCAGTGTATCATGACTGTCCCTCTCTCTTCTGTGGACTTCAGACGGCACTGTCAAGCAGTTTCTCCGCCTGTCTTGCCGTATTTCGATGACCGTCCGCGGCCGCCATTTTCCAGTAATGGATGGCTCGCTCGGTATTTTGCTCTACGCCCCAGCCGTGCGCATAGGCATCGCCCAATTCCAGCTGGGCTGGTGCGTTCAGATTTTTGGCTGCCAGCCGCCACCAGTGCACGGCCTTGGCAAGATTCTGGTCCACGCCGGTACCGGCAGCGTATGCCAGTCCCAGGCGATACTGGGCCGGGGCATAGCCCTCACGGGCGCTGCGCTCCAGTTGCGATATCTGCGCAGCCGTCCAATGCAGCGCGGTGCCGGAAGCGGGTAGCGCCCAGGCGTCCGCAGCGAGAGCAAGGGAAAAGGCAAGACCCAGAGCCACTGTACCGCTAGCCCGTCCCAACATCAGTTCTCCACCCGATTTTTTTTCATGGCCCGTTTTGTCGATGAGGATTTCTGGTCGTTCACTGCCGCCTCGCGCAGCGCACAGCCCGGCACGAGGTAGTCCGGATTGATATCCTGCATACGCGCCTCATTTTCCGTCTGGCAGACGTAGGTAGAAACGTTCGCATGGGCGATATAGCCGCCGGAGCCCATCTGCGCGAAGCTTGCGGCGGGGAATAAAGTCGCAGCGAGGCACAACCCGCTCATCCACACGGAGCGCAGAGTGGGCCACTGCCAGTAAAAGCGCTTATGTCGTGATTGATCGTTGCGCATCATGTTCTCATCTCGATAGGCCTTGGTCCGAGGAAATTCTCTCACCCGCCTAAGACCACGAAAAGCCTCCGAGGTTCGGACATAAAAAAAGGGCCCGAAGGCCCTTGCGCGGATCCTTTCGGATCAGCTCTTCTTGCTGACGACGTGCTTGGCCATCGGCTTGTGCACGACCTTCTTGGCGGCCATCTTGTGCATGGGAGCCTTGTGCATCGGGGCCTTGTGCGCCACCTTCTTCTTCATCGGAGCCTTGTGCACGGGAGCCTTGTGCATCTCGGACTTGACAGGAGCCTTGGCGGTCTCCTTGGCAGGGGCGGTGGTGGCAGCGAAGGCGGAAGAAACCGCAAAGACCGAAATCAGGGCAACCACCACAGCGGAAGTTTTGACGGACATGGTATATCTCCTCATAGAAAAAGTGGTACAGCACCTTACTCTAAGCAAACGCCATGCCAATTATATAACTATCGGATTATTATGGGATATCGTGAATGATCCGGGAGCCTGTGTGGGAGGCTTCTGTCGTGGCGCGGCGACGTTGGCGCTGCGGATGGGCCTATCTGATGTAAAATCCTGAGTCCTCGATGTCGGGTCGCCGCGACAGCGAAGGGGTTTCGCCCAGACCTTGCAGTTCCGCAAAGTTGCGATAGGGTTCGCAGCTTCCCAGGAGTTCCTCGTGCGTACCGGTGGCGATCAGATGCCCCGCCTCCAGTACGGCGATACGATGGGCGTGGACGATGGTGGCCAGACGGTGGGCAGCTACCAGTGTGGTACGGTTGGCTGTCAACAGCGCCAGCGCTTCCTGAATGAGTCGCTCATTCTCTGCGTCGAGAGCACTGGTGGCCTCGTCCAGGATGAGTATGCGTGGATCGCGCAGCAAAGCCCGAGCGATGGCGATACGCTGACGCTGGCCACCGGAGAGGGAAACCCCTTTTTCACCCACGTGGGTCTGCAGACCCTGCGGCAGGCGCTCGGTAAATTCGTCCACTCGCGCCGCCTGCACGGCCCGCCGCAGGGCTGCCTCCGTCGCGTCGGGACGGGCCATGCGGATGTTGTCGGCAACGCTCATGGAAAAAATGACGGCCTGCTGTGGGACGATGGCAATCTGGCGGCGCAGTTCGTGCAGGCGCAGTTCACGCAGATCCCTGCCATCCAGCAGGATGCGACCGCTCTCGGGCTGATAGTGGCGCAGCAGCAGGCTGAACAGGGTGCTTTTACCGGCACCGGAGGCCCCTACCAGTGCCAGGGTTTCCCCCGGCGCGATGTCGAGATCTATGTGGTGCAGTGCGGCAATGTCGGGACGGCTGGGATAGCGGAAGGAGACGTCGACGAAGCGCAGGCTGGCTGGTCTGCTTTCGTGCAGGATTGGGCTCGGATTGGGGATCTCTGCGGCATCGGTCTTTGCCTCTTCCGGTTTCTCATCCAGCAGGGCCAGGAGACGCTCCGTGGCGCCGGCCAGTCGCCCCAGCTGCCCCCAGAGGCTGCCCAGCGTCGACAGGCTGCCCGTGGCCATGAGGGCATAGATGAGAAAGGCGGCGAGCATGCCCACCTGGGCATGGCCGTGCAGTACCAGCCAACCGCCCAGATACAGCATGGTACTGAGCAGACCAAAGATCAGTACCCCGCTGACGAGGCTGGCGCCGGCCTGAACGCGAATCCGTCGACGCACCTGTTCCAGTAGACGGGCGATATCCTCGCGATAGCGCGCCTCGGCCGCGGCTTCCTGAGTCATGGCCTGTACCACTCGAATGCCGTTGAGGCTTTCTTCGGTGTGCGCCGAGAGGTCGGCCAGATAATCCTGTTCGAGACGGCTGTACTGTCGCTGCAGCCGCCCGGCACGCAGATTGATCCACACCAGGGGCGGCAGGATCAGGATGCCCGGCAGCACCAGCAGCGGGAGGGTGGTCACCATCAGCAAGAGCGCCCCCAACAGCGTCAGACCACTTTGCAGGGCGCCGCCGAGGACAGCCGCCAAGCCAAAGCGCAGGATGGTGACGTCGCTGCTGAGGCGGGAGATGACCTCGCCGGTGCGGAAGCTCTCGAAAAAGGGCGCGGGTAGCCGCAGGACGTGCGCAAAGACCTCTTGCCGCAGATCCGCAACGATGCCCTGTCCGATCCAAGTGGCCAGAGCCTCGCGAGCGGCCCGTGCCGCCACCGTGAAAAGACCGAGAACGAACAGGGCGATGCTGGCCAGCAACAGTATCCGGGCCTGGATGAAGCCGTGATCCAGCAGAAGCCGCGCACCTTGGGGCAGGGCCAGACTGCCGGCGGCGCTCAGCAGAAGCGACAGCAGATAGAGTGCAAACAATCCATAGCGACCGCGCAGAAATGGCAGCAGCTTGAGCAGCACCGAAAAGTTGCGGGTGGTCGGTCTCTGCCAGGGATTAGCGGCCACGAAGTCTCGCCCTTCGCCTTGCGCGGAGGTCCGAACCCCGGTGCCGGGGCTTCAGCCAGCGTCGCGGTAGGGCCCCAGCGCGGATGTTCAGCGATCCTCGCGGAAGATTTTGTCGACCCGCGCCTGTGCTCGTGGCTTGATCACGAGGCGATCGATGTTGACGTGGGCCGGTAGGGAGAGTACCCAGCGTACCGCTTCGGCGATATCCTCGGCGTGCAGGGGCTCGAGTCCGGCGTACACCGCCCGTGCGCGCTCCTCGTCACCATCGAAGCGCACCAGCGAGAACTCCGTCTCGGCGAGCCCCGGGTCGATTTCCGTCACGCGGATGGGCAGTCCCAGCCACTCCAGACGCATCGTTTCACTGATGGCGCGCACGGCGTGCTTGCAGGCGGTGTAACCCGAACCGCCGGGATAGGTTTCCGAGCCAGCGACAGAGCCGATGTTGATGACCGTCGCCAGGGGTGCGGCACGCAACTGTGGCCAAAGTGCCTTGGTCACCCGCGCGAGCCCCAGGACATTGCTCTGCCACATCTGCTCCCAGTGTTCCTCGCTGAATTCGGCGATGGGCTCGAGGCCCAGAGCGCCGCCGGCGTTATTGACGAGGACGTGCACCGGCCCTGGAAGGCTGCGCGCAAACTCCGCCACGGAGTCGCCGGAACTCACGTCCAGCACCTTGGGAATCCCACCGTGCTGGGCCGCCAGCTGCTCCAGCCGCTCCTTGCGCCGTGCCGCCCAGATCACGTTATAGCCTTGCCGCAACAATACCTGCGCAATGGCGGCACCAAAGCCCGACGAGGCACCGGTCACGACTGCCGTTTTTTGTTCTTCCGCGCCCATGTCTTCCTCGCTTCAGTGCAGATCCGCGCACAGAGACTGGCGCACGGCTTCCGGTACCGATACCTGCACCGTATAGAGCGGGTGATCCACCCCAAAGTGCAGGGGGGCACCGTCGAGAACCTGCCGCTTCTGTTCGGCGCTCAATTGAAAGCGCAAAAAATGCACGGTAGAGGTCTTCTCATCCGTGGTGCGCGAGAGATCCTCGTCGGCAATGGCGTAGAGGCGCTCACCCTCGGCGACCTGCACCCAGACGCGATCTTCGATACCCACCAGTTCGCGGCAGCGCTGCTGGCGTTCCGCCCGGTCTGGGTATTCCAGCATGAAGGTGGCCTTCCAGTTATCGCCGTCGGGGATCAGGGGGTTGTAGGCCGCGAGCTCCTCCTCGATGGCCGTCGGCTCGAAGATCTTCTCGACGCGCAACATCTCCTGAACCTGATAGTGGATGCTCAGGCGATCTTCAAAGTAGAGGGTGGCGTGTTCCCCCAGGGGCAGCCGACGTCGGCTCTTATGCTCCATGACCTGTTGGCGGAATCCAGCGCGCTTCTCGGCGTAGTGTTCCAGGGTCCAGAGATCCGCACGTTGCAGCTTTTCCATCGTCAATCCTCCAGTCCGTAAGCATAGGCCAACATGCGCCAGGGGGTCTGGGGCCGTGGTGCCTCCTCCAGTCCCCAGAGTTCGCGAATCTGTTCCGCCGCCAGCGGGCAGTCGCTACCCCAGTGGGCGGGATTGGCTTCCTTCATCCGCTGCGCGATGGGCCGGCCGATCTTGCAGGCGTGGGCGTGAAATTCGGCTTTGACGGTATAGGTGCCATCGTGTCCCGAGCAGCGTTCGATGACTTCCACCGAGGTGTCCGGTATCAGGCTGAGGATCTCCCGGGCCTTGGAACCGATGTTCTGGACCCGCTGGTGACAGGCCGCGTGGTGCATCACCTTCCCCAGGCTGTGCTGAAAGTCCGTGCGCAGCAGGCCTTCCTTTTGGCGCAGGGAGAGATACTCCATGGGATCGAAGATGCGCTCCTTGACCCGCTGTACGTCGGCGTCCTCGGGGAAAAGCAGCGGCAGCTCCTGCTTGAACATCAGTACACAGGAGGGAATGGGGGCAACGATGTCGTAACCCGCTTCCACCAGGCGCAGCAGCTGCGGAATATTCGCCTCTTTGGCGCGGCGCACCGCTTCCAGATCGCCCAGCTCCAGTTTCGGCATGCCGCAGCAGCGCTCTTTTTCCACGGTGCGCAGGGCGATCCCATTGTGCCGATAGACGCGGGCGAGGTCGGTGACGATCTCTGGATCGTTGTGCTCGCCGTAGCAGGTGCTGAAGAGAGCGACTTTACCGCTGGTTCGCTCCCCCGCCTTGGGCTCTGGATCGTCGCCGTCTGCCAGGAGTCGGGCGAGCTGGTGGCTGGCCAATTCTTCGGCAAAGTCCGGCAGTGGCGCATCCTTGGATATGCCGAGGGCGGCTTCCATGCTGGCGCGCACCCGGGGCGACTGGTTGAGATGGTTGACGGTGGCCGACACCACCGGAATACCAGCCAGGCGACCGAGAAGGTCCGTGGAGGTCAGCGCCTCGTCCCGCAAGGACGCCCCCTGCTCGCGGTAGTGCACGGCCTTGGCGCGCAGCATGAGGTGGGGAAAATCCACCTCCCACTCGTGGGGCGGGACGTAGGGGCACTTGGTCATGAAACACAGGTCGCAGAGGAAACACTGCTCTGCCACCCGATAGAAATCCTTTTTGTCGACGCCATCCAGTTCCAGGGTCGGCGAGTTGTCGATGAGGTCGAAGAGGGTGGGGAAGGCCTGGCAAAGGCTGACGCAGCGTCGGCAGGTGTGGCAGATGTCGAATACCCGTTCCAGTTCGGCATCCAGTTTGTCGTGCTGGTAGAACTCCTCAGACTGCCAGGGGATGGGGTGACGATAGGGAGTCTTGTCCGAAGACGCCGTCGGCCTCCCGTTTGCTTGATCCGCAGCCATGGTGGCACTCCATAGATCGGTGCAGGCGCCGTTGCCAGCGCCTGCGGATGCTCAGGGATCAGCCCAGCTCGTCGAGGGCCTTCTGGAAACGATTGGCGTGGGAGCGCTCGGCCTTGGCCAGGGTCTCGAACCAATCGGCAATCTCGTCAAATCCCTCTTCCCGGGCGACCTTGGCCATGCCTGGGTACATATCGCTGTATTCGTGGGTCTCGCCCACCACAGCGCTCTTCAGGTTGGCGCGGGTATCGCCGAATGGCTCGTTGGTGGCTGGGTCTCCGACCTTTTCCAGATATTCCAGGTGTCCGAAGGCGTGGCCGGTCTCACCCTCGGCAGTGGAGCGGAACACTGCTGAAACGTCGTTGTAGCCTTCTACGTCGGCTTTGGATGCAAAGTAGAGGTAGCGTCGATTGGCCATGGACTCGCCGTGAAAGGCATCCACCAGGTTGGCCGCCGTCTTACTGCCTTTGAGTTCCATTGCGTTTCCTCCATAGGTCAGATGGGACATCCCCGTTTTCACAGGTGATCTGAGTCTAGACTGCGTATAAAAAGACGTCAAGGAAGAACAGATCGGGACGGTCGGCGCAGCGACCGGCCCCCCGAAAGCGGCACAAGCTGTGCGTGCGGGCGAAGGTCAGGGTTGCAAGGCCCCCGACCTCAGCCGCCGATACCGTGCAGCTGGACGCGCCAGTTGCGGGCCTTGACGGTCTGTACCTGCCGCCCTGGCAGACCGAAGCTCTCCCGCAGGAAGCACCAGCCGTACAGACCCACCAACTGTAGCAGCGCGACGGCCAAAAAGCCGATGAAGAGGGCCGCTGGCTCGGTGTGCAGACGGGCCGTCAAGAACTGGGTGAGACCCTGGAGGGCCAGGCTTGCCAGCAAAAAAGCGAGCCAGACGCGGACGTTGACGAGGACGGCCTGAAAGCCTGCCAGCAGGGCGATGTAACCGGTGCGTGTGATGCCAGCCACTACCACCCCGACGGAGAGCAGCAGGAAGACATTGCCGAGCAGGATCTGGGCGTTTCCCAGGCTGTTGCTGATGAGGGAACGCAGCCACAGCGGCAGGGCGTCCCAGGCGGCGGTGTGCAGGTGATGCAGGCTCGCTGCCGTGGACAGATGATCTTGAGTCAGGATGGCGCCGAGGTACTGGCGCAGTGCCAACATCAACAGCAGTAGTATCAAGAGTAGTACGGCCAGATCCAGCATCAGCCGGAACAATGGCCACCAGGGCACCTGACCCAGGCGGCGCAGGACCGGGAGCAGGTCGGTCTCGCCGCCGTGCACGGCCATGGTGATGGAAAAGACCAGGGTCATCTCGACGCAGGCGATGGGTATTCCCAGCAAGAGTGGCTGCCAAGCGGTATTCACGGCGGAAAGCACGCCGAAGAGCAGGAGAAAGGCCGCAGGTGCGCTGCCCATGAGGCCCCAGGACTCTCGCCACCAACGGCGGATCCAGCCGGGCTCCACGGGCTGTGGCTTGAGCAGCGCGCTCACTCCGGTGACCGTCCCTCTACCCGCAGCGAGAGCCTGCCGTGTGCCAGGGTCGCTTGCAGGTCTGCTCCAGGAGCGACGGCCTGACTGTCCCGGACGATACGGCCACTGGAGTCGCGCAGGATGGCAAAACCGCGCTCAAGCACGGCCTCCGGATTCAGCAACTGCAGCGCCTGCTGCAGCTGCAGGAACCTCTGCCGGGCCTGATCCAGTCGCGCGCGCATGGCGCGCTCCAGCGCCAGACTCTGCGCCGACAGATGGCGTTGGGCTTCCTTGAGCTGACGCTCGGGATGGTGACTGCGGTGGCGGCGCTCCAAATTTTGTAGGCGCTCGCGGGCTTCCCACAGGCGTCGCTGTATGGCCTGATGCAGCCCCTGTTGCAGAGCAGCCAGGTGGCGTTGCTCGTGGTCCAGCGCCTGCCGCGGGTCGCGCAGACGCAGACGCAGGTGATCCAGACGCTGCATGGCCTCGTGCAGCCGACGCTCCATACTGCGCCGCAATTGCTGCTGAAGTTTTTCCGTGCGTTGCAGGATCTCGCTCCCATCGGGGCTTGCCGCCTCGGCCGCAGCCGTTGGCGTTGGTGCCCGCAGATCCGCGGCGAAGTCGGCAATGGTGAAGTCGATCTCGTGGCCGATACCCGTTACCACCGGCAGGGGGCAGGCCCGTATGGCCCGCGCCACGCTTTCTTCATTGAAACACCAGAGATCTTCGGCACTGCCGCCGCCGCGGGCGAGAATGACGAGATCCTCCCGACGCCGCTGTCCGGCGCGTTGCAGCGCCGCGCAGATCTGTGCGGCGGCCTGTTCGCCCTGCACCAATACAGGGTAGACGACGATCTCCAACAGTGGCCAGCGGCGGGCCAGGGTTACGCGGATATCGTGCAGGGCGGCGCCACTGGCGGAGCTGATGACTGCCACGCGCCGTGGCCAGGCGGGCAGGGGGCGCTTGAGCTCGGCGGCGAAGAGCCCCTCGGCCGCCAGTTTCTCCTTCAGGGCGGCGAAACGCGCCTGTAGATCGCCCGCCCCTACCGGGGTCAGACTCTCGATGAGCAACTGAAAATCTCCGCGCCCCTCGTACAGGGTGGGCTGCGCCAAAACCTGCACCTGCAGGCCGTCTTTCGGGCGCAGGCAGCACTGGGCGTTGCGGGTGCGGAACATGGCACAGCGAACCTGCGCCCGATCGTCTTTCAGGGAGAAATACCAGTGCCCCGAAGCGGGCTGTACGAAGTTGGAGATCTCCCCGGTCACCTGCAGCAGCGGAAAATTGCCCTCCAGAATCTCGCGCACGCTGCGATTCAATTCGCTGACGCTGAGTACTGGGATTTCCGCTTCAACGGCCATGCACACACCCTCCAGCCTTGACCCATTCCCACACAGCATTTAAGGTCAGCCTAACACGAATCCTCAGCAAACGACGAGACAAGGAGGCCCCATGGCCGTAGTAGAATTGACCCAGGAAAATTTTGAGGCGACGGTAACGGGCAACGACATGGTACTCGTCGATTTCTGGGCCCCGTGGTGTGCGCCCTGTCGGGCCTTCGCGCCCATTTTTGAGGCAGCCTCCGAAAAGCACCCGGACGTCGTCTTTGCCAAGGTCAACACCGATGTGGAGCAGGAGCTGGCAGGCGCTTTTCAGATCCGTTCCATTCCAACCCTGACCATCTTTCGCCAGCAGATCGGCATTTTCTCTCAGGCCGGATCGCTCCCGGCCAGCGCCCTGGAAGAGGTCATCCAGCAGGCCCTGGCTCTGGATATGGACCAGGTGCGCAAGGAGATCGCCGCGCAGCAGAACGGCCAGGGCGAGCCCTCCGCCTGACCGGCCGTATCGGGCGCCTGCACTTCAGGTGCCCGTCAGTATCTGTGCCAGCATCAGGGCCAGCAGGACGATCACCGCGGTGGTCAGGCCCGTGCGCAGGGGCATGAACCAGGCGGGAAGCTGGACCCGAGAGCGCAGACGCCAGTCTGCCAGCCACTGGGCGATGAAGCCCAGTATCAAAATGAGAATGGCCGTGGGTGGCGCCCACCACAGAGCCATGAAGGCCCACAAGGCGGGGATGACGCTCCAGAGCAGGAGCATCGGTGCCTCGCGCTCCTGCTCCCGATCCAGGGCCAGGCCCCAATGAATGGCACCCAAGAAACTCAGGATGATGGCGGCGTAGAGGTTGCCCAAGGTCGCGGCGACAATGCCATAGCCTTTGAAGAACGCAAAATTCGCCAGTACCAGCGGCAGGATGCCGCTCCAGCCCAGGATCCGAGCCATACTCTTGCTGTCATTCATCGTGGGTGGTCTCCGCGGAATGTTGGCTGATCGGCGCCGAGTTGGTGGAACTGCTGCTGCCGATCCCGGCGGGCTGAATATTGGTAAAGCCGATGACCACCAAGCCCACCATGGCCGCCGCCCACAGCAGCAGGAACAAGCCCATCAGCAGAGTACCCGTCTTTGGACGTTTCATGATCTTTGTCTCCGGTAGTTACCAGGCGCTGACATGGCGCACACCCAAAAAATGCATGTTCAGGGGAATCTCTATGCGCCGGGTCTGTTTGCGCAGCTGCTCCGAGAAGGGCGTATAGGGAAAGGACAGGCGAATGATACGCTCGGCAGCGGCATCCAGTGCCGGGTTCCCCGAGGAGTGATCGACGATGATCCGCTCGAGATCGCCCTGGGGATTCAGCACCACCGTGACCTTCAGGCTACCCACCATCTCACCAGGGTAGTTGAGATCCCCAATGCGCTCCAGCTTCTGGATCCAGCCGGCGATGTAGAAATCGGCCACGGGCCCCGAAGGATTCTTGAATTTGGGCAAGGGTGGGCTGGCCGTCGCCTGCCGCGCCGCCTGGTCCATCTGTTGTTCCAGCGTACCCAGGCTGATGCGCGGCGGCGCCTGGGCTTCTGCTCGGGCATTCGGAGCACTGGCGGGGGTCGCGGGCGCCTTGCTCGACTCCGGCGGGTGTCTCGGGGCCAGAGCCTGAGACACCTTGGGCGGCACCGGTGCCGTCTTCTGCACCTTCGGCTTTGGCGTTGTCATGGGCCGCGGTACGGCTTTGGGCGGCACTTCAGTCTTCGGGGTCGCGCGGATGGGCGGGGCCGTCTTCGGTCGGGCAACGCTGGGGCGACTGGGTGCGACGGGTTGCGGCATGATCTGAAAGGTCTTGTTCTCGACCTGAGGGCTTTTGAGGCGCATCGGATGAGGGGGCGACACGTGCACCCATAGGGCCAGAAACAGCGCTACCAGCAGCGCCGAGAGTCCAAGCCAAGGTAGCAGGCTCTCGCTCCAATGCGGCTTCTCTTCCGGAACCAAGAAATAGAAAGGTCTTTCAGCGCTAAGCAAGGACGCTACACCTCGGCCGGCTGTCGTGGATCTGCATGGCGCCTAGCTTGAGGCATCGCCTCCCATGAGTAAAGGGAGCGCTGCGGTGCAAGGCCTTGTCAGCGGGGGCGGCGCAGCTCCCGCAGCTCCGGCAGGCGCTGGGCCCACAGCAGGGCGAAATAGAGAGCGATGGCCGCGCCGATGAGGATCAGCAGGTGCACGAGACGCTCCCAGAGACCCCAGTGCAACCACTGCAGATTCACTCCTCGTCCCCACCACAGAAAGAGGCCCATGACGGCGGCAGCGAGACTGGTCTGACGCAAGAATCGCCGCCATCCCGGAAAGGGGCGATAGATACCATCGCGGCTCAGGCGCCGGGCCAGCATCGTGGCATTCACCAGCGCTGCGGCGGTAGTGGCCAGGGCCAGGCCCAGTTGCCGAAAATGCCAGGCCAGGATCAGGCTGATCACGACATTGACCAGCACGCTGATGACCCCGAAACGTACCGGGGTTCGCGTATCCTGGCGCGCGTAGAAGGCGGGCGCGAGAACCCGCGCGGCGATGATGGGGACGATGCCAAGGCCATAGCCCACCAGACTCAGGGCGCTCTGCGCCGCATCTTCTGCCGTGTAGGCGCCGTAGTGGAAGAGGGTGATGAGCAGAGGCTCCGCCAGCAGGACGAGACCCAAGGTGGCGGGAAAGCCCACCAGCCAGGTCCAGCGTAGACCCCAGTCCAGGGTGGCGGGGAATTCCGTCGAGCCGCTGGCGGCCTGACGCGAGAGCAGGGGCAGAACCACGGTGCCCAGGGCGACGCCGAAGACCCCCAGTGGGAATTCCACGAGACGGTCGGAGTAGTAAAGGTAGGACACCACGTTGGCACCCACCAGAGAAGCGAGGATGGTATTCAGAAAGAGATTGACCTGGGCCACCGATGCGCCAAAGGCCGCGGGGCCCATGAGTCGCAGGACTTTGGCCACACCCGGATCCTGTCGACGCAGGTGTGGCCAGTGTAGGTGGCCGACACGCCGCAGCGCCGGGATCTGAAAAAGCAGCTGCGCCACGCCCCCCAGGGTCACCCCCCAGGCCACCGCCGCCGCTGGTTGCGGACTGTGCGGCGCCCACAGTAGGGCGGCCCCGATGATGCCCAGATTCAGAAATACCGGACTGAAGGCGGGCACCGTAAAATGGCCGTAGGTGTTGAGGATCGCGCCCGAGAGTGCTACCAGAGAAACCAGCAGGAGGTAGGGAAAGGTGATGCGCAGTAACTCCACCGTCAGGTGGAATTTGCTGGCATCCGCTGCAAATCCCGGTGCAATGAGTAGCACCAGGATGGGCGCTGCGACCATGCCCAGAACCGTCACTACCACCAGAGTCAGGGTCAGCCAGCCGCTGACGTCCTCTACAAAGGCGCGGGTGTCCGCCGCACTGCGCTGACTGCGGTACTCCCCAAGCACGGGGATGAAGGCCTGTGAGAACGCCCCCTCACCGAAGAGTCGACGGAACAGATTGGGAATGCGCAGGGCGACGAAGAAGGCGTCGGCCATGGGTCCGGCACCGAAAAGGTGCGCCAGTACGACATCGCGGACGAAGCCCAGCAGTCGGGACAACAGGGTATTGCTACCGACCTTGAGAACACTGCGAAGGCTTTGGGACACGGCGGAGGAGATTCAGGGCTGGGGAGTGGCGGTAGCGGCTACCGGCTCGAGCCCACTGCTACCTTGCAATTGCCACAGGGCCAGCGGGTCTGGCTCCTTACCGTCAAGCAGAGCGCTGTAGATGGCCGTGTTGCTCAGCACGGCCTGCACGTAGTCCCGGGTCTGCCGATAGGGAATATTGGCGGCGAAGATGGCACCGCTCCAGGGATCCGCCTGCGGATTCCAGCGCTGGAGCCAGCGCGCTACGGCGCCGGGTCCGGCATTGTAGGCCGCTGCGGCGAGAGGCAGCGCGCCCTGGAATCGCTCCAGTACGTGCGCCAGATAGGCGCTGCCGATCTCCAGGTTACCGGTATCGCTATGCAGGTCGGCGGCGGCCAGCATCGGCCTGCGACTCTTGATCCAGGCCGCGGTGGCGGGCATGACCTGCATGAGCCCCTGCGCCCCGGCGGAGGAGGCTATGCCCGGAGCAAAACCCGATTCCTGGCGGATCAGACCTGCGACGAAGGCCGGATCCAGGCCGTTGTCCCGCGCTGCGGCGAGAATGGCCCGACGAAAGGGGAGCACAAAGCCTTGGCGCCAGTCGCCATCGTTGCGCACGCGGGTACTGGCATTGATGACCAGCAGCCAGGCCTGCCGATCGGCAGCGGCGGACGCCGCGGCGCGAACATCGCTGGAGTTGGGCAGGCTATCCAGCAGGTGCTGCCACTCGGCCAAGGCATCAAAGTACAGACCGAGACGATAGAGCGTGATGGCGCGCCGAAAATCTCCCTGGCTGGCCAGCGTCGCCGACGATTGCGGTGCCGGGTCCGGGGCCGAGCTGGGCAGGCGTAGGGGACGTCCCAAGGCCGCCAAGGACAACTGACCTGCATAGTCCCAGGGCGAGGCCAGTCTGGTGAAGGTCGCCCGCGCTCTATCCACCTGTCCCTGCTGCCACTGGGCAAAGGCATTCCAGAACTGCCACTCGCCGCGTTCCCTTTGCGCGGTCGGCATCAGCGCGTAGGCCCGCTCCACCAGGGGCCAGTCGCGGGCGCGCAGTGCGGCGCGCAGCATCCAGGCCGAGACCTCTTCGTCGGGACGATAGCTGGGATCGATGCGATAGGCCTGCGCGTACCAGGTCGCCGCTTCCATGCGCAGCTGACGCGCCGCACTCCAGGCAGACTGATACAGGATTTCGGCGCGCAGGGCCGCCGGCAGCTCTCGTCCCTGACTCGAGGAGACCCAGGCTACGGCGCGTTCCGGTTGCTGATAGGCAAGCTGCAACAGCGCCAGGCGCATGAGCTCCCGGGTCTCGGGGGTCTCCGCGCCCGAGCTTGCCGGATCTATCCGTCCCTCGATCCACGCGCCGGGGTTCTGTACCAGTCGTGGCAGGCTGCGGGCCGCCGGTGCCGGCAGAAAGGGTGCGAACTGCAGGGCCTGCTGAAAGAAACCCTGACGGAAAAAGCGCTGCAACTGCTCCCAGAGAGCCGTCTGGGATATCTGACCGGTAGCCAGCGCCGCCTTGGCCAGGCCATTGCAGGCCTGATCCGTCGGCGAAGCGGCGCGCCACAGGAGCAGCGGCGGTACCAGATCCATCTCCGAGCTCAACAGGGGGTCGCTCGCAGCATAGCAGCGCAGGCTGATGAGCTGCGGTGCCGGTCCCTGGCGATAGACCTGGGCAAAGGCAGTCCAGTCCTGACGTTTGCCCAGCTGCAGCAGCCACTGCCGGCGCAGCAGCTCCGGCGCCACTCCTGAGGGGAATTGTCGAGCGTAGCGCTCGTACTGGGCCTGAGTGAGGGTGGACAGGCGTGGCTGCAGGGCCCAATAGCCGACCCAGGATCCCATATAGGTCTGGCCGAGCTCGGGGAGGGCGCTGGCCGC
>ERZ1669250.262-NODE-262-length-27102-cov-3.064332_pt1 | contig 27102 bp, 23 predicted proteins | sample MGYA00579295_ERZ1669250 | MGnify/ENA primary metagenome ERZ1669250 (study PRJEB41166, sample SAMN08046056) | hot springs metagenome | biome: hot spring; feature: acid hot spring; material: thermophilic sediment; isolation source: thermophilic sediment from acid...
TGTCACTGATTACCCAGTCATAGCGCTTCTCCTCGCTAAATCTACCAAGCATGACCACTGCGTTTTTCCTAGCGCTGAAAGGAGCGGGAGATCCCTTTATGGATGCGGAAGGGGGTAAGGGAGGATTGAGGACCAAGGGATCCTTGCCGTAGATCTTCTTTATCACGCTGGCCGTCCACCTTGAGTTAGTGAATACAACAGCTGCATACTCGAAGGGATTAGGACGCATGTACTTCTCAGTTAGATGCATGTACACCTTCCAGTAGGCACTCATGGGAAAGTGACCGTACCTAGAAGTTATGTGAGGGTCATCTTTATAATAAAAGCCTAGGTGACGCAGCCTTGGATTTAAGCTGGCCTCGAGCGGGAAATGCACGTATTCAAGAACGCGTAAATCCGGAAAGGAGCTCAGAAGAGGCCTGTACGTTGGATCGTCCGTGAAAAGCAATTCAGCATTAGTATCGCGAATAGCCCTTTTGGCCGGAATCCACTCAAATGCAGTGGCCAACAGGCCGAAGGCCTTTGGCCCAACTCCCATGGTGTAGGTCCTCATTCCAGATATATCTATGCCAAACCAGCGCACGTACTGCTTAGGATCAAAGCTGAAGACGCCGCTTAGTGCAACCTTCATGCCCGCCGAACGAAGGGCATCCGCAGCGCTGGCACATACAAGCTGGCCTCCTCCGGGAGTTCCCCAGTAACGATGCATGACAACCGAAGTACTCAAGTGCAAACATAACATGCGTAGCTTAATAAGCGTGACCAGTTTATCCCAAACCGAAACGGTTTTACGCCCGCTAGTGCACCCTAAGCGATTTAAGTCAAAAAGTAAGGGATAAGTTCTGCTGAAAAATGCTATCCGAGCCGAGGCCCAAATAACTAAGTATTCATTAGCGCCAAAAATTAGCTTAGATTTGGCTTTATTAACTTGCAGCATAAGGTCAACCAAAGTAGGGAATTGCCGCGTTCAATACTGTGAAGCTTGAAATGCCACCGCGCTAACTGGGAAGCATACTTAAGCCAATAAAAAATAGAGATTTACGCGTGCAGTCGCACAAAAGAGTTACATTACGTTTCGCGCACAGCTCAACAAAAGGGTACGTTTTCAGGGTCCTAGAGACATATAATAAATTCCGACTTGGAGTCGGTTTAATGTATAAACATGAAGGTTTAATCAGGCAAGGGAGCACTGTTTGCTGCAAGCGATAAAGAGCTCCCATCATAAAACACCACCGATCTCATTCGCCCAACAATGAGTTTTCAATAGGTGCTCGCTTACTACGCGCAAGCAGCTTTTAATGATAAAATCGGCATCGTATCCGATAAACTCCTGAAACTAATGTAACACAATGGAACCCTTAGGAAACGCAGATTCGCGAAATTAAGCTGGAGATTTGGACCCGTTTTTTACCTTTTGCTGGGGACAATAAACCTCTCCGTCCCCTTGAAGAGCTCCAGTTCAGATAACATGTCTTCCAGCTTTTCCCTGTTATCGACTTGGGACACGTCGGTCTGACCCTTCTTGAATTCCTCTATTTTCCCAAGCGTCCCGTCCACAACGAGCTTATATCCTTCCTTGTAGATCACTTTTCTAGAGTGGAAAATTCTTTGCGCCTCACCCTCCATTTCTCTTGGGAGGATGCCACCCTCAAACCATCTCCGTAAATTTATATGACTCCCAAATGCCTCGCTTACAGCGACCTCACCAGTAACGGCGTCACGCATAGCTCCCTCGATAACTCCCTCAATGAAGTCAGGAATTGCGGTTAGGCTTTGATATCCCTCATTCGGCCTTATCTTGTAGTTACCGGGAAACTTCACAATTAGCGGAACCTCGATGAGCTCAGGATAAAGGAAAGCCCCATGCCCATAGTAAGGGTAGTGCCCGTCTTCCTTCATCGCCTGGCCGTGGTCTGAAAGCACAACTATGAGGGATCTCTCGTACAATCCCGATTTCCTCAAGAAATCGAGTAGCCGGCCAATTTGTGCATCAAGCGCTTCCAGGGCCCTTTTATAGCCTTCCCTTATTTCCCTCATTAAGCCCTCCCCAAGAACATGGCCTCCTGATAGCAGATCCAAGATCTCATAAACGGCGTTTTGCTGCAAAACTTCCCACTCAGTAACTGGTTCATGGACTTCCATGAAGTTCATGAAAGCAAAAAGAGGACGCTCATATGAGGAGGAGGTGAAAGCGTCGACGATTTGACGCGCCGCCTTCAGGTGCGGAAAGCCGCGCTCTTTGTACGCCCTTAGCTCCTTCTGGTATGAGAGATGAGAACGCCTGTACTCCCTGTAGTACTCAAGAAGCTTTCCGAACTCTCCCCTGCGCAGGAGGCTAAGGACGATCTCCGTGTGACCCGTGCCGTACTTGGTGGCTTCCTGTCTAACCGACGTATCGGTTTTTATCATTGGAGCATAGTCCCAGCCAGTGAAAACGTTAAAAAAGCGGTCAAAGCCGCTACCAGGTGTCATGAACTGATTCGCGGAAAGACCGACGGCGTTATAACCTTTGCGCCTTAACCTCTCGATCAGGTTAGGGCCGTCGTAAGCGCGCATCTGCTCTAGGATATGCTCGCCTCCTTCTTTTTCGTCCTCGTGAACTCCATGTTCTCTGGCGTAAAGCCCAGATATGAAGGATATGTGCGTGGGCACGGTCCAGGGGGCAGGCGCCACGGCGTTCTGAAAAACTACGGAGTCCCTGGCAAGCGCTTCTAGGTTTGGCGTATGGGTCGATCCCCCGTACATGGGCAAGAAGTCCTTCCTTAGCGTGTCAAGCACTATCAAGAAGACGTCGGGGAGATCGGCCACCGCAATTCACCAGCTATTCTTGTCCTGCCTTACCTTCACATGTAACCGTAGCGCCTCAACGTCTCCATGAAGCCCTCCTTGTCCTGAGCTCTTCCCATCCTCTCCCTCGTGCTCTCCAGGTCCTGCTCCCAAGCTGGCCTGTCATCTACCTTCTTCGAGTCGAACTTCCCGTCCAAGGAGCGATATCCCTTGGCGTAAAGCGGGTGAATTGGAAGTTTGTTCTTCAGCGTGTAGTCCCACACGTTCCTCTCGGTGAAGGGGAGTATGGGGTGGACCCTAACGTGGGGTGGGTCATCCCTTGGGGATATGAATACCTCCCATGACCTGGCCGGGTTCTCGTCCCACCTTATCCCAACGAACAGGGCATCGATCCTGTACCTCCTTATGGCCCTCTTCATGGCGACAGTCTTCAGGAGGTGGTTTCCGACTACGCTTTCAAGGGAGTAGTCGAAGCAGTCCCCGTTGAAGCCAACCTCCCTTGCCTCGCGCCTATTGTCCTCGTCCAAGTCTTGGAGGCATATCTTTCCGTCCTTCACGTGAGATAGGGCATCGTCATTTCTTGCCACGACGACCTGAAATCCCCAATCCTTAGATACCTTGTCCACGAACTGGAGGGTCTCCTCGAAGTGCATGCCGTGGTCAACGAACAAAGCTGGAGGCATTGAGATTCCCCTTCTTTTAACCTCCTCCCTCACCAGGTGAAGGACAACCATGCTGTCCTTTCCTCCAGACCAGACAACGAAGGGCCTCTTAAAGCGCGACAGGGCATCTCCTATGACCACGTTTGCTATGGCAACCTTTGCATCCAGGGATAAGCCTCCCTCGATCCTCCTTCCACTCAAAGCATTAACAGCTGGTGCCTCATTGCTCATAAGTCTTAAGAGCTGACTCTTATAAACCTTTACAGATACGAGGACCTATGGCCCTTAATTAATGCCCCGTAATTAGCCTGCAATACTGAGATTGCCACCCCTTCTGATGAGAGAGACACAAGCAAAAACGCGTAGCTCAAACCATGCATTAATTGATCTACAATGAGTAAGAATCAATGAAATCTAACGCAAACTTTTGCGCTCGTCGACCCAGAAATCTACAGGGAACCCATCAGACCTGAGGCCCGGTTTTGACCATAGTCATGCAAACAGTTATTATCTACTCCAATCGATAAGTTTCCCAGTCGCAAGGGCAAGGCTTGAATCCCACAAAGGAGCGCCAACGTATTTTTACCTGTAGAGGCTGATCAAAACCGCTCTATTGTTTATGGAACACTTCATTTTCTTATCGCTCAAAAGGAAGGGAAACCAGAACCTAGTTCTGTACGATTCATCAATAGTTACGTCCAGCATATTTCCCTCAACCCTGTAAACCTCTATCTCGCGCGGCCGATTCGAAATTAGTAGCCTAAGCACGAGCTTACCGTCTTCGGAATCCCTTTCAACGAGCTGCACTTCGGCCATGTTCAAGTTCAATGAACTGCACAAAGTTAAAAGCCTAGCGGCTGATAAAAATATGTACATTAGAAGGCCTTCGGCTGCGGGATTTTACCCGATGAATGGGCCAGAGCTCAGACACGCGATAAACGCAGCAGCAACATCCAAGTTCGGTCCCGGCTTTCCCCTTACACCGGTTAAGGGAAAAGACGAGATCAAGATATTGGGCTTCGTGGTTCCCCATGCGGGTTACTCCTATTCTGGCCCAATAGCGGCGCATGCTTACTCAGAGCTTTCGACACAAGGAGCTCCTGACTCTGTAATAATAATAGGGCCAAATCACATGGGCTACCCTGGTACGTACATAATGAAGGAGGGAAAATGGGAAAGCCCGTTTGGAATAATTGACGTAGATCAATCACTCAGCAACTCGATTATTGATAGGTTGTCGGTACCCGTCGACACAAATCCATTGGCTCAGGATGGAGAGCACTCGATAGAAGTTCAGATACCATTTTTACAGAGCGTTCTAGGCGACAAGTTCAAGCTAGTTCCCATATCTATGGGTACTTACACTTCTCAAGTGGTTAAAGAGCTGGGCGAGGCCATAGCTAGTAGCGTTAAAATGAGTGGAAAAGACGTAATAATAATCGCCACGACAGACTTCACTCATTATGGAATCGTTTATGGCTATACTCCCGTCGGCTTGAAGGCTCGTGAGGCAAAAAAGTGGGTGTATGAGGTTGACAACAAGCTAATAAAGCTAATAACATCAATGAGCGCTGAGGAGCTCCTTGAAACGGTTTCAAGCAACGGCTACACGATGTGTGGCTCGGGTCCCGTTGCCTCCCTTCTAATAGCACTCAGGAAGCTTGGGGTTAAAGAGGGTAAGTTACTTAGATATGCAACGAGTTATGACATCGCCGGCGGCGGAGAAACCGTTGAAGCCATGGTCGGATATGCGGCCATAGAATTTCCGAGAGATTGATACAGATTGAGGGCTACCACCTCCCCCTCAAGGAACAGGGCAAGAGGATACAGAGCCGAAAGACAGCTGGTCAACTATTTGAGACAAAGAGGATGGGCGGCATGGCGCATACCCACCTCGGCCAGCTCCTCTGAACCGCTTCCAGATGTTCTAGCCGTAAGGGCAAGTGAGTTGGTCGCCTTTGAGGTTAAGTACAGAGGGCAAAAGCGCGGAAGCGCGGTCGTGCACGTTGACGAGGGGCAAGTCGAGAAGCTTTCGCGCTTCTTAGAACCTTTTGCACTTTACAACAGGCACGCCGTTGTAGCTCTCAGGGTCGGAAGAAAGTGGATTTTCAAGCCCGTTTCAGGCGGAAAAGTAAAGGTATCAGGAAAGGAAGAAAATGGGTGGGTCCCTTAAGGCTCACCAAAATACAAGCGCCGCGAAAGGCAAGCGAAGATAAGGATTTTCCCTGATCCAAGGAAATAAGCGCATAAAAAACTGACCATTGACATAAAAGCTGTGAACTGACCGTGCAGAAAGCTGGGGCAAAGGCCAACAAAACCATCGTAAAAGTCGAGCGTCCCTTAAGCGCTTTGGTTTCTAGGTTACGCAGTTTTTAAGGGCGAATAAACTTCGCCGAATTTCCTCAAATTTGAACACGCTCATAAGGCTACCCATAGATAATAGTATTACGTGACATACCAAATCACGGACCTCCGCGTAAGCTCGAAGCAACCTATCCCGATAGCAGAGCCACTAATAGCTAGTCCCTGAATCCACTCCTTGAATGGTCATTCTGATAATGGAGCTTTCAGCTTCCATGTCTTGCGCAAAGAAATAGGCCTTGCATATTAAGATTTATTAAGCAAAAGGAGGCGACAAATCATGAAGTTCGACCCAAGAAAGGAGGCCTACAACGAGGCGTTGGACATGCTTACCTACAGGAAACTTGCAGCACATGAAAAGAATCACGAACTGGCTCAGCTCTTGAACAGACTTGCGCTCATAGAGATGGGCCATGCGAGCTTCTGGCAGAGGCTTTCTGAGAAAATGGAAATGAGAATCCAACCCATGCGTCTTAAAACAAGGCTCCTTGCTAACCTTTACTTAGTATTTAGGAAGCTTTTCGGAATTTCGCTGACGGTTAAGCTTCTGGAAATGCACGAGGAATCCGCCGTAAAGGAGTACTCGATGCTCCTAAGCCAAGAGGGCCTGTTTTCCGACAATGAAAAGAGTGAGCTTGAAGTAATTTTAAAGGATGAAAAAGACCACGAGCAAGCGCTCATCGACGAGGAACTGCGCGCGAATCCTGAGAGAGTAAGAGATGTGATATACGGCATGAGCGACGCGCTGGTAGAGGTCCTGGCAGCCGTGTCGGGCCTTGCAGGTGTACTCGTCAAGCCTCTCCTTGTAGCCGCAGGAGGACTGATCGTGGGAGCATCCGGTACCTTATCTATGGGCGCAGGAGCTTACGTTTCGACACAATCGGAGAAGGAGCTCTCAGGCGCACCCACCGATCAAAGGCATCCAACCTCCTCTGCAATTAAGAGCGCCCTTGTGACCTCGATTTCGTACTTGGTGGGAGTTTTCCCGCCCGTGCTTCCGTACATGCTTAACGCTTCTGGTTTGCTGGGGCTGCTGTTATCCTATACAGCGTCGGCTTTTTCGCTGTTCATAGTTGGATCGCTTGTGGGCGTTTTAAGCGGCACAAAGCCGCTCAACAGGGGAATGGAAATGGTTATAATAGGAATAGGTGCCGCTCTTGCAACGCACGCGATAGGGATTGTAGCAGGGCTCTACCTTCACGTTAACGCCTAGCCATTCTCGAGAGGCTTTCCATAACCTTTTTCCGTAAGGATTGCCTTTGCCTGAGCAACGTCAAGCAGCACGTCAGAATGTATCTTTCTCAAAACCTCCTGGTAACTATAAGCACCACTTTCCACGCCGTCCATAAGCTGCTCTAGCTGCCTTGTAGTTTCATCGCTTACCAAACTTGGGAAGGCAATCCTGAGCTTTTGATCGAGCTCGATTCCACTCTTAGTAGGTATTAAGTAGTTCATCCTACCACTGCTTATTACATACCCATGCCTTTTCAATCTCTCAACGGTAGACGCATATGTAGAGGGTTTACCTATTCCTCTTTTTTTCATCAAGGCAACCAAAGAACCCTCAGAAAGTATGCCCTTTCCAGGTTCTGTGCCCCTTCTGCAACCCACGACAGTGCACTTTTCTATGTCGCCAACCTTGAGCCTCTCGTGCACGTTCAAGTTTGAAATCCTCATCCATCCATCTCTAACTACTTCAACCAAAATCTCGCCCTCTGACTTAATCTCTCCTCTGTCCCACTTCGGCTTTATTTCGACCTCGAACTTCTGTCTCTTAACGTAAGCAGGAGCCATCTGACTTTGAATGAACCGCTTGAATATAAGCGAGTAAAGGGCGTAGTGAGGCCAACGGAGCTCAAAGGGAATCCTCATCAAGCCCTCTTCTACCGCATTCCTAAGTTCATCTTCTCCCATTGGTCTGGTGGGCCTTATGGCCTCATGCGCCCCCTCTGGCCCCCACGAACGCGGCCTGTAAAGAGAGACCGCCTCAGCAGGCCATTTTCCCTCTATGAAGGTCTTGGCAAGCATCATTCCACTCGATGATATGTGAGTACTGCTCGTTCTATGATAAGTTATAAGGCCTGCCTCAAAGAGTTCTTGAGCGATCCTCATTGTCTCCTCAACTCCCATCTTAAGGTAGAATGACGCAGCGAGGAGAAGCTCATCCGTAGTGAACGGTGGAGGGGGGTTTTCTTCTTCCTCGCGCTCGAAAACCGACACGACGCGGGCTTCCGAGCCACCGAATATCTCTTTGCACGTCTTCTTGTTCAGCTCTTTGGGCAGCTGAATAACTAGTCTTACGTGAGCAGGTTCAAGCTCCAAAGTTGCGTAGACGTGGATATATTTGTCCCTCTCGGCGTAACGCTCAACTATCCAATCTAGGGCGGGCGCCTGCACCCTTCCGGTGGCCACCGGCAAGGGCCTTCCCTGTAGCTCTGCAAGCGCTTTGGCAACGTGAAAGGCAACCCAGCGGTCATCGATTCTTCTCACCACCTGCGCCTCAGTTAGCCTTTCATCAACCGCTCTCGGCTTGGAAAGTGCATCAAGAACAGCATTCCTTGTTATCTCATGAAACGCGGCGCGAACTATGTTTTTATTATAAGGGGACAGTACCATCATCACGTCCCATGCTATCCTTTCTCCTTCTATATCAGGGTCTGTGCAAACGTAGACCGTATCGACTTCTGATGCCATCTGCCTCAGAGCCCTAATTACGCTGTATGAATCCCTGACATAGCTAGACCCACAAGCAGGACATGAGGAGCCCTCTGTGAATGTAAACCCGCAAACCATGCACTTCTTTATAGTTGTGAAAGATGGAAGATATTCGCCGTTGACCTCCTTTACCCCAAACTCTCCTTGACCTGGAATTGGAAGATCTAGAAGATGACCACCCGTAGCGACTATTGTTAAGGGGCGATGACCTACGTTTACCTCGTAGGCGAGGATGCCGCCAGCGTTCTTACGTATGGATCTTCCAAAGAAAGAGGATATGGTTCTAGCCTTGTTGGGCGATTCCACAACCATGAGCGCTGGGCTTAGGGGCTTTAAGCCATTGCCACCGCTCCTCTCCTCGCTCATCCTCTTAGCGAGGGCATCCCAGTCCACTTGATGTACTTCGCGCCATTCGATGTCCTGTATGTAAAGCTTGGCCTGCCTCTCAAGCGCATCCATGACCGCTTCATCATCAACTATAACCTCGGAAAGACCAGTTGTAAATCCCTCTCTCCCTATCCTAGATGTCCTACCCGAGGCCTGAAGGTAAGTCATAAGATCGGGTACAAGCAGGTAAAGCGATCCTCCTTTTTCCCTAACTATCAGCCTTTCACTTTTCTTTAGCGCCTCCACAGCACCTTCCCTGTTCAGAAGGATTGAGAGCCTTTCCCTTGCCTGGTTTACCTTGTCGAGAACTCTTTGCATGTACTGCTGCTTTTCATCCTTTTTGTCTTCGGTTTTGTGTTCAGTGCCGTGACCCATGTTTTTGACATTTTTCTCAAGAGCCTTGAACTCCTCCTGGCTCAGCGGCCTTATCATCCTCCTTAGTTCTGACGCGAGCTTGCGAGCCTGAGAGTCGTTAAGCGCCGTTCCAAGCTCCCACAAAAGCTGATATATCCTGACGGGATTTGTCTCGTCACCACTTATCTTAAACATGAACTTAGGAACCCCCACGAAAATGGCGTACCTGACCGCCGCGGGTAGGTCAAGGCCTCTGACCAGAGGACCATAGTAGCTGGCAAGACCAATTAGCGCCCATATCTTACCGCGCTCGAGCTCTTGTACAAGCTTAACAGATCTCTTACCCTCAGCTAGCTCGACCGGTAGTCCCCTCTCTTTCATCTTGGCATAGAGATCCTTGGCAAATCTAGATCCAAGATCATGAGAAACGAAGATAAGCCCGCCGGCACCTAACCTCTGTATCTCCTTGATCGGCTCCTCCATTAGGTCTCCTCTAATTTTCACGTCTACTACGTTCCTAGTGCCACCCAAGCCCCCCTCTACGTTCATTCCAAGCAGCACGTCCAGAAGCACTGCTCCCTTTCCCTTAGCTCTAGCCGTAGCACTTGTCAGCACGACCTGTGCGGTTAGGTGAGGGACGCTTGACATGAGCTTATCTATCTCTATAAGCGTCCTCTTGGCCGACTCCGGATCCCTTCTGGCCAACTTCATGGCGTTGAGCCGCCCAAAGGCAATTTTAGAAGCTAACTGCAGGTCCTCATGTTTGTACCCTATCAGCTGGAGAAGCCTTTCAAGGTTTTTCGAGGACCTCAGTATTGCATCAACGTCATCTACGAAAGCTATATCAAACCTGCTACCAATGAGCTCTTGAAAGTGAACCCTTAAGCCGTTCGAGGTAACCACAACAATGGAGTCCTTTGGACTACCTCTCTCAAGCTTCAAAGCGGAAGACGTGAACTCGGCAATGCTAACGCCGAGCCCACTAGAAAATTCCCTCAGCCTCTTTGATACCTGTGAGGCAAGAAGCGTAGTTGGTGTTAGGAAAATCACGTGCTTTCCTCTTAAGGCTAGGAATAAAGCCATGACCTCAGAAAACACGCTCTTCCCAACTCCAGGTGGAGCGACGAGAGCAAAGCTTTCCCCGCTTAGAACTCTTACCGCCCACGAGACCTGCTCCTTGTAAGGCTTTTCGCCCGTTATTTTCTCAAAGAACTGCGAAAAGGAGGCGGACAGCTCATCCATTTTCACTACTGAATCGTATTCCGCGTAAGTTCCAAACTGCTTGAGCGCATTTGCAACTGCTACGTGAAATTGAGCGGGCGAAAGCTGATCCCTTAAGCTTATAAGTCCTGCCGCATTTGGAAGGCATTTTTCGCAAGGTAGGCCATACCTAAGCCTCTCGTCGCTTATCTCGCCTCTGCAGTTTGGGCACATTCCCTCAAATAGCGCTTTCACAGCACTTCGTCTTTAACTAACGTTTCTGGTTAATAAACCTTGGCGCGTATGTGATTTTTCTTGAAGGCTCGCAGTGGCCGCAAAAAAGCTATAAGGAGGAACCACTAATTTATATGCGGCCATCGTCTAGCCTGGTCTAGGACGGCAGCCCTCCAAGCTGTTGACTCGGGTTCAAATCCCGGTGGCCGCACTCAAAAGATCAAAGGAACCTTTCAATGAATGACCTGCTGCGCTTATCAGTAAGCTTGTTTAAGTCGATCGTGTATACGTTGCTATCAACGTCGATAAGTATTAGCCTGTCTCCGTAGTTCATTATGTTACGCCTTCCCCTTGTGCTGAACCTTCTCCTTCCCTTATCCGTTACAACCTCCCACACAAATTCGTCTCCCGTGGTGGTCAGGTTCAAAACCTGTGTTATCCTTGGTATGAAGTAGAGCTCGTCCAACAGGCCCTTAAGAGCTGACAACGATGCCTCATCCAACTTCCTAATATCCTTTATCATGCAAACGTCCGTCCACTCGCCCGAGTTGAACCTCGAAAACACGACAAAGTTAGGGTTCGTAAGGGGGAACGGCAGGCGGGGTATAAGACCTTCATAGCGTTGCTTTCCCACTTGCAGATTCACGAATGAGCTGCCCGGTTCCCTGTAAATCTTAACGCTTACCTCTTCCAACAAATTGAGCTCCTTTATGAAGTCATCTATTGGCACTTACCATCACCTGTTTTTGTCCTTGCTCTTCCTCGTATTGAACCCTGTACATGGTGGCGTAAAGGCCATTCTTCTTCATCAGTTCTTCGTGAGTACCGCTTTCTACTATCGTGCCGTGATTCATCACTATGATCTTGTTTGCGTTCCTTATCGTTGAAAGCCTATGCGCAATTATTATTGTGGTTCTGTCCTTTACCAGGTTGTTAACGGCTCTCTGTATCTGTTTTTCAGTGACCGAGTCGACAGATGAAGTTGCCTCATCCATTATTAGCACCTTTGGATCGGTTATTATTGCCCTCGCGATCGCAACCCTCTCGCAGCAGCAATTATCCTTTCGGGCTCGACGCTTCCGAGACCATAAGATATGTTGTAAGCAACGCTACCATCGAAAAGGAATGGGTCTTGTAGAACAATTCCCACCTGTTTTCTCCACGACGATCTCCTTATCTTTCTCAAGTCTACCCCGTCAACGTATATAGCGCCAGATTGCGGATCGTAAAAGCGCATCAGAAGCTTTGTGATCGTGGTCTTGCCCGCTCCCGAAGGACCAACTATTCCCAAGGTGGTTCCAGCTGGTACATGAAAGCTCACGTTATATATGACGGGAAGGAAAGGCTCGTATCCAAATGAGACGTTGGAAAAGGTTATATCTCCCTTTACCTTTAGGTCGATTGCATCCTCGCTATCGGTAATCTGTGGCTCCTCGTTCATTATCTCCATGACCCTTTCGGCAGACGTGAGAGCTTGCTGCATGGGCTGGAAAAGGTTCGTGAGCGTATTTATTGGACCGTAAAACTGACCCATGTACATAGTGAACGCAATCAACGTTCCCAGCGGCAAACTGCCAGCAAGTACCTGCGTCCCTCCGTAGAACCATATGAGCACTGTCCCAACGCTAGTAGCAAAGCCCAGGAGCGGGAAGAAGCTCAAGTTTAGCTTAACGGTATCCATGTTGGAGGTCACAACTTCCTCCATCTTTTCCCTAAGCCTTTTCTGCTCCCTTTCCTCCTGGGAGAAAGATTTAACCACTATAACCCCTGGGATGGTGTCCACAAGAAGCGTGTCCACATCTGCCCACTTTCTCCATGCCCTGTGATAAAGCGCGTGTGCCCTCTTTCTGTACTGAGGTATCCCCAGGGCAATTATGGGAACAGGAACAAGAACGAAGAGGGCAAGCTTCCAATCTATGAGGAATATTATGGCACCAATTCCCACGAGAGTAAGGACGCTAACTATAAGGCTCTGAATGCCCCAAACCAGGAACCACTGAACCCTTCCCACGTCATCAACCACACGGGAGAGGATCCTTCCTGAGCTCATCCTGTCGTAGAAGTCCATGGAAAGCCGCTGAAGCTGCGAGTAAACGGAGTTTCTCATATCATAAATTATCTTTTGACCTATCCAGTTCAGGAAGTAGCTTGAACCAACGCCCAGCGCTATACCAAACCCGTAGGCGCCCAATGCCGCAAGCACAAGCGGTACGAGCAGCCTTACCTCGTGTCCAGTAAATACCCTGTTAACCAGTAGCTCTATAAGATAAGGAGGCAAAAGGCTGGCAATCACGCCAAGCACCGAAAAGCTAAGACCCAGAATCATTTCCTTCTTGTACGGCTTCAGAAATCCGAAGAGCCAAGCGTAAATGTTTCCCTTTTTCTTCCTCGGTTTTTGGACCTTTAGCTCCAGCGCATTTCCCTTTAGATCCAAGAGCTCAGATACGAGTATGACCGCCTTTCTGAAGTCCTCTGCCTTACTCTTCGAAAAAGTGACTATCCTTACCTTTTCGCCTCCAAGGCCAAGTAAGAGCTCTCCCATGCCTAGATGATCGACCGCCTCTATCGACTTGACCTTATCCATGGGATATTCCTTCATCGTCTTCCCGACAACCAAGATCTTTTTGGGAGTGACCAAAAGCCATCTTTCACCGTAGAACCCATTTTCATCGATATCCGACTTCGCGTAGTACAGCACTTCATCGCGCTGCACGTTTGCGGTCTGCAACACGTTGTCGGGAATTTGCTCTTCTGATGACACCAACAATCGCCCTTAGCCCCTCCAGCGAGGGATATATAAGCATTTTCACGTATTTATCCTAAATTATACGAAAAATTCAATTATTTAACCGGTTATTGCTATCTTTGTTTAAAGCCTTCTTCAAAATTTCAACGATTACTTTCGGATCAGCCCTAGCCTTGGTTTTCCTCATAACTTGCCCAACTAAGTAATTCATTGCTTTGGGATCCCTTTTGGACTTCTCATACACCTCTGGGTGCTCTCTAATCACTTCGGCCACAAGAGCAGCCAAGGTGTTCTCGTCCCTCATGGGGGTCGGTACCTCATCGGGGAGCCTTCCCGTCGCTATGAGCTGCTTGAGCTGCCTTTTGGCTATCTTACCAGTTATTTCTTGCTTTTCGTACATACCTATTATTTTAACCAAATCATTAATCAAGGGCTCCAGGTCCTTCAGTTCCTTCTTGAAGTCAGAAAGATCCCCGAGTATTTCGTTCATGAGCCAGTCAGCGCTGTCAGAGGCCTCAAGCCCCGATCTCACCATTTCCTCGAAGTAATCGGCTAACCTCTTTTGTGATACAAGTACTCCGGCCTGGTAAGACGTTAGGCCGTACTTTTCAACAAAGCGTTCCGCCCGCTGATCTGGCAATTCCGGTAACGAGGCGCTAAGGGATTCAACAAGAGAGGCCTCAATCCTAATCGGTGGAAGGTCGGCCTCCGGGAAATACCTATAGTCCTCTTCCTCCTCCTTAAACCTAGGTGCAACCGTTATCCTATTGAGCTCATCCCAGTGTCTGGTCTCCATGCCTACCTTTCCTCCCCTTTCAACTATCATCACCTGCCTCTGGACTTCGTAGTTAAGCGCCTTCTCCACGTCCTTCGGGGAATTTATGTTCTTAAGCTCAACCCTTTCTCCGCCATCTATGCTGATATTTGCGTCAACCCTCAGGGAGCCCTCAAGTGAAGTATCAGTCACGCCCAGGTGTTCGAGTATGCTTGCGTACTTCTCTATGAACTGGCGAGCTTCTTTCGGAGACGAAATATCTGGTTCGGTCACCATTTCGCAAAGGGCAACGCCCGCCCTGTTGTAGTCCACAAGTACGTATTCACTTGATAACAACGACGAAGGATAAACTATTTTGGCGACATCCTCTTCTAGCTGAACCCGCCTTATCCTCACGCGCTTGGTCAGTTGACCTGTTTGCAGATCCAACCAACCTCCCTTAGCAATGGTTACCCCTCCACCCCTGTCGTACTGAGAAATCTGGAAGTTCTTTGCCATGTCCGGATAGAAGTAATGCTTCCTGTAGAAAACGGTCTCGCTCGCGGGCTGAGAGTGCAGTGCAAGAGCTATCTTTAGTACCTCCTCTAGCGCCCTCCTGTTCAGCCGCGGAAGAGAGCCAGGAAGCCCTAGGCACACAGGGCAAACGGAGCTGTTTGGTGGTAATTGTCTGTAGTCGGCCGAGCAAGAGCAAAATAGCTTGCTCTTCAATGACGTTAGCTGGGCATGCACTTCAAGACCTATCATTATGCGGTGTTCACTCAAGTCTTGCCACCACTGATGCCATCTCGACCTTGCCCATTTCCTCAAGCTCCTCCGCAGCCTTAATTACCCAGTCATCCCTAAGGGGAGACGACATGAGCTGGACGCCTATGGGCATGCCGTCTGACGACCTGCCAAACGGAATCGATAAAGCAGGTATACCTGACAGGTTAACAGGCACAGTGTCTAGGTCAAGCAGGTACATGGATAGCGGATCCGCCGTCCTCTCACCAAGCTTCGGTGCTGTAGTTGGATTGGTTGGGCTTATGAGAAACTGGTAGTCCTTTAGGGCTCTTATAATGTCCTCCCTTATTTTCGTCCTAGCTGCAACGGCCTTTAGATAGTAAGCGTCGTAGTAACCCGAACTAAGCACGAAAGAACCCATCATAACCCTCCTCTTGACCTCAGGCCCGAAGCCCTCTCCTCTGACCCTAGAAAAGGCCTCGTTCCAGTCCTTGGCATCAAGGGGACAGGGCATGCCGTACCTTATGCCATCGTACCTCGCGAGGTTGCTGCTCGCCTCGGCCGAGGCGGGGAGGGAGTAAGCTGGCAGGGCCAAGTAAAGATCTGGCATTGATATCTCCTCAACGATTGCACCTGCCTCTTCGAGAGCTTCCGCAAAGCCGTATGTCACTTTGGCAACATCATGGTCAACGCCTTCTGCCAAGGTCTCCTTTATTATGCCAACCCTCAAACCCTTGAGCCCGGGAAAGGCAAGCGGAGGGGAAAAGATAGTGGTCTGATCCATCGGGTCTGGAGCCGCGGAATTTCTCATTACAGAAAACAGGAGATCCATGTCCTTGGCCGTGCTGGAAAAACCTCCAATCACTTCTATGCTATTTGCAAATGCAACTAGACCGTATCTGCTCACCAGCCCGTAAGTGGGCTTTAGCCCATAGACTCCAGTGAAGCTGGCAGGGCACCTAACCGATCCTCCCGTGTCGCTTCCCAAGGCAAGTGGTACTTCCCCCGATGCAACCGCCGCGCCACTACCCCCGCTACTGCCTCCAGGCACCCTGTCCAAGTTCCATGGATTCCTTGTAGGTCCAAAGGCACTGTACTCTGTGCTGCTTCCCATGGCGAACTCATCAAGATTTGTTTTTCCGATTATCACGGACCCGCTCTGACGAAGCTTAGTGACGACGGTTGCGTCGTAGGGCGATACGTATCCAGTGAGTATTTTGCTGGCGCAAGTAAGCGGCATGCCCTTTACCGCTATGTTATCCTTCACAGCAATGGGCACTCCAGCCAGTGGGCCAGGATCCCGACCCTCCTTAACCAGAGCATCAACGGCACGAGCAGCTTCTAAAGCACCTTTTTCGTCTACGTAGAGAAAAGCGTGGATCTTGGGTTCCCAACGGGAGATCACCTCTAGGTACCTCTCAACGATCTCTTCAGCAGACGTTTCTCCGCTCCTTACCCCGTTGGCGATCGAAACGGCACTCATTTAAGTTCACACAATTTTTGGCGCCTTTATGTACCTACCCTCTTTATTGGGAAATATGTAGGTGAAATCTCTGCCCTGTTCACATACTTTATCTTCTCTAAAAACGTTCCTTATATCGACAAGTCTTTCGGTAGGCGAGGGAGCTGGAAGGTCCTTGGAGGCTATGACTGAAAAGTAGCTTAAAATGGAGTTGAACTGAGCTGCAAAAACCGGCACCTCGTCTTCTTTGAGGCTTATCCTAGACAGGAAGGCGACGCGCTTAACCAATTCCTCATCAACTTTGGGCATAGTTACTTAGGACAGCGACATAAGTGTTTTGCGTTCCTCCAGAGGCAACAAGGATATTCCGCTGTTGAACAAGGCAGCAATGCATAAATTTCATTGGATACTCCTAACTCTGGTTCAAATGCGCGTTGAAGCCGTTATCTTCGATCTTGACGGGACGCTTGTGGACTCGAGGCAGGCATTCCTACATCAAAACTTGGACCTACTCAAGGAGTTCGGCAAAAGAGATGCCAGAATGGAGGAGGCCATCTCACTTCTGGGCCAGAGCCCATCACAGATACTATCCACCTTTGGCATACCGAAATCTGAACACGAAAAATACGTGGCAAAAATCGATATGAGCTACATAAACTACTACATGAAAAAGTACGCAAAGCCCTTTTCAGGTGTATCTCAATGTCTGAAGAAGCTAAGAGATAAGGGCATAAGGATAGGGGTTGCGACTAACACAACTCGGGAGATACTTGAGGAAACTCTCAAGTGGGTTAAGATAAAAGACCTGGTGAACGTTGCGGTTTGCGCCGATGGGACCGTTAAGGAGAAGCCTGAACCTGACATGTTGCTGCAAGTAATTGAAAAGCTAAACGTGAGCTCGGATAAGGTAATTTACGTGGGCGACACTGAACTCGACGTGTTGGCCGCAAAGAAAGCGGGCCTATCCTGCTTCATAACGGTGTCTTCGGGCATAGGAAGACTTGAGAACATAATCAACCTGAGACCAGACGTTTTAATCCCAGGCGCGTCGTGGGTATGCAGGGTAATCTCTGCTCGATGCGGAAACGAAAAGTATCTTTCACATCTTAACATACGCTAAAAGCAGTCATATGTCATTAGCGATTTATCAAAAGTTATTCGACTCACGCATTCCAAATACCTACCCGCCAGGAATATCTCCCTTTTCGCATAGTTCCACAGGATCAACGGCAAGACTTGGCACAAACAATAAGCGATAGATAATCGATCTATTTAGCTTTAAGCCACTTTACCAGACGGCAAAACTTCATACACGTGCAGTTCTAGCCTTAAAACTCCTAAAAAAGCCCAAGTAGAAAATCTTAACCGGCCTTGGGTTCGTAATGAAAATGACGAACCCGCTGGCAATAGCTACTTGGGATTTCGGCCTGGAGGCCGTCAAGACCGCGGCAGAAGAACTAAGGAAGGGTAAACCAGCGATCGATGCGCTTGAGGCAGGCATAAGGACCGTTGAGTCCCTAGGCATAAGGAGCGTGGGAATGTCGGGACTCCCGAACACTAATGGGGAGGTTGAGCTGGACGCCTCCATAATGACAGATGATGGAAGAGCAGGAGGGGTGGCGGCGGTCAAGGGGGTTGAGCACCCAATAACCCTTGCAAGAAGGGTAATGGAGCTGACTCCCCACGTGCTATTAGTGGGCGAGGGGGCAAGAAAGTTCGCAAAAGCCCTGGGAATGCCCACAGACACCAAGCCCTCAGAACAGGCCATAAAGCAATGGCAGGAAACGAGGGAGCAAGCAATGAAAGCGCCCAGAGCTGCACCAGATCCTTGGTTCTGGGCCCAAGTATCTCACGACACCGTGGGTATGGTGGTGCTGGACGAGAGCGGTAACCTTGTGGCAGGGGCATCAACAAGCGGCCTCGCCTTTAAGATGCCAGGACGTGTTGGTGACAGCCCAATTGTGTGCGCTTGTGTGTACGCTAGGAAAGGATATGGCGCCGTTGCGGCGACTGGTATAGGAGAGATAGCCATAAGAAACGCGCTTGCTTACAGGGCTGTAATTCTAATGAAGCAGTTTCCAGCGAAGGACGCCCTTGACGAGGCACTTAAGGAGGTACGCCTGAGAGAGCCAGAATCCAAGGAAATCTCAATTATCGGTGTAGACTACATGGGAAACTGGGGTGCTTCAACCTTGAGGGGGCAGTTTCCATTTGCTATTTGGGATGGAGAAGCGCCCAGATTGCTTAGAGCGTATGCTCCGTGATGTGTTAACCTGAGAGCTTCGCGATGCTTTCCTTCCATGAAAGGATTTTACTTATGGCTGTTATAACGTCGTCTATGTCTTCCTTGCTTATGAGCGGGGACACTGGTAACGAGAACACCTCTTTAGTCAGCCTTTCAACGTTAGGGCAAATTCCCTGCGGGTAACTGCGAGACACGCCATAGAAAGGACAGGTGTACGGACAACCCTTGGGCCTTACCCTCTTCTCCTGGAAAAGGGGGTCAAGGTAAAGTGCCCGGGGATAAATTGGCCTCAAGTTTATGCCCTCAGCGGCTAGGGCCTTACTGAGCAAGCCTGGGGAGATCCCTAGTTCATCCTCAATGAACCTTGGAGCGTAGACGTGATATACATGCTTCACGTAGCTGGGAGCCTCAGGAACTACTATGCCCTTTATTCTGGATAACTTGGAGTTATAGTACGCAGCGTTGGATTCCCTTATGGAATTGAACTTATCGAGCTTCTTGAGTTGTGATAAGCCAAGTGCGGCCTCCATGGCGGGCATCCTGTAATTGTACCCGAGCTCCACGTAGTAATACCACGAGGGCTCGCCGTGCTGCCTTATGAGCCTAGCCCTTTCAGCTATTTTCTCATCGTCGGTTACTATCATGCCTCCTTCGCCTGTGGTCATGTTCTTGCTCTCGTAGAAGCTAAATATGGCCGCATTTCCGAAGGCCCCTACCTTTCTTCCCTTGTACATAGCGCCGTGGGCCTGGGCAGCGTCTTCTAGAATCATTATCCCATGGCGATTTGCGATTTCCACGATTTCATCCATCTCCGCCGGTCTTCCAAAAAGATGGACTGGAATGACAGCTTTGGTCCTACTCGTTATGTTCTTCTCAAAGGACTCAGGGTCGAGGTTGTAGCTAGAGAGCTGAACGTCGGCGAAGACTGGTATGGCGTTAGCATGTATCACGGAGGTTGCCGTAGAAACGAAGGTGTAAGGAGGGACTATGACCTCATCTCCGGGACCCACTCCCATGGCTTGAAGCGCGGTGTGAAGCGCAGCGGTACCGGAGTTAACGGCTATCGCATACTTTGTTCCAATGTACTCGGCAAAAGCCCTTTCAAATTCCTGAACAACTGAGTTAGACAAAGAGGAGAGCTTCCCAGATTTCAGCACGTCTGCTACCGCTTTTACGTCATCGTCACCAATGTAGGCACCATGGGGCAATGGCTTGCTCCTGACAGGCTTACCTCCTAAAATGGCTGGTTTGTCGCTTTCCATTTTTACACGAGGGCAATCCTTGAGGTACATTTAAACCTGAGTTCATCACGCTTTCTCTTTCATGTGGAAGCCTTCGCGTATTAGCAAGTGCAAAGGCGTGTAAAATCCCTGGAAGTAATTCTGGATGACCCTTGGTCTCGGAAATGACCGATTATCTGGCGACCGCGCACGCCGAGCACGACAAAGAGCGTCTAAGCAAACAACATCAATCAGAAGCTCGAGCTTCGGAGCGCTCGCCAGCTACCACGCCACTCTAAGGCAAGTATGAGAGCTGAACCAAGGAAAAGCGCGCTCGAAATGGGTTATCCTGCGCAGATCATAAGTACATCTTCAAACTTGGCTTGCGCACCTTTCTGAACAAGGGTAGCTTAACCATTCGCTTACACGCGCAACGCACTTAAGTAAGCGCGGGAGAAATTACAGGAAAACCAATGAGAAAAAAGCTCATAGAGATATTGGGGTGCCCAATGTGTGGGCACTACCCGCTTCAGCTAATAAGCATCGAAGAAAAAGAGGACAAGGTATTTCAGGGGATACTTTACTGTCAAAACTGCAAGAGGTGGTACCCCATAAGGGATGAAATCGCTATTATGCTGCCCGACAACATGAGGGACCAGAAGAGAGATGATGAGTTTTACGCGAGTTACTCGAAGTACTTTAATGAAAATGGTATCCTGAGGAACTGGCAGACAGCAGATAAGGCATAGATCGCCTTTTGATGTATTGAAGTCCGAATTTCCAGCACCTATAAGCTTCCCTTATGAGCCAAGACCTTTTTTGGGCCATGAATGAGTTTGAGGCCATTGAAAGCTCCCAAATACCCATGAAGAAGGGATTGTAAGCCGTAAGAGCTTCGAAGCTAAGTCCAGTACGAACTGAGTAAGTTTTAAACATGATCCCAATGTATGGTTCGGCTTCGCTAGGGTTTCCAGCGTACTGCTCGAAAGCGAACTTTAGCTCTGCCGCAAACTCTCCAAGATCTTCGACAGGATATCCGTAGTGATACATTTGCAGGTCGAAGGCCGTAAGATGAAACTCGTCATAACAAAAGTTCGTGGGATTAGGATCTCCATGAAGGGGCACAACGGGAAGAGGGAGGGGAAACTCCGCTTCCCAGATTTTTCCCGCCTCCATAAGTTCGTTCTCAAGGGAACCAGCGCGAACGCCTAGCACCTTCCTGCGCCAATCTGGAACCCACCAGGTTTTCGGTGTAGGTTTCGTCATGTGGATCCTCGCCAAAAGCTCGGCAACGCCATTTATCTCGTTAACCAAGCTTCCCCTAGCTTTTATCTTACGTCTTAGTTGTTCAAGAAGGTTAATCCCGGTAGCTTTTTCTTCGGCTAGCGCGTAGTAGTTCCCCAAGTAGTATCCAAGCGGTTTGACCACCCTATAAGCTCCATCTCCCAGTCCGTCGTTCCATAGGCTTTCAAGCGCTTTGTATTCTTTCATCAGCCTCCTCTCCTTTTCTCCTTCGTCCACTGGATCTTCCCCATACAGCTTAACTATTATCGACCTTCCTGTGGCATCCCGAACCTCATATATCGGGCGCCTGGCATTAAGACGAACACATCCTTTGCTTGAAAAGCCTCCTAGGCTGCTCAGCCAAGCCGAGAAGCCAAAGTCCGCGCCCTCAACCGATTTACACACGCCAGATATCCGAGTGAATTACATTGCCTTCATAAAAGCATTTTTTACCGTCAAGCCGCGCAAGTCTCAGAACGGCCTGCCACCTTGCTGGGACAGCGCCCATTGAAGGCGGCTAAGCATAGGAGCAAGCTCTTCTTTCTTGAAGGCGGCCTTTAGCGCTGGATCTACCAGGTCTGATGACTCTCCCTCTGCACCCCACCTAGTTCCTGCTCTTATGTCCTTTTGAAGAGGTCTAAGCACAGATGAACCGCTTCCGACCTTGGCGCCCAGCACGTCGGCGGCAATTAGACAAAGATCCCCTATTAGGCCTTTAACGCGTGCATTCGAGATGACCGTGTACCTTCCTACGTAACTGTTCTCGATGATTGAGTTCTCGATTTTCGCAGGACCGACAATTATGGAGTCCCTGATGGCAGAGTTCACCACAAGGACCGACCCAAATACGGCAGCGTTACCCTCAATTTTGCTTCCTCTTACTGCAGCAGATCTTGACACAAGGTAATCAGGCGAAGAGGTTTTTGCCTTTAGCGCCTCAAGCGACCTTGCCAGAAATTCCCAAGCCGTATCTATGAGGACCTTGGGCTGGTTGCGCCTAAGAAGCTCGTCGTAGATCGTGTGGGTCGTTATTATGGGCATTACCTTTTGTCCTATGGCGGCCACCGCCTGTTCGTCTATCAGGTTTCCTAAGAAGGGCATGATGGCCTCTGCGTCTTCCCTTGGGACGTAGGCGTAAACCAGCCTCTTGCCCTCAACCATTCCTCTGCCTTCCGGTACCGCCCCTCTAAGGAAGTCGTTGATGGCTTTTTCAAGGATATCCTCTTTGATTAGAGCAAGGCTGTTGACAAGAAGTAAGCTATCATCTTTGAACGAGGGCTTCGCCCATCTTCCCGCAAACTGCACCTCGAATCCTGAGAACCTTGATAACCATATGTCCGATATCCTAGCATCGCCGAAAAATAGCTCATAGGCTGCAGTGGTATCGGTAAGGGGGCTCATGCCCCTCGCGTCGTCCTCGAAAAGAACAACCTTCATGACTACGACGTAGCACGCGGCATATAAGTATTGTACAGGGGAAACGCTAGCGTAACCCTAAAGCATAATGATCTTCACGACCCGTTTCAATGACCTAAGGCTGGCTTTCACGTTTATCTTGTCAATGTTTGTTGGCTCAATTTAACCTGCCTCTCCTTCCCTAGGCGCAACCCAAAGATGTATATCGCCCCGAGGTGTTTAAACCTATGATGGATCCAAAGGTACTGGATGATGAAAAATTCATAAGCTCCGTAGACAAAGAGGGGGAACTGAAAGCTATCTCTAGGTATGAGGAAGCCCTCAACGATCACATAAAAGGGCTTCCCACTTTCAAGGGTGAAGGGGGAGAAGAGGTACTGATAACCGGAATGGGGGGTTCAGCTATTGCGGGAGATTACTTAGATAATTGGCTATCTCCAACGCTCGAAGTACCCATATACGTTTGGAGAGACTACAGTCTTCCCGCGTTCGTTGATAACAAGACGCTGGTTGTAGCCATATCCTACTCCGGCAACACAGAGGAAACCCTGTCCGCCGCTAACCTTGCCATCAAGAAGGGTGCGCGTGTCGTCGCAGTCTCGTCGGGAGGAGAGCTTAAAAAACTTGCAGACGATAACAAGATTCCTCTCTACCAAGTTCCCAAGGGTATGCAACCTAGGGCGGCGCTTCCTTTTCTTTTGGCTTCCGCCTCAAAAGCCCTGTTGGATCAGTGGATAATAGGTAAGAAGGAGTGGAACGAGCTCTTAGCCCTACCCAACGGTATATCAGCCACCCTTTCACAGGTGTTACCCTCCGTTCCGCTGGAAAAAAACGAGCCAAAAAGAATTGCAGTGGAAATGTTTGGAAAAATGCCGATAATATACGGTTACGAGAAGTATCAGTGCGTTGCAAGGAGATTCAAGACTCAAGTGAACGAAAACGCCAAGGCCCCAGCCAAGTTCGAATTCTTCCCCGAACTGGATCACAATGAGATCGAGGCATGGGATGGCAAGGATGCCATACTAAGTCAGTTCTACATAGTATTAATAAGGGATTCTGACTGGTCATCCCCTTACAAGGACCGCATAAGCATTACGTTGGAGGAAATGAGGCCATGGGCTGGTGGCTACCATGAAATCGTTGCATCGGGATCAAGCCGCTTGCAGAGAATGTTTGATGCAACCCTAAGAGGAGATACAGCAAGCATTTACCTGTCGGTCTTGAGGGGGATCGATCCAAGTCCCGTCAGCATGATAGAAGCCTTAAAAAAGAAGCTAGCTAGCATAAGGAGAGAAAAATGAAAACTCGGACTCCTGCAATTTATCTCAACTTTAAGGCTTACGCAACCGCCACCGGGAAAAGGGCAGTAGAGCTGGCAAAGATAGCGGAAGAGGTATCTAAGAAGACGGGTTACGAGGTTGTAGTATTGCCGCAGCACGCTGATCTAAGGCTTGTTAGAGAGGCCGTGTCCATACCGGTTTTTGCCCAGTCGGCAGACCCCTACTTTGAGGGAAGCTACACGGGTCACATTACCTTCAACACCCTAATGGACATAGGCGTTGATGGGGTTATGGTTAATCACTCGGAAAATAAGGTCCCTCTTGATTACGTACAGCGGGTGGTAGACATGGCCAAGGAGAATGATTTAGAGCAACTCGTTTGTGCTGCGACGCCCAGTGAGGTAGCGGCAGTGGCAGCCTTTGAACCAAATTACGTTGCAGTTGAACCACCAGAGCTAATAGGTGGTCCCATATCGGTAGCAACTGCAAAGCCAGAGGTCATAACCGCCAGCGCTGAAGCTCTAAAGAGGGTTACAAAGAAAAGCAAGCTTCTGTGTGGAGCCGGGATTGCTAACAGGCGTGATGTTGAAGTATCCATGAAGTTGGGCACCGTAGGCGTATTACTAGCATCTGCCTTCACAAAGGCTTCCAATCCGAGGGCAGTTTTAGAGGACCTAGTTGCCGGTCTTAAGGCCTAGCCCTGATGCCACGAGAATACGCGTATATGTATTCCTGTGCATATCCCGCGTACTTTCCAAAGTAGTTAACGCCGAAGCTGTATACTTTTTTCTCGCTAACCTCTCCATGAAGGTATACCTGTCCAACTACTTTTTTTATCCACACGTCAACAGGGAAGGCCTCAAGATATCCTCCGGCAAAAAGCATAACGCAATCCGCTACCTTGGGCCCTATCCCCTTAACCGACATGAGGTACTCCTTACCACGCTCATATCCGGAGTGCAAAATGTAGCTTACGTCGAAGTCACCCCTTGCAACGCTCCTTGAGAAGTCCAGTATGAACTTTGACCTAAACCCGAGGCCAAACGATACAAGCTCTTCTATGCTTGCGCTCGCCACGCGGTATGGGTCGGGAAAAGCGTGGAGCTCAAAGCCAAGGTCGCTCCAGTCTCCTGCCACCTTAGAACCCAAGGATTGCCTCATGGCAAGTAACGACGACTTGATCTCCCTCACAGTGTTATGGACACTACTCATGAAGGAAATAATTGTTTCCCATGGATCGCTTTTCACTATGCGCATTCCCCTTAGGGCAGATATCGCAGAGTGAATGAAGTGATCCTTGTCTATGAAAGCGTAAATCTCGTCAAGGTCATCGCTCAACCTGAAGAACCAGTAGGCTTCGTCCCATTCTGGAACTTTTCCAGGGCATACCCGAACTTGCTTTCCTTCAACTACCGAGTAGTAGCATCCCGACCTCCCGGAATACCAAGAAAAGGTCTGACCGCTTTCCAGCGTAGAATAAAAATCTATGTATATCTCGGGAGTGTCCACAGAAAAAACATGCCCATACTATTAAGCGCGACTTCGCTTTAAAGCCCTGAAATGCCCAACTCTGCGTCTATGATTGGAACAAAAAGTTGCTCAATCTTTTTGAGCGCTTCCTCATCTTTGCCCTCAAACCTCATGGATAAAACCTCTTCTGTGTTAGAGGGCCTTACGATTCCCCATCCGTAGGGCTCGTCCACCCTAACCCCGTCTATGGTGTTGACCTTGTAACCGGCTGCAGTAAGCTTCTCGATCAGCTTCCTTATAACGGTGGACTTTTTCTCCTCTGGACATGGTACCCTGTACTCTGGAGAGGAATAGTAAGTAGGAAGCTCGCTCACCAATTCCGCGAGATCCTTGCCCTCGCGCTTTGCTCTGCTAACAAGAAGGAGCACTTTAAGGGCAGCAAAAGAGGCATCATCGAAGCCATAGTACCCGTTGAGGTAGTAAACGTGACCGCTGGCTTCTCCTCCCATAAGGGCTCTGCTTGAGAGAATGGCCGAGCCAACGTATGAGTGACCGGTTCTACTTACTATCACGTTTCCTCCTGCGGTCTTGACCACCTCGTCTACGAGTGCTGAAGTGAGAACGTCGTGAACTACAGTACCTCCTGGTTTCGCTTTAAGCTCTTCACGAGCCAGGAGTGCCAGCAACTGATCAGAAGTAACGTGACGTCCGATGTTGTCAACAACACCTATCCTATCTCCATCCCCATCAAAGGCTATACCAACGTCCGCTCCGTTGGACACAACCTCCCTCTTAAGGTCGGTAAGGGTTTCTTCAATAGATGGATTGGGAACTTGATGGGGAAAAGTTCCGTCTGGCTCCTTGTAAAGCCCTTTTACTTCATGCCCCTCCGAGGCCAGGTAATCTATAAAGTAGCCGCAAGAACCATTTCCGGCATCCACAACTACCCTTAGTTTGCTCGCTTCCTCAAAACCCGAGGCACGCCTTATGAATGCCCAGTAAAACTGCATGAAGTTCTTAACACTATCTTCACGGCCTATTGCGTCAACCCTATACTTTGGACCTATTTTCACGCTCTTCTCTATTTCGTTTATCCCAGTTTCGTAACTCAAGGATATTCCTCCTTTGGTAACAAGCTTTATGCCATTGTACTTCGACGGCAGGTGAGATGCGGTAATCATTGCTCCCCCGTCTAAAGCTAGGTGCGCTACAGCGAAGTAGAGGGAAGGCGTTGGGATCATACCAAAATCTAGGACCGTAAACCCAGATGCCATGAGACCAGATTTTACGGCTTCCTTCAAGGCTGGCGATGAAAGCCTTATGTCGTAGCCCAGCCCTGCCGTTAATTTATACGCACCGTGCTCACGTAGCCACTCGCCGAACGCGTAACCTATCTTGGCTCCATCCTCAAGCTTCAGCTCGTCACCGTAAACGCCACGTACATCATAAGACTTGAAAATGCTCAAGCTGAAAGACAAGTGTGCGAACATAAAAATTTATGCCTCCTACAAAAGCTGAACTGACGCTTTTACTTGGTAGGCTCTAATGGAACGAGTGCCGAAGCAAGAACTTCTCTTTCATCTCGGCCTAAGCTCATTCTAAGCCAGAATGGACGACGTAAATTCCTGGTGAGATAGTAACCTAAATCTAGAAAACGAGTTATTCCACGTATCTGCTACCTAATAGCCATGAGCTCCCTTCCAAAATCAAAGCTTATATTTAGATCACGATAAATATAACAGCCCGGTGGTGTAGCGGCCAAGCATGGCGGGCCCTGGCCC
>ERZ1669250.264-NODE-264-length-26899-cov-6.785017_pt1 | contig 26899 bp, 43 predicted proteins | sample MGYA00579295_ERZ1669250 | MGnify/ENA primary metagenome ERZ1669250 (study PRJEB41166, sample SAMN08046056) | hot springs metagenome | biome: hot spring; feature: acid hot spring; material: thermophilic sediment; isolation source: thermophilic sediment from acid...
ATTTGTTAGCATATAGCATAATGTTTATAAATAAGTATGTTATATATTATGTTTGATGGAGGAGATTAAAAATTTATTTAAAAAAATGGTATCATATTTAGGATTAGACGAATCATCAAGTACAGTATATACAACATTATATTTTTCAGAAAAACCGTTAACGGTAAAAGAGATTGTTGAAAAAAGTGGTTATTCAATAGCCAGGGTTTATGCAAGTTTATCGATTTTGATGGACATGAATTTAGTAGAGAAAAAAAGGGATATGGGTCAAATTGTTTTAGTAGCTAATCCAAATTTTACAATACTTTTTGAAAATTTTAAAAAGAATCTTATGATAAATTATCTTAAACCTTTATCAGAATTAGAAAATAAAGATAAAATAATAAATACATTATCATATTATTCCAAAAAGTTATATGAAAGTTTTTTAATAATGATTGATAATAACGATTTACTGGCCGATTTAGAAGAGGAAGGTATTGAAGAGAAATCGGGCCGGTAGATCAGCTGGTAGATCGTTTGCTTCGCAAGCAAAAGGCCCCGGGTTCAAATCCCGGCCGGTCCATTTTAGAAATCCTCATATATAAGATTGTAATAAAGTTTATAAACAAAAATATATTAGGTAGATGGATATGGTTACAGTATACGACGTAGATCCGGATGAATTCATAAAGGTCTTGGCTGATAGGCTAAAGAAAGAGAACATCAGGGTCCCGGAATGGACAAAATGGGTGAAAACTGGCCCACATAAAGAGAAAGGTCCAGTTCAAGATGATTGGTATTATGTTAGATTGGCGAGTGTATTTAGGAAATTATATATTAAAGGTCCAATAGGAACATCAAGATTATCTGCCGAATATGGAGGTAAGAGGGATAGGGGTACAAAAAGGTATCATGCTGTTAAAGGAAGTAGGAATATTACAAGAAAATGCTTACAGGAATTGGATAGGTTAGGATTTACAATGGTAAGTAAAGAAGGTAGAAAATTAACACCAAAAGGAATATCATATTTAGATAAATTAGCAGAAGAGATAATTAAATCAAAATCTGAAAATAAAGGGTGAAATAATATGGAAAATGAGGACAAGGAGCTCGAGGAGATTAGAAGAAGGAAGATAGCTCAACTCCTTGCCCAACAAGCTCAAGAAGAGGAAGAAGAAGAAAAAGAAAAGGCAATTCGAGAAGAAAAAGCCAAAATATTAAGGCAATATTTAACAACAGAAGCAAGGCAAAGGTTAGCAAATGTAAGATTGGTTAAACCAGAGTTAGCTGAAGCCGTTGAAAATCAAATAATATATCTGGCTCAGATTGGAAGATTAAATAGAGTAATTACCGATGATGAATTAAAATTATTACTCTCAAAGCTATCCGAAAAAAGTAGAGATATAAAAATAGAGAGGAGATAAAAATGGCAAGGAATAAACCATTTGCAAGAAAAATAAGGTTATTGAAGAGGGTAAATCAAAATAGGAGAGTTCCTGGATGGGTAATAATGAAAACGAATAGGAAAGTAACAACACATTCACGTAGAAGAAATTGGAGAAGAAATAAATTGAAGGTATGAGGTGGTATAGATGGCCGATAATGAAATTATAATGACTATTCCATTTAGAGATGTGAAGCCTGTTCCTAGGAGCAGAAAAAGTGATGCTGTAATAAGATTAATTAGATTATACGTTTCTCGAAAATTAAAGGTAGATCCAGAAAATGTATGGATTGACCCATTGTTAAATGAAAAAATATGGGAAAGGGGTAGGAAAAAGCCTCCTAATAAAATTAAAGCCAAAATACTCAAATTTCCGGAAGAAGAAGTGGTAGAAGTTCATTTACCTTAAATAAGGTAGTAATTGATGTTATTGAAAGGACTAATAAAGGGAAGCCCTTATATTGGTGTTTATGCAGAAGCTAACGAAAGTATAGCAATAGTCCCAAAAGATGCTGAAAAAAATTCTATAAATGATATAGAGAGAGCTTTAGGTGTAGAAGTTTATACAACTTTTATTGGAGGATCTCCTTTAATAGGTTCCTTGTTAATAATGAATTCCCATGGCGCAATTTTGCCAGATTTTTCCGACATTGAAGATGTGCAATTTTTAAAGAATGATTATAACATATTATTTTTAGAAGATAAATTAAATGCAATAGGAAATGACATATTGGCCAATGATAAGGTCGCATTGGTACATGAAGGATTTTCTGATGAAAGCGTTAAATTGATATCAGATGTAATGGATGTTGAAGTGGTAAAAGGTAAAATAGGTGGTATTCCCACTGTAGGATCTGTTGCAGTTATAACAAAAAAGGCATTATTAGTAAATCCCCAAGTAGATGAGGATGAATTAAAATATTTATCCTCCCTCTTTGGGGTTCCTGCATATGTTGTAACTGCAAATTTTGGTTCTATATTTATTGGTGCCTCTTTAATTGCAAATTCAAAGGGTGCATATATAGGCCAAAATTCAACTGTTGTAGAAATATCTAGAATAGAAGAATATCTCAATATATAAAATAAAAAATTATTCAAATACCCATATTTCTGTATTTTTACCACTAATTTCATCTTTGTTAAATTCCTTTTGTTTTCCAACGAATTTTATAGAATCCTTATTGAAGTTTGACAAGAATTTATCGTATGTTTCAAGACCGAGTTTACTTTTACCTTTTGAATAATGCATTGGAACTGCAACTTTTGGATTGATACTTTTTACAATTTCATAAGCTTGATTACCATCAATTGTATATACAGAACCCACGGGAATAAATATAAAATCGACATTTTTCATGAAATCTAATGCTTTTTTATCAGGGACATGTCCCAAATCGCCAACGTGTACAAAAGATAGGCCATCTAAATACACTTTGTATATATTTATTGTTCCCCTCTCCCTGCCCATATCTGGATCATGAAATTCCAATATAGATTCATATTTTATACCGTATATTTCACCATTTCCCCCATTTTTTATAGTTTTGAAATTTCCTTTAACAACTGAAATCGCGTTATGGTCAAAGTGATCATGAGTTATAAAAACAACATCTGCAACTGGATTTGGGACTGGAAGTCCAATACTCTTACCATCGTGAGGATCAAACACTATTTTTTTACTGTTACCTATTTCAAAACAGGCATGACCATGATATTTGATATACATAACAGTCACCTTAAAATATATATAAGAAATTTGGTTAAAAAAATTTATGTTATATGAGCCTGGGGAAGACACATTTTTATTGATGGATTGCGTTGAACCTAAAGGGAAAATATTGGAAATGGGTGCCGGTAAAGGTGTAATATCAATTTATTTATATAAAAAAGGTTATGATGTAACTGCTGTTGATATTGACGAGGAAAGTATTAATTATATAAAAAGCGAGGTTTATGGTATAAAAACGTTTAGATCAAATCTTTTTGAAAATTTGACTGGTAAATATGATACAATAATATTTAATCCCCCTTATCTCCCTGGAGATTATGATGAAGATATTACCATATACGGTGGTGAGAATGGTTCAGAAATAATAAAAAAATTTTTAAGTGAGGCCTACAATTTTTTAAGTGATGATGGTACAATCTATATAATAATGAGCTCATTTAATGATATAGAAAATATTATTTCTATGTTTCCCCAATATTCATTTGAAAAAATTTGTGAAATGAAATTATCATTTCATTATATATATGTTTATAGAATTAAAAAGATGAAATATGAATGACCTAAAAACATTGATTGAAAATCTAAAAAAAGAGGGTTTCATAAGAAGTGAAAAGGTAGAAAAGGCGATGTTGGAAGTTGACAGAAAATATTTCGTTTTATCTGAATATCAAAATGAATCATATATAGATGAGCCTTTGCCTACTATCAATGGCCAAACCGTATCTGCACCTCACATGGTAGCTATGATGCTTGAATATCTTGAAGTTGATAAAGGCAATAAGATTCTTGAAATTGGAACTGGACTAGGATACAACGCATGTCTTTTGGCGAACATTGCATATCCCGGCTTTGTATATTCTGTTGAAATAGATAGATCTTTGTATTTGATTGCTGTAGAAAAGATTAAGGATTATTGTAAATATAAAGAGAATATATTTCTGTTTAATGCCGATGGTTCAGAAGGTCTTCCAGAATATGCACCATATGATAGAATCGTTGTTACCTGCGGTATGCCCAATATTAATGAAAATCTTTTAAATCAATTGAATGATAATGGCATTTTGCTTGCCCCCGTTGGATCAAACTATTATCAAGATTTAGTAAAGATTAAAAAAATTGGAAATAAATTACATAAAGAATATCTTGGAGAGGTAATGTTTGTGCCAATGAGGGGTAAATATGGTTTTGAACAATATTAAAAAGTATAAATGGAATTTAAATGCAATTGAACTTATATAGAAAAATGAAACAAAAAATCAAATTTTAAAATTTATCACTATTTCACTATGTTTTTAAAGAGAAAATCCAAAATATTTTTATATTGGCCTAAATTAAAGGATATAAAAATCATCAAACCAGACACTTAGGGATAAGAAATTCCCGCACTCATGCAATATATTGTATTGCGTGAGTAAGTGTCACGGTTGATGAGATAATAAAAGGAGGAATGATGAAATGGCAACCCCTCATCATGGGAGACATGGCTCTATGGCCTTCTATCCGAGAAAGAGGGCTAAGAGTATAGTACCGCATATAGATAATTATCCAGAAATAGAGGATGGTCCAAGAATACAAGGATTCGCTGGATACAAAGTTGGAATGACACATATTTTAATGGTCGACTGGAGGAAAAAGAGCAATACCGCTGGTCAAGAAATTTTCATGCCTGTAACCATAGTAGAAGTTCCACCTTTGGGAGTGGCTGGTATTAGATTATATAAGAAAACCATATATGGTTTACAGATTTATAAGGAATTTTGGACAGATAAATTGGATAAAGAGATATTTAGGAAAATACCAAAAATTAAAAATGTAAAAGAAATAAAAATGGAAGATATTGATATCCCTTCAGTTGAAGAAGTGAGGCTTATCGTATATACAAAACCCTATCTAATATCTGGTGTTCCAAAGAAAAAGCCTGAAATATTTGAGCTCAGGGTAGGTGGAGGTAAAATAGAAGATAGAATTAAATATGCAATTGATAAATTGGGCAAAGAACTTAATTTTACAGATTTTAGTTCTGCAGGAAACTTAGTGGATGTTGTTGCAGTTACAAAGGGAAAAGGTTTTCAAGGTTCAGTAAAAAGGTTTGGAATTAAATTGTTACATCACAAGAATAGAAAACATAGAAGGTTAGTTGGTACGTTAGGTCCATGGCATCCAAACTGGGTTATGTACACAGTTCCAATGGCAGGGCAAATGGGTTTTCAGCAGAGAACAGAGTATAACAAAAGAATTTTAAAGGTTGTATTGCCAGATGAAAGTGGAAAATTAAAAGAGGATATAACACCAAAAGGTGGATTTTTACATTATGGAAAATTAACTAAAGGTTATGTAATAATTCATGGATCAATACCTGGCTCTGTAAAAAGGTTGATTAGGTTTAGAGATCCTATTAGGCCAACATCAGAGAATGTAGATGAAAAGGAATTAAAAATTACATATGTTTCAACCGAATCAAAACAGGGGGTGTAATTTAGATGAAGGTCAATGTATATAAAATTGACGGAAGCGTTCAAGAAGAAATTGAATTGCCGAAGGCATTTGAAATGCCGTTCAGACCAGACATTATCAAGAAGGTAGTACACTGTTTCCAATCCAATGCAAGACAGCCTTATGGTCAATATTATTTCACAGGTATGAGGCGTGTAGGACATAACTGGGGTCCAAACCATGGAAGGGCTAGAATTCCTAGAGTAGCAGATGGAGACAGAGGAGTAATATTAAATAACATGGTGGGAGGTAGGAATGTTTTTGGACCTACCACAAAAAGGGTATGGTATAGAAAGGTAAATAAAAAAGAAAGATTTTTGGCAAAACTTTCTGCACTTTCACAAACAGCAAATAAAGATATGGTTAAAAAAAGAGGTCACATAATTCCTGAAAATATAACATTACCAGTGGTTATTGAAAATAGATTTGAAGATATTAACAATGTAAAAGATCTATTGACAACTTTAGACAAACTCGGGTTAAAAGGGGATATTGAAAGATCAAAAAACGGAAAAAGGATAAGAGCAGGAAGGGGTAAAACAAGGGGAAGGAAATATTATACCCCAAAAAGTATTTTGATAGTAGTCAGTAATAAAGAGAATCTGGAAAAGGCTGTTAGCAATCTACCTGGTGTAGATTTAGTAACACCACAAAATTTGAACGCGGAGATATTAGCTCCAGGCACACATGCTGGGAGGCTAATGGTCATAACGTTAAAGGCTTTAGAAGATATTAAAGGGTGGGTAATATGACAAGCAATCCGTTTGAAATAATAATTAAACCGTACGTGACAGAAAAAACGATGTTCCTTATTGAAAAAGAGAATAAGTTGGTTTTTATAGTAAAAAGAGATGCTACAAAATCTGAAGTAAAATGGGCTGTTGAAAAGGCATTTGGAGTAAAAGTAGATAAAGTGAATATATTATATTCGAAGAAAGGTAAGAAAGCATTTGTAAAGTTAAAAGAAGGATACAATGCAGATGAAATTGCTGTAAGAATAGGAATATTCTGAGGTGATATGATATGGGTAAGAGGATTAAGACAAGAAGACGTGGTTCGGGAAGATCGGTATGGAGAGCACCTTCTCATAGGTATTATGTGGATTTAAAGCATCCAGAAATAGAAAATGGGGAGGGTATTGTAACAGATATAATAAACCATCCTGCCCATACAGCTCCTATAGCAACTGTAAAGTTTGGAAATGATTATTATTATATGTTAGCACCATCTGGAATATCGATAGGTGATAAAATACAAATTGGGAGCAATGTACCAATAAAGGACGGAAATATTTTGCCTTTAGGAAGTATCCCTGATGGAACGGTAATACACAATATTGAAATGACACCATATGATGGTGGGAGGCTTGTAAGGGCAGCAGGTACATATGCAATTGTTGTATCTCATGGTGAAAAAACAACAATTCAACTACCTTCAGGACAATTTAAGATGTTGGATCCAAGATGTAGGGCGGTTATAGGTATGGTAGCAGGTGCAGGAAGGAAAGATAAACCATTCTTAAAAGCTGGTAATGAAATTCATGCATTTCAAAGTAAAGCAAAGAAGGCCTATTACGTTAGAGGTGTTGCAATGAATGCAGTAAATCATCCGCACGGTGGTGGAAATCATCAGCATGTAGGTAGGCCTTCTACAGTATCAAAGAATGCGCCACCTGGAAGAAAGGTGGGAAGAATTGCTCCAAAGAAAAAGAGATTAAAAGAGAGGTGAAATAGATGCCAGAAGAAAAGGAAACATCAAAAAAGAAACAGTCGAGTAAAAAAAGAAGGGCTCAGAAATTATCTCTTGAAAGGACAAAGGAGTTTAAATATAAGGGATACACCTTAGAAGAGCTCAAAACGATGAAATTGGAGGATTTGATTAAAATACTGAATGCAAGGGCAAGAAGGAGTTTAACAAGAGAAATGAACAGTGAGCAGTTAAAACTATTCAAGAAATTAATGGACCCAGAAATACAGTTAGTTAAGACTCATGTTAGGGATTTAATCATTTTGCCATACTTTGTAGGTAAGAGGGTTCAATTATATAATGGGAAGGAATTTCAAGAATTTGAAATAAAACCAGAGATGATTGGCCATTATTTGGGCGAATTTGTATTAACAAGAAAGGAAGTTAAACACTCCGCACCAGGTGTAGGTGCAACAAGGTCATCAAAATATGTTCCATTAAAGTGATGTGTTATGAAGAGGTATACTATTAAGGATTTGCCGGAAAAATCGGCCAGGGCAAGGTTGCTAAATGTACCAGTTTCAATTAAAGATTCCATTAATGTATGTAACTTTTTACAGGGTATGAAATTAAAGGAGGCAGAGGAATATTTAGAATCTGTAATAAGAAAAGAGAAAGCTATCCCTTACAGAAGATTTCTAGATTCAATTTCTCACAGGCCAGGTATGGGTCCAGGCAGATATCCAGTAAAGGTATCAAAATATGTATTAGAACTTCTTAAAAATGTTGAAGCAAATGCAGAAAACAAGAATCTTGACGTAGATAAACTTGTAATATATTCAATACTTGTAAAAAAAGGGGAAACAATCAAAAAATACATGCCCAGGGCATATGGTAGAGCAACACCATTCTTCAAGGAAAGGGTACATTTTGAAGTTATTGTTAAGGAGGTAGAATAATGGATGAGAAAAAGTTTGTACAGGAAAGCGTTAAAAGATATTTGATCAAGGAGGAAATCAAAAAATTCTCAGAAAATGCAGGATTTGGAGGGGTAGATATACAGAGGACCCCCATGGGATTAAGGATAGTTTTATATGTGGAGAAACCAGGATTGATCATTGGTTCAAAGGGTGGTAAAATAAAGGAATTGACAGAATTGTTAATATCCAAATATGGTGTAGAAAACCCACAAATTGAAGTTAAGGAAGCTGGGAATATTAATTTAAATCCACAAATTATGGCAAAAAAGCTTGCATTAGCCTTAGAATCAGGTTGGCATTTTAGAAGAGCTTCACATTCAACTTTAAAGAGAATTATGGATGCAGGTGCAAAAGGGGCACAGGTTATTGTTAGTGGGAAGTTAGGTGGAGATAGGGCAAAGAGGGAAAAAATCACAGCTGGTAAGATAAAATATTCAGGTCAGCCAAAATATGCTGTGAAAGTTGGTTTTGCTGTTGCAAAAACTAAACCTGGAATAATAGGTGTTACAGTAAAAATATTGCCCCCAGATGCAAATCTACCTGATGAAATAAAGGTTATAAAAAATCCTTATGAGGAGAGTGGAGGTGAAAATAACAATGAAGGAGCTAAAAGCCAAGAGTCTCAGGGAAATGAGCAACAATGATTTAATCAAAAAATTGCAAGAATTACAATCATCTTTACTAAATGAAAGAGCTATGAGCACAATGGGCGGGTCACCCCACAATCCTGGTAAAATAAAATCTTTAAGAAGGCAGATAGCCAGGATAAAGACAGTGTTAAGAGAAAAAGGTGTAAAGGTATGATGTTGATAGGAAAGGAATGTACAATTGCAGATTCAACAATCAATAATTTGTTAGGATTAAAGGGAAGGATATTGGATGAAACAAAAAATATGATAAAAATAGAGGTTAATAACAAAAGGATAAACGTACCAAAGAGGTGTGTTAACATAATAGTGAATGGAAATCTTATATACGGTAAAGATATATTAAGGAGGCCAGTTGATAGAGTCTATAAGAGGTGAAATGAATGAAAGATATTGGTATTGAAGTAAAATATCCTGAAAAAGAGTGCAATGATCCTAACTGTCCATTTCATGGAAATCTCAAAGTTCATGGTCAAATAATTGAAGGAGTAGTAAAATCAGCAAAAATGATGAAAACGGTTGTAGTTGTAAGAGAATATCTCCACTATGATAAAAAATATGAAAGGTATGAAAAAAGGAGAAGAAAATATCATGCGCATGTTCCAGATTGCATTACAGTAAAGGAAGGAGATAAAGTCAAGATAATAGAATGCAGGCCTTTGGCTAAGACAGTTTCATTTGTTGTAATTGAAAATATGGGAGGTGAAGAAAAATGAAGGGATTGGCAGGAAGACAGACCAGAGGTCTTCCTACAGGCGCGGAAATTGAATGTGCTGATAATACTGGAGCAAAGGTTGTTGAAATAATCACTGTAATTTCTTATCATGGAACGAAGAGAAGGCAGCCTGCAGCAGGTGTGGGAGACATGGTTGTTGTTAGTGTAAAGAAGGGAACTCCTGAAGTTAGGAAAAAGGTGATGAGAGCTGTAATTATAAGACAAAGGAGGCCATTTAGAAGACCTGACGGAACGATGGTAGAATTTGAAGATAATGCAGCTGTAATAGTAACTGAAGATGGTGAAACAAAGGGTACAGAAATAAAAGGACCAGTAGCTAGAGAAGCTGCTGAGAGATGGCCTAGAATTGCAGCAATTGCATCAACAATTGTGTGAGGTGTTTATATGGACCCATCAAAAATAAGGAAAAAATTATACAATGCATCCCATCACGTGAGGCATAAATTACTTAATGCCCACGTGTCTGATCAGATTAAGGAAAGGTATGGTATCAGATCTTTTCCAGTAAGGAAGGGGGATGTGGTAAGAGTAATGAGGGGCACATATAAAGGGATGGAAGGAAAAGTTTCAAAGGTTGACATGCAGAAAATCAGGATAGCAATTGAAGGCATATTAAGGGGAAAGACTGATAAAAAGCAGATTCCAGTATGGATTCATCCTTCTAAAGTTGAAATTACAAAATTGGATTTATCCGATAAAAAGAGGAGAGAAAAATTGGAAAAAATTGCAAATATGAAAAATATAAAAATAGAGGAAGGTGAGAGTGTTGAGCAAGCATCTGAAGAGGTTAAATCTGCCGAGAACGATACAAATACCCAGAAAGGAACATAAATTTGCTGTAAAAGTAATCTCCGGTCCGCATGGTGTAGAAGAATCTTTGCCATTAGGATTAATCCTGAGAGATTACTTAAAAATAGTTGATACAATGTGGGAGGCAAAGAAAGTTCTTAATTCAAGGGTTGTATATGTAGACAACGTCGTTAGGACAGATCACAAGTTTCCACTGGGATTAATGGACGTACTTTCAATACCATCTATTGGGAAATATTATAGAATTTTATACGATATAAAGGGAAGGTTAATTTTAGTAGAAATTCCCAAGGAAGAATCAACATGGAAATTGTTAAAGATTGAAAATATAATAATGGTAAGGGGAAACAAATATCAATACAATTTCCATGATGGTAGGAATTTGGTGTTAAATGAAAAAATATATAAGACTGGCGATTCAATAAAATTCGATTTACAAAAGAAGGAAATTCTTGAACATATTCCCATGGCTGAAAATACGTATTCATTCATAACTGGAGGACAAAATGTAGGAAGGATTGCAAGGATAGATCAATACATTGAAACAAAATCATCCTCTCCAAACATAGTAAAATTCAAGGAAGGTTTTGAGACAATAAGTGATTTCGTATTCCCAGTTGGAACTGTAAAGCCTTTGATAATGGTTCCGGAGGTGAATTTAAGTGAACAATGAAAATCCTATGAGGGAAGTAGTAATAGACAAGGTAGTGTTAAATATAGGTGTTGGGGAAGCGGGAGAAAAGCTAGAAAAGGCTAAAAAGGTTTTAAAGATATTGACCGGAAAAGAACCGACGGAAACTAAAGCTAGAAAGACTATAAGGGACTTTGGAATCAGGAGAGGTCAATTTATAGGATGTAAAGTTACCTTGAGGAAAAAGGATGCTGAAGAATTTTTGAGGAGAGCATTTTGGGTTAAAAACTTTAAAATTCCAGAATATTCATTTGATGAATATGGTAATTTGAGCTTTGGAATAAAGGATTATACGAATTTTCAAAATGTAAAATATGACCCAGAGATTGGCATTTTTGGATTTGATATTTCTGTTAGGCTTAAGAGAAAAGGTGGTTATAGGGTAATGTATAGGAGGATTAGGAGGACAAAAATTCCAAATAGGCATAGGGTAACAAAAGAAGAGGCAATGGAATTTTTCAGGAAGAATTTTAATTTGGAAATATTGGAGGTGAAATAAATGGCAAAACCAAAATTGGGGCCAAAGAAAGAATTTGGCAGAAAGAAAGGATGTGACAGATGTGGGAGGAAAAGGGGTATTGTAAGAAGATATGGCCTTCACTTGTGCAGACAATGCTTTAGAGAAATTGCCCCTGAATTAGGATTTAGGAAATATTCGTGAGGTGAGAATAGATGCAGAATGATCCGCTTAGCGATGCATTAAGCAAAATAAAAAATTCGGCTAGAATAGGGAAAATGGAAGTAGAAGTAAGGCCAGCCAGTAAGCTAATTGGAAGGGTATTAAAAATAATGCAGGATCATAATTACATTAAGGAGTTTGAATATGTCGAGAATAACAGGGGAGGATATTATAAAGTCAAATTAATGCCTTATATAAACAATTGTGGAGCAATAAAGCCTAGGTTTGCAGTAAAAAAGGATGAAATAGAAAAATTTGAAGCAAGATATTTACCAGCCCAGGATTTTGGTATTTTAGTAATATCTACAAACAGGGGATTGATGACACATTCAGAGGCCAAGAAAAAGGGTCTTGGAGGTAAATTAATCGCATTCGTATATTGAGGTGATATTCAATGCCTGTTGCACCTGAAATAGAATATAAAATTGAGATTCCAGAAAAAGTGACTGCAAAATACGAAAATGGTATATTGACTATTAAAGGTCCTAAGGGAGAAATAAGTAGGACCTTTTTGGATGATAGGGTAAAAATGGAATTAAACGGGAAGATAATTAGAATATATATTCCATTACCAAAAAAGAGTGAATCTGCAATAGCGGGAACATGGAATGCACACGTAAAAAACATGATAAAAGGTGTTATGGATGGTTTTACGTATAAATTAAAAGTCGTTTACGCTCACTTCCCCATGAAAATTTCGGTAAAGGGCAAGGAAGTTATAATAGAAAATTTCCTTGGAGAGAAGAAACCAAGGAAGGCAGAAATATTCGGTAATGTAAAGGTTGAAGTGAAAGGTGACATCATCACAGTTTTTGGAGTAAATATAGAAGAGGTAGGACAAACTGCTGCAAACATTGAAAGGGCAACTAGAATAAAAGATTATGATCCTAGGGTATTCCAAGATGGTATCTATATAATAAACAAAGGTGAGGAAGAATGAGGAAAATGGATAAGGAAATGTTGAGATTATTTAGGATAAAGATTGAATTGGCTAGAAAAAGGCCAAGGTTTTTAAGGCAAGAGTGGTTCAGATATAAAAAATTGGGAGAAAAGTGGAGAAAACCAAAGGGAAAACATTCAAAGATGAGAGAGAAGAAAAAGTACAGGCCACCTGTAGTTGATATAGGTTATAGAGGTCCTAAAAAGGTAAGAGGTTTGCATCCATCTGGATATAAAGAAGTATTGATTTATAACGCTAAACAATTAATGGAGATAAATCCAGAAACTGAGGCGGTAAAGATTGCAAGTTCTGTTGGAAAAAGGAAAAGAATGGAAATATATGAAAAGGCAAAGTCTCTTGGTATCAAGATATTAAACTATAGGGGTGAATAAAATATGGACGTAAGTTTTCAGAAGAGGATGGCAGCTGACATATTGAAATGTGGTATTTCAAGGGTATATATTGATCCTAAAGGTTTAGAGGAAGTTTCTGATGCTATTACAAGGGAAGATATTAGGATGCTGATAAAAAAGGGTCTAATTAAAAAACTTCCTGCAAAGGGAAATTCAAGGTCAAGATGGAGAAAAAAAAGGTTACAAAAAATGAAAGGTAGGATGAACGGTCCCGGGAATAGGAAAGGCACAAAATATGCTAGGCTATCAAGAAAAAGGAGATGGATATCAACGATTAGGGCAATAAGAAAGGAATTAAAAAGGTTAAAAGTTGAAGGAAAAATAGATAAAAAAACTTACAGAAAATATTACAGGCTTGCCAAAGGAGGAATGTTCAAGAGCAGGGCTCATCTATTAATGCACATGAAAGAGGTGATAAAATAAATGGCAAACAGTCCAACATATAAAGTAAAATTCAGAAGAAGGAGAGAAAATATCACCGATTATAGAAAAAGGCTTGCATTACTAAAATCTGGATTGCCAAGAGCAGTTGTAAGGAAAACGTTAAGGAGGACAATAGTACAGGTTGTAAATTATAACGAGAAAGGTGATGAAACCATAGTATTTGCATCAAGCTTAGATTTAAAGAAATATGGATGGAATAAATCTACAAAATCTGTTCCTGCAGCGTATTTGACAGGTTATTTAGTAGGTAAGATAGCAAAGGCAAAAGGCATTGATAGTATGGTATTGGACATAGGTAGACAAAAACCTACAAAAGGTGGTAGGTTATTTGCATCATTGAAAGGTCTATTGGATGCTGGAATTGAAATAAACCATGGTGAAGAAATATTTCCAGATGAAGATAGAATATTGGGAAAGCACTTAGGTGATGATTATCCATCTATATTTGAAGAGGTAAAAAATAAAATAGATCAATCCATTAAGACGGAGGAATAAACTATGGCAGAGATTGAGAATTGGGTACCTAAAACAAAGTTAGGAAAATTGGTGGCCGAAGGTAAAATAAAAACGATGTCGGAGGCTATTGCGAGTAGGTTACCAATAAAGGAGCCTCAAATAGTTGATATTTTATTACCTAATCTTGAGGAAAAGGTATTGGATATAAGAATGGTTCAAAGGATGACCGACTCTGGTAGAAGGACGAAATTTTCAGTTACTGTTGTTGTAGGCAATAGGGATGGTTATGTTGGCATAGGTTTGGCAAAAGGGAAAGAGGTGGGGCCGGTAATTAAAAAGGCTGTTGACAATGCAAAATTAAATCTTATTGAAATTAAAAGGGGATGTGGTTCTTGGGAATGCGGTTGTAACAGGCCACACTCTTTGCCATTTAAAGTAATGGGATCTGCGGGATCTGTTAGAGTATATTTAAAGCCAGCACCAAGAGGAGTTGGATTGGCAGTTGGTGATGTATCAAAAGATGTATTGAGTTTGGCTGGAATCCAGGATGCATGGGGTTTTACTGAAGGGCATTCAAAAACAACGACAAACTTTGCATTAGCAACTTTTGATGCTTTAAAGCAGACAGCAATAGTTAAGATCAATCCAATGATATCTTTGAATTTGGCAATATACAAGGGAGGTGTTACTGAGAATGTACGCAGCGATTAGAATAAGAGGTAGAACGGGTATTTCTTACGATATTGAAAAAACATTGAAATATCTAAGGCTAACAAGGATAAACCATTTGGTATTGCTTGATGAAACAGATCCAATAAGGGGAATGCTTGAGAAGGCAAAGGATTACATTACATGGGGAGAAATTAATAGGGAAACATTGATAGAACTTTTAAAAAAGAGAGGAAGGTTAATGGGAGATAAAAAAATAGATATTGAATATATGAAGAAAATCGGTGTCAATTCCATTGAAGAACTAGCTGATATGTTATTGAATGGTAAAATCAAATATTCAAGTCTGCCAGATATTAAGCCAATTTTTAGATTACCACCTCCTGTAAAAGGTTATAAAAATATTAAAAGAACAGTAAAAGAGAATGGGGATCTAGGATATAGAGGAGATAAAATAAATGAATTGATAAAAAGAATGTTGGTGATGTGACTATGTCATACAGCAGAGGAAGAAAATTCAGAGGATATAGAAGGCATGGCCATGGAATGAAAGGAAGGAGAGGTCATGGTCTTAAAGGTGGAAAAGGATTATCTGGTCTTGGAAAGCACAAGTGGATATGGTTAAACAAATATTTCAGGGAGCATTGGGGAAGGCATGGATTTACATCGCATCATCCAAAAAGGATAGATAAAACAATAAACCTAGAGGATTTACAATATCAACTACAAAGATTTTCCGATATTGGTATTGCAAGAAACGAGTCAGGAACGTGGTATGTTGATTTAACATCAACAGGCATAACAAAACTTCTTGGCAAAGGGGAAGTAAGGCATAAGATGGTGATAAAGGTAAACAAAGCTAGCCAGGGAGCTATAAAGAAATTAAAAGAAGCGGGTGGTGAGGTAGAACTTAATGCCTGAGGAAAAAATTCCAAGAGATAGAAGATGGATACCCGTAATAATATTATTTTTTATTTTTACCCTATATATTTATGAAGATTATATACAGAATAAAGTGTTGGATTTGAATGGTTTTTATAAGGCGATATCTTCTGACTGGATTTCAACAATCATATTTTCACTCTTAATTGGATCATTATATTATTTAATTTATTTAGCTGTTTCATACAAAGGTGAAAAGAAGAGCAAATTATATGGTCTAATGCCTGTGGCTGAGAGATTGCCTGTTGTTGCAAAGCCTAAAAAGCATGTAACATTTAAAGAAAAAATATTCTGGACAGGATTGGTTTTAATTATATACTTTGTAATGACAAACATATACATTTATGGATTAAATAGATCCAACATGATTGATGTATTCTCTTCATTCAGGGCGATTATGGCAGGGGCCCAAGGATCAATAGTAGATCTTGGTATTGGGCCAATTGTTACAGCTTCTATTATTATGCAATTATTTGTAGGTGCTAAAATTATAAATTTGGATCTGAGTGATGAAGATGACAAGGCAACTTATCAGGGTATCCAAAAGTTATTAGTAATAATCATGATTTTTGTAGAGGCGATCCCTCAGGTATTTGGATATTTAAATCCAGATCCTGGTTTTATTACTATGCTTGACAACGCTTGGCCAGGGCATGGAACATTTTTGGCAGATATGTTTATTGTACTTCAGCTCTTTTTTGGTTCATATATTCTTTTCATTATGGATGAACTTGTTAGTAAATGGGGGATTGGATCTGGAGTATCATTGTTTATAGCAGCTGGAGTGTCACAACAAATAATAACAGGAACTATAAATTGGATACCAACAAATCCTAATCAGCCTATGTCAGTTATTAACCCTCCAGGAGGAGCAATTCCAAGGACATATTATTTATTAACACATTATTCAGCATCAGAATTGTATAACGGTAGAATTGAGCAAGTATTATTTGGTACAAATGGCATTGTAGCCTTAATAGGTACTATTTTGGTATTTTTAATAGTCGCATGGACTGAGAGTACAAAGATAGAATTACCATTGGCTCACGAAAGGGTAAGAGGGGCAAGGGGAAGGTATCCTATTAAATTGATGTATGCATCAAACATACCTGTAATTTTAACTAGTGCTCTTATGGCAAATATAACAATGTGGTCATTAATATTCTGGACAAACCCATCTCTATCCAGAGTTCCAATATTGGGACATAACCCTTGGTTAGGCGTTTATCCATCACCGAGCGAAGCACAGCAATTGGGTATACAACCAAATACTCCAATAGGTGGTCTCGCCTGGTATTTAAATAACATCAATGGAATATCAGAATGGCTTTTACCCATTATGGAACCTCAATCATATCAGCTATATTTCTTCCATCATTCAATGTTGCAATTCATAATTAAGATTCTAGCATATGTGTTTTTCATGATCGGTATGAGTATATTATTTGCAAAGTTTTGGATTGAAACAACAAACATGAATGCTGAGGCCGTTGCAAAACAAATATTACAAAGCGGAATGCAAATACCAGGTTTTAGAAGAGAACCCAAGGTTATTCAGAGCATATTAGAAAAATACATACCACCTATAACAATATTCAGCGGTGCTGCCGTTGGTGCCCTTGCCGCATTTGCTGGTCTCATTGGTACTGTTGGAAATGCCACAGGTACTGGATTATTATTAACAGTAGGTATAGTAATACAATTCTATGAAGCGATGGGAAGAGAACAATTAATGGAAATGCATCCAATAATTAGGCAATTCTTTGAAGGGTGATTCTGTATGAGAGTAATCGTAACAGGAGTACCTGGCGTAGGCAAATCTACTGTATTAAATCTAGCTTCCAGGAAGACTGGTTACAAAATAATAAACTATGGCGACGTAATGATGGAGCTCGCAAAGGAACTGGGGATTAAAAATAGGGATGAAATTAGAAAATTGCCAATTGAAAAGCAACGAGAAATACAAAAACTTGCAGCTGAAAGGATTGGTAAAATGGAAAACATTTTCATAGACACACATTTGTCGATAAAAACACCTTCGGGATATCTGCCCGGATTACCTGAATGGGTATTAAGGGCAATCAATCCATCCATGATTGTAATCATAGAAACAGATCCAGAAGCAATAATAAAAAGGAGGGAAAGGGACAACAGTAGATATAGGGATGAAGATTCTGTGGATACAATAAACGAGCATCAGAGTATTAATAGGTCTTTTGCAACCTCATGTTCCGTTCTCACAGGTTCAACTGTTGTAATAATAAAAAATGATGAAGGTATGGCTGAAAAGGCAGCAGATATATTGATGGAGAAAATGGGTTATGGAAAGCAATAAACAAAATTCACCACAAAAGGGGATGAATCTCAGTTTTATTTACCTTTTAATAATGTTATTTACAATTATAATATGGGGGACAAGTAGTATAAGGGATTCTATTGGAGAGATTACAAATTATATATTTTATCCACTTTTTGGTTTTGGAGGTAAATATCCCATTTTAACATTAATATTGACAGGTTTGTTAATAACAATAATAAACATGTATGCAAGGCATTATTTCATAGATTGGTATGGCATTGCAAAATTACAATATAAGACCAAGCAAATATCAAAAATGATGAGAGAGGCCTTTAAAAATAATGATAAGGCCACCGTTGAAAAATTGAGAAAATATCAGCAAAAGTTGACCTTGGAAAATTTAGAAATAATGAATGATCAGATGAAACCTACATTGATTACATTTATAATAGGAATTATATTTGTAATATGGATATACTATTTCATTATTTCATTATCAATTTCCAATAGAACAATATACCTTCCATGGACATATCCAAATGGAATGGATTTGGCATTAGGGCCAACGATATTTCCAGTATGGATTATTATATATATGTTTTTTACTGGGACAGTTGGTTATTTCATAACATATTTGTTTAAAACATATGAATTTTCAATAAGATTGAAAAATCTACAGAGGAATGATAAAAAATGATAATAACCATTTCAGGACCGCCTGGCAGCGGAAAAACGACAGTCTCAAAAGAATTGTCTAAAAAGCTTAATTTTAAATACATTTCAGGAGGAGAAATATTTAGAAACATGGCAAAAGAGAATAATATGAGCATTGAAGAATTTTCTAAATATGCTGAAAAGAATAAAGAAATAGATAAAAAAATTGATGATTATTTGTTAGAAACGATGAAAAAGGATGATGATATTGTTGTTGATTCGCGTTTATCAGGATGGTTGGCCTATAAAAATAATATTTATGCATTCAAGGTTTATATAAATGCAAGCAGAGATGTTAGAGTAGAAAGGATTAAAAAAAGGGATATAAACATAAAGACTGAAGATATTATCTTGAGGGAAGAGAGTGAAAAGAAAAGGTATATGGAATTTTATTCAATTAACATTGAAGATTTATCAATTTATGATTTTATTTTAAACACAGACAATTTAAGTATTGATGAAGTAGTTAGAAGAGTAGAGGGTGCATTTGAAAGATGGACGATGTCCTCCTTTTATTAAAAGGATCTTATGTAGTAATAGATAAACCATATGGGCCAACAAGCCACCAGGTCACATCTTGGGTTAAGAAGATCCTCAATGTAAATAAAGCAGGTCATGCGGGTACTTTGGACCCTCATGTAACAGGTGTACTTCCTATAGGAATTAACAAGGGTACTAAGGTAATCAATTTATTACATTATTTAGAAAAAGAGTACGTTGGGGTAATGAGATTACATTCCGATATAGACGAAGAATCCATAATAAACATTTTCAAAGAATTTACAGGCGAAATATATCAAAGTGTTCCTGTTCGAGCAGCAGTTTCAAGGACAATAAGAAAAAGAAGAATATATTCACTTAATTTTTTGGAAAAGGATGGCCTGAATGTATTATTCAAAACAACAACAGAATCTGGAACGTACATAAGGACATTGTGCGTAGATATTGGGGATGCCTTAGGCGTTGGTGCAAACATGGTTGAATTAAGGAGGACAAGATCGGGGCATATAACTGAAAATGAATCACACTATTTGCAAGATTTGGTAGATGCATATGAATTTTACAAAGAAGGAGATTACAAATATTTAAAAAATATATTAAGGCCATTAGAAGAATTGGTAAAACCTTTTCCAAAGATTTGGGTAAAAGATTCAGCAGTAGATGCATTAGCCAATGGTGCTCCCCTTTATGATGTAGGCATAACAAAAATTGAAGGAGAATTAAAAGTTGGTATTCCAGTGGCAGTATTGACAAAAAAAGATAGACTAATAGGATACGGTTATTACACAGGCAATGAAACAGGGAAAATTTTAAAAATGGATTCCATTTTGATTGAAAGGGGAGAATATCCAAAAGGGTGGAAAGATAAATGAAAAAGGCTTATGTATATTGGGATCACATTGAAATTCAAAATAAAAGAATCGATTTTCCAAATGATCCAAATTTATTATATAAAATATTGGAAAAAATTGAGATGGATAAATTGGAAGAATTTTGCCAGGATTGTGATTTTGAATTTATGCAATCAAAAGTAAATGACACATTGAGAGAAAGTTTATTAATACTTGGTGAAAAGAAAATTTTAGAATATGATAAGACAGAGGAATTCTTAATATCTTTAACAAAATCAATTTTGAAGATAAAAAAGATATCAAATTATTATAAAATGACTTTATTGGATATTTTAGAATCAATTGATCCACTCGGTAAATATGAAAAGGGAGAAGAAAGGTTCATTAAAGAAATTAATGTAGAAGATGAAGATAAGGTAATGTTGATAGAAAATTTAAAGAATGAATATTTAAAATTAAAAGAAATTGAAAACTTGATAGAAAATACAATAAAAAACATAATGGAAAAATATGCTCCCAATTTATTGAACGTTGCAGGGCCTATATTGGGAGCAGAGTTGATTTTACTGGCAGGTGGATTGCAATCATTGTCTAAGATGCCAGGTTCTCGCATACAAATCTTAGGTGCAGGGAAATCGTTCTATTTATCAAAGAAATTTAAAAAACCTGGCCCTAAACATGGTATTATTTTTAGACATCCATTTGTTCATGGAAGCAAAAATAGAGGAAAAAATGCAAGATGGTTTGCCAATAAAATTTCTATTGCAGCTAGGATAGATTTTTATAGGAAAGAATTGGATAATGATTTTATAAATGACGTAAAAATTAAAATGACTGAATTAAAATGACTCTAAACTTCTTTGGCCCCTGAATTTTTCTCCATTTATTTTTACAGGGTATATTCCTGTAAGACACCCAAGGCATAAATCATCCTCATTAATTCCAATAGCTTTAATCAAACCTTTGAGTGAAATATAGGCCAAAGAATCTGCACCTATTATTTTTCTAATTTCTTCAACTGTTTTACCAGTTGCAATAAATTGATCTCTTGTTTTCATGTCTATACCTAAATAGCAAGGAGCAATTATAGGAGGAGAACCAATTCTAACATGAACTTCCTTTGCTCCTGCATCTTTTAATAAAGAAACAATCTTTTTCATAGTATTTCCTCTTACAATACTATCGTCAACGAGAACTATTCTTTTATTATTTATCACATCCTTTACAGGGTTCAATTTTAACATAATTTCTTGAACTCTTCCTGATTGATCAGGCATTATAAATGTCCTATCCACATATCTATTCTTCATTAGACCTTCTTCAAAAGGTATTCCAGATTTGTGCGAAAAACCAAGTGCATGAGTTCTTCCACTATCTGGGACAGGAACCACAACATCAGCATCCACTGGACTTTCTTCCGCCAATATTTCTCCTAACTTAAATCTAACGTTATATACAGATCTACCGTCGATTATGCTGTCCGCTCTCGCAAAATATACATATTCGAACATGCAGTGTGCATGATTTTTTTCAGATGGTCCAAACCTGTATGTTGCTAAATCACCAGATTCTAAAATTTCAACTATTTCTCCAGGTTTAACGTCTCTGATTATTTTACCACCTAAAACGTCAAACGCAACGCTTTCTGATGCAAAACCTATACCTCCAGGGAAAATTCCCAATACAAGCGGTCTTATCCCTAGAGGATCTCTTATTGCAAATATTCTGTTATTAATCATTAATGCTAGCGAATATGAACCGATCAAATAATTCATTGTTTTTTTAATTGCATCTATAAGGCTATTACTCTTTAAAATATTGTATGATAACAATCTTAAAATTACCTCAGTATCAGAATCTGAATTGAATGAGATTCCCAAATTTTCTAACATTACTCTTAATTCTTGCGCATTTGTGATTTCCCCATTATGTGCTATGCTTATGTCTCCAATGTTTGTATGAACAAAAAGGGGCTGGGCATTTGAAATGTTTGATGCACCGGCTGTAGAATATCTCACATGGCCTATACCACCATTCGATTTTAACTTCTTTAATGTCTCGGTATTTAATACTTCATGTACCAAACCCATCCCTTTAATTATTTGCATTTTTTCTGAGAAAATAGCTATTCCAGCAGATTCCTGGCCTCTATGTTGTAATGATCTCAAAATGTAATATAAATATAAAGGTGAATTGAAATCTTTTGTTCTAATTCCTGCTACCCCGCATTTTTCATTTCCTTTTGGCCCAATTATATCTTCTGATTCTGGGAGCAGGAAATCCACAGTGTGCACACCTCTTTTCCCTCACGTTATATGATCTATGGCCGCATCTCCTACAAACTATATGTGTTTTATTTTTATTCTTTTTACCCATTGCTGGCGTTCCGGATCCCATTATTTTCACCTCTTATGAAGGGGATACATATATTACATTATCCCCTCTTACAATCATTGTAGGAAAAATCCCCTTACTTTGATTTTCAATCACTTCTTCAGCATCTTTTAAAACTAAATTTATATGAACATCATATCCGACCAAAGTTCCCCTATATTCTTTGTTACCTTTTACTACAACAAAGACGTTTTTATTCAGAAAGCTCTGTAATACATGTAATGGTTTTTCAATCTGTTCCATATTTAAGTATGATTAATTTAATGTATTAAAATATATCGAAACGTAATCATAAATTTAAAATTTTTATATTTTAAAAACAATAACATATAGATGGCCAAAGAATATTTGGATGAATTTGTTGATAAGTTTAAAAAATGTGATGCCGGTTGTATTTTGGTTCATGGTTCAAAAGGTATTGGAAAATTGTATTTAACTACGAAGGCTCTAGAAAAATTAAATTTAAACTATCAAATTTTAAACATAGGTGATAAAAATGCTCTTCAAATTTTAACATCATTTTTAAATGTTGAACAATCTCTACCAGAAAGGATATTACAAGTTTCTGTAATTCAAAAATTGGAAAGTCTTTTAAAGAATAATAATTATATTTTTGTTTTCGATTCAATAGATAAAGCTGAAAGTGATTTGCTTTCAATATTTTTTAGCTTAGCAATTAAAGTATTAAGGGAGGATATTTTAGGAAAAGTAATAGGAATATACAATGACGATAATTTATCTACATCATTTCAAGGACTTGTAAAAATATTAAAAGAACAGGGTGCAAAAGAGATAGTTTTAAAACAATTATCAAAAGAGGAGGCGTATAAGTTTATAAAAGATATGGGCTATACAATACCACCATCAATATTCGAAATAATTTATTCCTTATCCAATGGAGATGTAGGAATTATAAATTATTATTTAAATGAACTTGAAAGATATAATTACATAACTGAAAAGGTATTCGTTAAATCTCCATCCGATGAAGTAAAGGAGGAGATTAAATCATTGTTGACAAATAGTAGGTTTGAAAATACAATTATTGAGGGCCTAAATGAAATTGAAAAGAAAATTATTATTTTTATATACCTTTTAAAAGGAAAAATATCTGTAAATGATCTTTTATACTTATTAAACGAAAAGAAAGAAAATATAGAAAATATTTTAAATAATTTGGTTGATAAAAAAATATTAAACAAATTTGAAGATAAATATTATTTATTTTCTTACTCAATAATAGAATTATTTGATGAGAAGTTTATTGAATCTGTTGCATTAGAGGTGGCGACGTATTTAGAATCTTCCGGTAAATTGTTAAAGGCAGCTGAAATATATTATGTTGCTAAGAAATATGACAAGGTAAAGGAGTTTATATGTAAAACACAATTGATCAAAAAAATGAAGAGTATAAAATATTGCGAAATGTGTATTTCAATTGAATTAAATGAGGATCTTTTAGATTATCTATTTAACTTATACATTGAAGAGGAACACTACGGTAAAGCTTATAGGATTGCAAACCAATTAAAATCGCTAAATCCGAACGAATTAAAATATGCTATATACTTGGCTGAAGCATCTATTTATACTAATAGGCTTGATGAAGCTGAGAGAATATTACTTGAAATATCAAAAGATGAAAATAGTGAATTTTATCCACGTATTCTTTATGATTTGAGCGAATTGTATTATAAAAAGGAAAAGTATAATGTTTCACTAGATTACGCAATATCAGGTCTTAAATATTCAATTTTGAAAAACAATCAATATTATGAGGGATTAATATACAAAATTATTGGAAATATCTATTATTATAATTACAACGATGAAAGTTCAATAAATTATTATAAGAGGGCATTAAACATATTTCAGAACCTTGGTTTTGAAAAGGAGGTTGCAACGATATACAATAATTTGGGAAACATATATATGGAAAAAGACTTAGAAAAAGGCTTGGATTATTATAATTTGGCTTTAGAGATTGTAGAGAGAAACTGGTGGATATCACTTTTGACAACATTGGATACAAATATCGGAATATTGGATTTTATAAGGGGTGATTTAAAATCTTCATTGTTGACGTTAAAAAAGTCAATGGGTTTGGCCTTATCAAAAGGGGATTATGATTTGGCAAAGTTCATTATATTATATTTATTCGATATATATTTAATTGAGGCCAAATATGATGAGGCTGAAGAAATAATTAACTTTGGTTTTAATTTATCTTATGATCTAAAAGAAGAAATTACGGATGTAATTTTTGTTGCAAATAAATCGATAATTGATGCAATAAATGGAAAGGAAGTGGAAATGAGTCAATTAGATATTTTAAAAGAATCGAATATCCCTGTTGAGCAAAATCTTGGAAAACATTTGAAAGCTATGATTGAATATTATAGCGGAAGAATCAAAAATTATTTAGAAGAGTGGAGATATTTTTGGGAAACTGGAAAAGAAAAGATAAAGCTCCTCTCCGTTACAGATTATGTATCATATCTTGAAGATTTAACATATTATTCATTTTTCAACAATGAAGAAAATGTTAAGGAAATTGTTAATAATATTGAAAGAATCAGAAATATACCAAATATAAATAATTTAAGACTTGTCGAATTACGATTGGATTTATTGGATTTAGAATTAAATTTCATTAAATCTAACGCAAATAGATTTATGCAAATCATAAAAGAGATTGAAGAAATGGATGCGAAATTCATATCGATCAAACATATGATAATATTTGGCCTTTATATGGCAAAATATGGAAATGATGTTAAGATATTGAAAATGGGTCTTGAAAATATTGATAAATTGGGTAAGCCGGGAATAAAATCAATTTTTAAGCAGTCATATGAATACTTTTTAAATTTATCAAATGAATAATTTTCTTATTTTAAAGAAAAATATATATTTTAGATTTATATTGTTTAAAACAAATTATTAAGGTGATAAATATGGCTGATAATCAAAATGAGGTAAGAAACATAATTTCACCAGACGATGAAGAATTGAGAAAATTTGTAGAGAATTTAAAAGTAAATATAAAAATTGTTGGTTGTGGTGGTGGAGGATCTAACACCATAAATAGGTTATTTGAATCAGGCATTATAGGAACGGAATTAATAGCAATAAATACCGATGCACAACATTTATTGAGGGTAAAAGCGAATAAAAAGATTTTAATTGGTAAGAGATTGACAAAAGGTCTTGGTGCAGGAGCCGATCCTAGGGTAGGTGAAATGGCCGCACAAGAAGCTGATGAAGAATTAAGAAATGTTCTTGCAAAAACCGATATATTATTTATAACAGCTGGAATGGGTGGAGGTACAGGTACAGGATCAGCACCATATGTAGCAAAGATTGCCAGGGAAATAAATCCAGGAGTTTTGATAATTGGTGTTGTAACACTGCCATTTTCTGCTGAAGGAAAGTTGAGGATGGATCAGGCCCTTTATGGATTGGATAGGTTGAGAAGATATTGTGATACTACAATAGTTATTCCGAATGACAAATTATTAGAATATGTGCCTAAACTTCCATTAGATCAAGCATTTAAAGTTGCTGATGAAATATTAATGGTTGCTCTTAAAGGGTTGACAGAAATCATAACAAAACCTGGATTAGTAAACATTGATTTTGCTGATATAAGAACAATAATGAAAGATGCAGGAATGGCTATGATTGGAATAGGAGAATCTGATGATAGTCATAATAGGGTAGAGGCCGCAGTTCAGGAGGCAATAAATTCACCTCTTATTGAAGCAGATATAAAGGAGGCAAAAGGTGCATTGGTAAGGGTTGTTGGAGATCCTCACATGTCAGTTTCAGAAGCACAAAAGGCTGCTGAAATCATTCAGAAAAATATAAGTCCAAATGCAAGATTAATATGGGGTGCCTCAATAGATCCAGAGCTTCAGGACATGATAAGGGTACTCATTGTTTTGACTGGTGTAAAAAGCCCATATGTAATTGGACAAAAGGGAGAGAATTTGCAAGAATTGACAAAGAAGGTATCATCATTGAATGCGGATTTAGATAATTTATAAATCATTTATATTTTATTTTTCCTATTAATATAGATGCTGAAATTATAAATGAAATTCCATTAGCCAAAATTAATGGATAATCCATTAATAACAAACCGTATAAAAACCACAAAAAAATTCCAGTTGAGATTACGATGTACATTAATAATGAAACATCTTTTGCACTTTTCTCCCTCCAAATTTTAATTGATTGAGGTATAAAAGAAGCGGTGGTTAAAGTTCCTGCGACATATCCTATTATACTTAAATCCATAATGGTTGTAAATAAATGTGAATATTAAATTTAATGATTAATGCCGTGGGCCGGGATCGAACCAGCGGCCTCCAGATCTTCAGTCTGGCGCTCTCCC
>ERZ1669250.265-NODE-265-length-26888-cov-3.864607_pt1 | contig 26888 bp, 25 predicted proteins | sample MGYA00579295_ERZ1669250 | MGnify/ENA primary metagenome ERZ1669250 (study PRJEB41166, sample SAMN08046056) | hot springs metagenome | biome: hot spring; feature: acid hot spring; material: thermophilic sediment; isolation source: thermophilic sediment from acid...
GCCCTGCGAGATAACCTGGCTTCTCTACCTCGCTAATTTTAGCTTAGTTAGCCGATATAAGCATTACGGGCCTGGGCTAGATTTAGCTGGCAGTCTATCGCTAGCATTTAGTGGTCGCGCTTAGGGACAAAGGCGCGTTTTGAAGTCAAATTGAAGCGGTTACTTTGTGCTTTGCTAATTACGGCTCCCCGGGTTGCTTCACGCTAAGCTCTTAGTTACTCTCAGCTCCCACAGGGATGAGCTGACATTTGTAAGATTGATTTGCGAGCCTGCAGCTTAAAGCACTGGGAAGAACAACCTTACGAGTCACATTCACGTAAGCGTTTGTTCGTAAGTGCGTCAGGTTGCTAGTTTAAACAGTTTTAAACTGTTTAGCCCGACCCCGCGGCGAAATTACCCCTCCATTTCGACTGGAGCGCGTGGAAACCATGTACTAACTGTTTGACCAAGTGACCCATCACCTCAAGCCGTTAACACGTTAACACATTATCACTTTCAACGCAAGCTGTATAGGTATAGTTAACCGGTTAAATTCTGACCGTGAAGCCCCAGGTCAAGGTGGAGGTAAAAGATGCCAGCGGATCTAAGCTCACCATCATAATGAGTGGGAAGATCGATCCTCAGAAGCTTAATAGGATAATGAGCATCGTTAGCGAGGGGCAGGAGGATTATGTAGATTATGATGAGGCCGACTCCAGGGGCACTCTAATAGATGCGCTATATGAGGCCGTACAGTTGTTTGGGAGTGAGTGGTTCGATAGTAAGAAAGCTAGGCAACTCCTTAGAGAACGGCTCGATAAAGACGTTCCCTTACCTGTGGTCTCAACATATCTCAGCAGGCTAAGGGAAAGCGGCAAGCTTGTTGCCCGTGGAAGTCGCGTGCACAGGGAATACAGGATTGCTCGAGGTTCAACGATGTTGACCCCCACCCCTGCTTTTCCGATGGAGATCAGAATTGGTAAGTAGTCCCTCTAGGCACGGAAAAAGGAAAAAAATTAGAACGCTTCCATCAGAAGTAGAGGGGTGGGGGTCATTTGATCTAGCAGACTTGACGTCACCTGCCGCTTCAAAAATACTGTTGTCTTTCTTGTTAAGTCGCGTGGGTGGTGTGGCTTTATCAGCACAGCTCGGTATCCCTCGCTCCTCAATATATGCGTACCTCAGGAAGGACAGCGATGGTCCTCGTCGCGAAGCAAGGAAAAAGATCTTAGACTTTGCCTTATCTCAATTCCCACTTGAAACGAAAACCATAATTAGGGACTCTGTCACGCGCCTGAACTACTACCTGAGCTCAAGCGGCCGACGCATGCGTGCGCGTACACGCTGCTAAAGACATGAAAAAGTCCTCCAAAAGGCCTAAAGGTGTATCACGTCACGTTTTAATGACGAGCGCCCTCGCATATGCATTTCCCATACTTGTGGACATTGGATACTCATGGTGGCGTATGCTAGCAGCGCTTCTGCTCTCGGTTTTGTTTAGCTGGGCCGTCGGCGTGGCGGCAGCGGTAAACAAGACAGCTGAAAAGATAGTGCTTCCTACCCTCGACGTGCTACAGTCAGTCCCCATATTGGGCTTCTTCCCCGTCATGATATTTGCGATCATTGCGATTTTGCCGGGTAAACCTGGCATCGAGCTCGCCGTCATTTTCCTGATATTTACAAGCATGGCATGGAACATGGCGTTCGCCGTTTACGAAGCGGTCAAGGCTATCCCTAAGGAGTTCGTAGAAATGGCGAACGACATAGGCATGTCTTCATGGGGAAAGCTTAGACATCTTTACATTCCCGCGTCGTGGCCTAAGCTCGCTTATAATGCGCTCGTTTCTTGGGATGTTGGCCTATTCTTCTTAGTATCGAGTGAAATAATAACGCTGGGTAATGCGACGTACTCGGTGAGCCATGGCATCGGCGTAGCCATAGCTACTTACGCAGCTGAAGGGAATTATTTGGCTTACTCAGAAGCTATAGTGCTCTTGCTAATAGCATTGATCTTAACACGTATCTTGTTTCTCCGCCCTTGGGCACTTTGGTCAGAAAGATTCAAAACGGCAGAGGAAGCTCGGGTAACGCGCTCAGATGTGATCTACAGGAGCTACAGGTGGATTGGTGAAAAGGCAAGGGCTAAGATATTTTACAACCTCGGCAGTGTCGAGATGGCGTTTAGACCCTTTACGAAAGTGGTAAGGGTCGTAAACAAATGCCTGGGAACTAGATCGACACTAATTGGCAAGGTTGCGGTAGCAGTGGTATCAGCACTCACTCTGATCGCACTGGCTCACGCTATCTATCTAGGTCTCGTTATTTTTCATCCGATGTACAATCCATCATTATGGATTTACCTGGGCAGCCTAGAAAAGGAGGTTATAGCATCCCTGGCTTATTCCTTTGCGCGCGTGTGGGGCGTATATGCCGTTTCGCTCGCAATAGGTGTTCCCTTGGCAATAAAGGCCGCGCTTTCAGAAAAACTTTACGAGCCCGTTTCAACTGTTACCCAAATAATATCCTCTATACCTGGTCCCGTGCTTCTACCTGCAATGGTCGTAGCTATGATGTCACTGCCCTACAGGGGCGAGCTGGTCGCGAGCATAGTGATCTTTCTTGGAAGCTTCTGGTACATATTCTTCAACGTATTGGGAGCGGCGCGTACAATCCCTAAGCCTATACTCGAGGCAGCAGATCTTTACGGAATACATGGCTTGAAGCGTTGGAAGGACATATACATACCAGCAGTTATGCCGTCTTTGGTTACTGGCTCTATAACCTTCATAGGTGGTGCTTGGAACACACTGATGGTAGCGGAGTACTTTGTCGTTTCCTCGAGCACTGGCTCCGTGGTGCTCACGCAGGTCGGCCAGGGAATAGGTAAGTTACTTGACATAGCTACTTACTCTGGAAATTTACCTTTGTTGGGCCTCTCGATTGCGTCCATGTCGTTACTCATCGTGGGCATAAACCTGACCTTATGGCGGTGGGCTTATAATTATACGACAAAAAGGTTCAGCTACAATGTATGAGCAAGCCACCCAGGGCGATTCGGGCGCTGAGGTAAGTGCGGTTCTCATTGCAGTGAAGTCCGTATCTTATAACGTTCAGCTGGAAAAGCGCATCCTAGAAGTCCTTAAGGAAGTCAGTTTCTCGGTTGCTGATGGCCAGTTCGTGTCAATCATAGGCCCGTCCGGATCTGGAAAGTCCACGCTTTTGAGGATAATAGCAGGCCTTCTTCGTCCCACAAGCGGACATGTTTTCTATCGCGACATGGAGGTAACCCATCCAATCAAAAATATTTCAATGATGTTTCAAAACTACGCTTTGCTGCCCTGGAAGACAGCGCTAGAGAACGTTGAAATCGCTCTCTATTCCAATGAGTCGCTTTCGCCCAAGGAAAAAACGGAGAAGGCCCTCAAGGCCCTCGCGGCCGTTGGCTTAAGTGGTTTCGAAAATGCCTATCCGGGAGAGCTCAGCGGCGGCATGAAGCAAAGAGTTGCCATAGCTCGTGCCCTAGCCCTCGAGCCTGAGGTTCTTCTTATGGATGAGCCATTCAGCGCTCTCGATCCGTTGACTGCCGATCATCTTAGGAACGAAGTTTACTCTTATTTGATCAATCCCCAATCCCCGATTCGTTCCGTCGTTATGGTTAGCCATAACGTCGAAGAGGTCGTCGAGCTTTCTGATAAGGTAATTGTTCTTTCGCCCCGCCCTGCTCACGTTGTTGGTGAGGTGAACATATTACTGAATAGGCCTAGGGACAAGAAATCCTTCGAATTTTACACATACGTTGACCAAATCTTTGCGCTCTTGACTTGAGGCCGCACACGGAGTTAAAACCACTTAGATTAACTGGTCTAAAGAGCGCCGTTACTTGTGTAACTTGAGACGCGTTCGCAGGGTAGGCCGGGGGGACTATAGCTTGAAAACCTCGGTGACTAAATCAGTAATAGTATCTTTATGTTTTCGCCCTAAGGATGCGGAATAATCCATCGGTCAAGACTAGCCTTCACCCTCTGACGTGATTACGTCTTTCAGCCGTTCCCAGGCACCGTAAACACAAGGGAAACAGATGCTATTGGCCATTCCCAAGGATCTAGAAAGAGGCAGATGAAATCTAGAAATAGTGCGCTTTGGGATACCAGAAATTAAAAAAAGATCGCTGCATGTTCTGGGTCTTTCAGAGTTTCTTTTTTGCAATGAAGCGGGTCCACTATGGAATAAGACCTCCGGGAATCGGAAACTCTCATCATGCAAAGTACTGAAAGAGCCCTTGAGCCTGAAGTTCTAAGTTGAGTTACGATAAAGGGCGAGGAGAGCAGGAACGGAAGGTGGCCAGAGTACAGCTAAAGTAAATACTTAGGGATCATCTGGACTACTCTTTTGCAAGGGATTTCTCTGCCCTTGCCCCGGTAAGGTTAAATACAGATTATATAGTTTATTCGTTAAGGCGATTAGGAATGTCCACATGGGAGGACAGGCTGATTAAAAAAATGGATATGGTTAAAAAGATGAGTTATGGGGATAGATTATCCCTTTACTCTGATGTGAGACTTATCAATCTGGCAATAATGGAGTCTGTAAATGGCTGGAACCAATGGCTTAGCGACCCAGCCATAATAGATACGTTCACAGAGGAGGAGTTGAGAGAGCTGTTTGACGGTTTCAAAAAAGTGGCCCTTGAATTTATGGAAATGGACTTGAAGTGGACGGCGAAGAAGGGCCGCGCGGGCCAAGAGCAGGGCGCCGGGGACACCTATGGCGTCAGATGAGCGGTGAAGCGTTTTGGGAGGAGCGAGTTTAGCGAGCGCAAAATATGAAGCGCTTTTCTCGCTGGAAGTAGACGGCCCAGTTGACCGGGCTGACATAGTGGGCGCCTTGTTCGGGCAAACCGAAGGTCTCTTCACGGAAGAGTACGATCTCCGGGAGCTCCAGGAAAAGGGCAAAATAGGTAGGATACAGATAAACTCAGAGATAAAGGGGAAGAAAACTATCGGCGAGATCACCGTTCCATCTAACCTAAGCAAGGAAGAAACGGCCTTCATAATAGCTATCATAGAGAGCGTTGACAAGGTTGGGCCGTATAACGCGCACATTGAGCTAAAATCGTTCAAGGACCTTCGCCAGCAAAAAAGAGAAGAAATACTCAGGCGCACCAAGGAAATAATAGAGAAACAAAAGGAGCAGGAAAACGTAGGTAGTGTCGAAGAGGCCCTTATGGAGTTAATGTACTCCATCAAGGGTTCATCCATAGAGGAATATGGTCAGTCGAAGCTGCCAGCTGGTCCCGACGTGAAGAAATCTGAGGAAATCATACTGGTGGAAGGCAGGGCCGATGTTGTCAACTTGCTGAAGCATGGTTACAAAAACGCTTTGGCATTGGGTGGCGCCACCGGCGGCAACATTCCAAAGGAGGTTATTGACCTAGGCAAAGAGAGGACGCTTATAGCTTTTCTCGATGGTGACCGCGGAGGCGACATGATACTCAGGGAGCTTGAAGAGGCTGGCGTTGACGTAGACTTCGTGGCTCGTGCGCCCAGTGGAAAAGAAGTAGAAGAGTTGACTGGCAAGGAGATAGCTAGGGCGCTCGATGCCAAGGAGCCATTCGTAAAAACTCGTGAGCGCATCGAAGAAAGGAGCAGAGCTGAGAGTCACGAGGGCCTAGAGCAACGCGCGGTCGAGGTCGAGACAGAGCAGGCTCCACCTCTACAATCGGAACAGGTCAGCGAGAAAGTCGAAGAGAAGCAAATGGAGACGGCTGCGGAACAGCCAGCACCCCCTGTGCAGGTCCGCCCCGAGGAAGTAACATCCCAACCAACGGTTGACAAGAAAGTCCTCGATGTTTTGGACAGCGTAAGGGGAACCCTAGAGGGTGTTTTTCTCGACTCAGACCTGAATACTATAGCTCGTGTCCCAGTTGGCGACCTCGCGGAGAAGCTTGGGGACTCTGAGCCGGATAAGGTCTACGCTGTGGTGTTTGACGGAGTCATAACACAGCGCTTGGTTGACATAGCTTCTGAGAAGAACGTCAAAACCCTCATAGGTGTAAGGGTTGGCAACGTTTCAAAGAATCCACCTGGTCTCACGATAATATCAGAAAAGGAACTCAAAAAACGCTAGACCCCACACGGAACCCGCCGAGCGAAACTAACCTTCAGAAGAACCGAAATCCCCTAGCCTTGTTTGTTCGAAAATTGAGAGGACCTGAGCCTGAACGGAGATAAGTTCTTTCTTGTAGCTTTCGAGGTCCACGCCCCTCAGGTCAGGTCTTACCCATAGAGGTGGCATTAAGCTTCCGTCGGTCATGATAACACCTCTTCTTCTCAAGATGTTGTCTTCGACTCTAGTATCTCTTTCCACAACTAAGTGGAATGGGCTCAAAGCTTCTGGCAAAGATGGAGGTAGGGTCTCCCTGGCGGTCTTCGCGCCGCTCATCAGGGTCTCGAATATAAAGGACGCCTGATATTTCCTAGATAGGGGAGAGAACCTTGGATTTGTGGTCTGAAATCCCACAAAAAGTCCCTCTTCACTCAAGCCTGCCCACTCCCTATCTTTTTTTCCAATCAAAGCTTTTTTGTAAATTGTGACAACTTCTCCGACCTCACTTCTGGATACAAGCTTGCCGCCACACCTATAGACCGCTTGCACGCTCGCCTCTCCTACTCCCGCTGGCAGCCCCTCAGCGATCTGGGATAGCATCCTCATCCTGATCCGGGAGTTGGCTTCTCTAAACAACCAAGCCAGCTCATCTGGCAGTACTATCGAGTCGTAAAGAGGTCCATTGTGAATTCCAGTAACAAGGTATGGACTCTCGTTGTCCTTGCGCTTATGTAGTAGCGATGCCAAGGAGCTAAATCCAGAGGTTAAAAGGAAAGAGTAGGAAGAAGTTAGTTGCATTAAGAACTCGAGGGCATCTACTATATCTGAGAACATCCCCGGCTCTGGAGGATCATAAAAACCCGTTAGGTGCGATAGCTCAAGCGGATCGAAGGCGATCCTTCCATCAAGCTTAGGTATACCCCATCCCCTCATAATAGTTCCTTTGCCATCCCTACCCAACGCCCTGAGTTCCTTGGCGTGGTCGAGGGCTAAAGAGTCAAGTCCTCTCCTACTCCTCGTAGTTATCCCCAGTATATCCGGATCGTAATAACTGATTGCCCTGAAGAGAGAATCCCCATCGACGTCCTCAGCAAACGCCATCTTAGTAGAGTTGTAAACCTTGAAGCGCGGCCAAGATATCATATCTATTAGAAGCCACTTGATACCGGGCTTCTCTTTCCTATCGGAACTCTGGATATCTTCTATTGTGAATTGTGCTGTTTGATCAGGACCGTAATTGTATATCGGCTTCAAGGTGGCCTTGCACCACCTGAACAGTGGGATCTTTTCTATTCGTGTGGCCAGAGCTTTATAGCGCTTTTCTCCATCTGTATACCATACTTCGACTTCTCCCGAAGCGTTTTTTTTCGCAATTATGGGAAAAATTTCCTCTTCCATATAAGTTTAAGATGCTGTCAATTATAAATTTTTGCATCCAATGGCTAGACTTAAATTTGCAGGCACTCCTTCACTAGAAATGAGCGAAAAAGAAGGTTCTTCAAGTGGCCAGGCGCCAATTAAGGAGGGAAGCAGCTTCCCCGTGGGAGATTTTTACAAAGTGCTGGACGGCTACACGATATTGAAGAGTCAAAACTTCTGGGAAGCAATACTCGCTGTGGAAACAGGAAACGGGTCTAAACAGATAAGGCTTTATCGTTGGAGGAACAAGAACGGCGAGTGGAAAGTGGATCTCGCCAGGTTTAACATAAGTTCTTGGGACATAGATGCCATAGCTGGAAAGGTAAAGGAGTTCAAAAACAAGTACATGGGTCGATGTTAGATCTTGCTAGGTTTTCTTCATACTATCGCTTCAGGGTCCCTCTTATTAGGGCGTACTCATGCCCATTTATAACTACGTAACGCAACACTTCCTCAACCCTTATGCGATCACCGTCCTCAAGCTGTCTCTGGCAATAAAAGAAGTACTCATCGAAAACGCCGTTACAAGGCACTTTTCTAAAGGTCACGGTCATACCGCTTATGAGGCCCTTTTTATCCACTATAGCAACGACCGGAGCCCTTTCTATCTCGACTGCCCTTAGCTCCTCTCCCGTTTTAGGACACTTCTTAAGGGTCTCTCTCACGTTCTTAACCCTGTAGTTTGCCTTAGGATTTAGATCTGCTCCACAGAAGTCACGCAATGGGCAGTCCCAGCAGTCCGATTCTCCTAGCCACCTCTTGAAAGTGTAGCCAACCTTCGCGGAAGCGGCCGGCATCAGCACAACTTTTCTTTCCTGCATAATCTACAAAGAAATACAGATTTAAGAGGTCCGCTTCCGTTGACCGGGTTCCGATAACGTTAAAAGCAAAAAAATAATAAAATTGTGTTCTAGCTTGCAAACAACCAAAGTATTTAAGGGCACTACGACGGTCGGCGCGCTCTGCTCCGATGGTGTAATACTCGCAGCGGACAAAAGGGCTGTTTCAGGTTACTTCATAAGCCACAAGAGAACCGACAAGATATCTATCATAAAGAACTACATAGCAGTTACAATGGCTGGTACCGTAGCAGAGGCCCAGATACTTTTAGATCAGCTGAAAGGAGAGGCTAACCTATTTGAGATGACTTATGGCAGAAGGATGTCCGTGAGGGCGCTTGCATCTCTTGCGGCCCAGAACATGGGAGGTCAATACAGGTTTGCGCATTACCCAATACAGCTCATAATTGGAGGGTACGATGATAACGGTCCATCAATGTTTGCCGTGGACTTCTTCGGTGCCATGACAGAAGAAAAGTTGATAGCCACCGGCTCTGGCTCTCCCGTCGCTCTAGGAGAGCTTCAGGGTCATGATTTCCTTTCGATGAGGGTCGAGGACGCCTTGCCAATCGTAAGGAAGGCTATAGTGGCTGCTACGGAATGGGATACAGCTACGGGGGAAGGCGTAGACGTTGTTGCCATAACCAAAGAGGGAGCTAAAAAGCTATGAGGTACTTGGTGAACTTTTTTGGCCGATTATGACCTAGAAGCAAGGCTGAAGCAGATAAGGGAGGTTATCTTTAGAAGCGTCCCCGCAGAAGCCAGGCTCACAAAGGTCGAGTTTGAGGGACCAAACATAGCCCTTTACTGCGAAAAACCACAGGTTCTTCTCGCCGATGAAAGCATAGTGCGCAGCATGGCTAAACAGATAAAGACCAGGATAATAGTTAGAACCGATCCCTCACAGCTAATGCCCCGGGAGGACGCTGAAAAAGTGATAAGGGAGGCGCTAAACGATGACATAGGGTTAGAGAACATAATATTCCACGAAGATGAGGGAGAGGTCATCATAGTGGCGAGGAAATATGGTCCCTTTGGTGGACCTAATGGTCCACTACTTAAAGAGATAGCTCAAAAGACCGGCTGGAGACCCCTTTTGATAAGAGCACCTCCGATAAAATCTGCTACTTTGAGGGGAATCCTGTCGTTAATGAACAATGAAGGAGAATATAGGAAAGACTTCTTAAGGGAGGTAGGCCAGAGCATACATAGGCCCCTCATTTACAAGAATAACTACGTCACCATAAAGGCGTTGGGAGGATTTCAGGAAGTAGGGAGAAGCTCGATACTGGTAGAAACGGCTTCCAGTAAGGTCCTTCTTGACTGTGGAGTTAAGCCAGGAGCGGTCAACAGGTTGGACGAGTTTCCAAGGCTTGACGCAGTAGATTTCAGCCTAGACGAGCTTGACGCGGTGATAATAAGCCACGCCCATCTAGACCACGTAGGATTCCTTCCGTACTTGTTTAAGTATGGTTATCGGGGTCCTGTCTACATGACCAGGCCAACGATGGAGCTCATGGCTTTGCTGCAAAGCGATTATATGGACATAACCGAAAAAGGTGGTGAGAAACCACCTTACGGCGTGAACGACTACAAGAAGGCTCTTCTTCACACGATACCGCTCGAGTACGGCGAGGTAGTGGACATATCACCCGACGTAAAGGCCACGCTTTACAACGCAGGTCATATACTGGGGTCGGCCATAACCCATCTTCACATAGGAGAGGGTGAGCACAACATAGTTTACACAGGTGACTTCAAGTACGCCGACACAAGGTTACTTCAGAGAGCTGAAACCGATTTTCCCCGCGTTGAGACGCTAATTATTGAAAGCACTTACGGGGCTAAAAACGACATAATGGTACCTAGGGAAGAAGCCGAGAGGCAATTCATCGAAGCGGTTAAGGTCACCCTTGAGCACGGAGGAAGGGTTCTTATCCCCGTGCTTTCCGTTGGAAGAGCACAGGAATTAATGATAATACTCGCACAATCTTTCAATAGTGGTGCTCTTCCCAAAACCAAGGTTCACATGGAGGGGCTGCTTTACGAGACCACGGCGCTCCACATGGCGCATCCCGAAATGCTCAGCAGAGCTCTGAGAGATTCCATTTACTACGACGAAAATCCCTTCATGCATGAAAACTTCGACATGCACTTGAGGATAGAGGACAGGCAAAAACTCGTAAAGGGGGAGCCTTGCATAATAATGGCGCCAGCGGGTATGCTAACTGGAGGACCGGCGCTGGACTACCTAAGGTACATGGTTGAGGATGAGAAAAATGCCATAATATTCACGAGCTACCAAGCAGAGGGCACGCTTGGCAGAAAAATAGCCAAGGGAGCTACCGAAATACAGCTCGAAGATGAGGTAGGGCAGGAAAGGACATTTAAGGTCCTCATGAAGGTCATCCCCATAGAGGGACTATCAGGGCACTCCGACAGAAGGGAACTAGTGCAGTTTGTTGAGAGGCTTAGGATGCGGCCCAAGACCATAATTGTTAACCATGGCGAACCTAAAAAGATAGATGAGCTGGCATCCTACTTGAGGTTCCGCTTCCACGTAAACTCGTTTGGGCTCGAGGTAATGGATACCATAAGGGTTTACTGACCCATGATTTCTAGCGAAACTTATAACTCGGGGTAAGAAGTAGATGCATCAAGCTTGCATGGAGAGAGCTCTAGGGGCATACATGATGTCCTTCTTCCTGAGAGGGTTGCCATAGGCCCTGGATTATGCGAAGCTGCAAGAAGCTACATATCCAGGATTTCGTCCAACGGCAAGGTCCTTTTCGTTCACGGGAAAAATTCATATCTAAATTTCCTTGGGATCATGAGTGGTTTAGACGCAGACGAAGTTACCATAAGCAGCCCCCCCTCGTTGGCTGAGACAATAGAAAGAGCAGACGGGCTTCGGCCGGACAATTTTTCATTAGTAGTGTCAATAGGTGGTGGTTCGGTAATAGATACTGGTAAGCTCCTCTCAACTAGGCTTGAGATACCGAACGTATCAATACCAACCTCGCTTTCGCATGATGGAATAGCATCTCCTCGCGTATCTCTCAGATCAAACAGCGGACCTGCATCCATCGCGGCTAGAGTTCCTAGGGCAGTTTTCGTAGATCTTGGCGTGGCTCTCTCCTCTCCCCACCGCTTTGCAGCGGCAGGCTTCGGAGATACCGTAGCCAAGAAAACCGCAGTACTTGACTGGAAGCTTGCCAGCGAAATGGGAATTGAGGAATACGGAGATTACTCCGCAGCACTTGCAGAGCTATCCGCGGAACACGTGTTAAGGGCTTCAAAGGAAATAGCTAAAGGAACTGAGTATGGGCTTAGAGTTTTAGCAGAGGCCTTGGTGAGTTCAGGCATTGCCATGGCAATAGCTGGGTCAAGCAGACCTGCAAGTGGCTCTGAACACTTGTTTGCCCACGCTCTTCAGCTCCTGCGTCCAGGCGTTGCCCTTCACGGAGAGATGTGTGGGGTCGGAACTATAATGATGGCCAAGCTCCATGGTATTGATTGGGAATATGTGAGGGAGTCTATTCAAGTCGTCGGAGCACCCGTTGATGCTAAGGGGCTTGGGGTCTCCGATTTAGACGTTATAAGAGCCCTGACCATAGCAAATAAAATCACCAAAAGGTACACCATACTCAGCAAAGGCCTAAGCTTTGAAGAAGCAGAAAGACTTGCTCGCCACACAAAAGTTATAAGATAGATGAGCGGTTTTGCATTTTTTTACCAGCCGCAACCAGGGCAATTCCTATTAACGTACTCATGGGTTCTGGAGCTGCTATCAGAATCATGCCCAACGCGACGAGCTTCTTACCGACTTCATAGTTACCATTTGGAAACCGTCTCACAAGTCTATTGATTTCTTGTATGCAGCGTTGCTGAGACTCGCGAGTTGGTTGTGCCATAAAAGAACTCAAGCACAGGTAAAGATCAGCAAGATCCGCTCTCTGATCAAGATATTTCCAAGAATTGAGCTTTTTTGTTGCGAAGTTCAGCCTGTCAAGCTGACGCTCAAGATCGTCCAGGGAGTTCATAATCGAACGTTTCGAATTAGGTTCTCGTCTGCTTTTACCTTTCCGATGAAAGTAAATATATCGCTAGCGATTCGCTTAAATATGCTCGTGGTCATAAACCATATGACCGAAGTCAAGGATGCGGTACCCAGAGGATTCACCCGTTACTACGTATTGTACTTGCTAACAAAGGGTCCCATGACCGGAAAAGAGATTATAGACGCTGCGGGGTCTGACCCTCACCTTCGTTGGAGACCCTCACCGGGACTCATATATCCGATGTTGGGAAGACTTTTAGAAGAGGGTTACGTGGAAGAAAAGGAAGGGAAATACAGCATAACTGAGAAGGGCAAGGCGAAGCTAGCTGATTACTACAGGTATCAGGCTGTGCTAATCGATAGGATTGCTGCCATAGAGGAACTTGCTGCTAAAATAGCCGACACAAACCTGTTTGTCACCTCAGAGGTGATCGATAGCATAACATCAGGTGTAAACCAGATCAAGCAAAAGATTGGGCCCGAAAACAGGCTAAGGCGGATCAAGGAAATTTATAGGGATTTTCTAAGGTCTGAACTGGAAAGGATAAACAAAGAGCTCGAAAAAGAGGGTCAAAAACAACAAAACTCGGAAAAGGGACCTGCCGGTAAATCATAGTTTGGCGGTAATGAAAGCTGAGCGCCCTATTGAGATGCTACAGGAGATACTATTACGATGTTATCGCCCCTGACTACAATGGTTCCCAACTCTCTGCTTTTTCCGTCGCGGGATACTTCCTCCGCGTTTTCAAGTACAACGTTGAGATAAATATCGTAATTTTTGAGAAGTCCCCTTATGGTTTTCCCGCCTTTCAAAACAAGTAAGACCGTTTTTCCGAATGAGTTATCCATAAGTTGTTGCGTGGCCGGTTCAGACAATCTGTGTAAATCACGTTATCATACTTAACTCTATCGCACTTTTAAGAAGAGCACTTTTCCACTCCTACACTCAAATTACCTCACAAGTTGAGAGAGCTAGCTTGGTTTTTCCGTGACGGTGCAGCGGATCTTTCATGTTGCCTTCCCACAATGTGTAGCTAATAGCGAGTAAGCCGATTTACAAAAGAGACCCTAAGGCAAAAATGGACTCTTCTACGAAAAGCGAAAAGCGTATCACTCTTGATTCCTCACTTCATATGACCGCTAAAAAAGTGCTCATTGCAGGAGGGGGAGTGGGCGGTTTGGTTGCAGCCAAGAGATTGTCGGAACGTCTTAGGAAAAAAGCGGAAATAACTCTCGTGAGCGATTCAGACTATTTTTACTGGCCGCCTTATCTTAGTGATGTTGCCTTTGGAGGTATGGAGCCGTCTCAGATATACTTACCTCTCTCCAAGTTATCCCAAAGGGGCGTCAGGGTTGTAAAGGCAAAAGTAACGAAGATAATTCCAGAGAGTAGAAAAGTGACGACGGACTCAGGGGAGATAAGTTATGATTATTTGATCGCCAGTCTTGGTTCTGAGTATGACTTCTCAAATTACGGCTTATCGGCTGGTTTACATAACTATACTTTAGAAGGTGCCTTGAAAATGAGGGAGGCGCTTTCTTCTTTTGGTAGTGGAAAGCTTGTGGTTTTTGCCCCAGAAGTAACTCACAGGTGCGGCATGTACCCCTTTGAGCTTGTAAGCAGGATTGATGTGGCATTGAGGATGAGGGGTATAAGGCAGAAAGTTGAAATAACGCTCATTCACCCATTTAAGAAACCAGTTGAGCCCCTGGGAAAGGAGGTCTCAAGTTATGTTGAGGAGAGATTTTACAGCCGTGGCATAAACTACATAGGAGGCCTCAACCCCCAAGGGGTTGACAAAAACACGAAAAAAGTTGTCTTAAAAGGGGAAGAAGTGTCTTACGACATGCTTTTGGTCATACCTCCAATACGTGTTCCTTCTGCTTTTCATGGGTCTGGTCTTACTGTTAATACAGCTGTTGGTGAGTGGACCGCAGCGGATCCGTCAGACGCTAGAAGCCCAAAGTATGATGACGTGTTCTTACCCGGTGAGCACTCGATGCCTTTTTTGGGATTGCCCGCTGCAGGAGTTCCTGTCCATTTCTTGGCTTTATCAAGTGCCGCCCAAGTCGCTGGTGAAATACTTGGTGAGCCTGTGGATCCCCAGGGTCTGAGCTCCATGGTTTTACTTATGGATTTGGGCGACCAGGGCATGATGGTGGAGTGCGAAGTAAAAAGAAGGGAAAGCAGTGGGCTCGTGTGGGCAGGGGATCATTACGTATTTAAGGAGCCCGGTCTGGAGTGGGGTGGCAACTGTTACTCTTTACTAACATGTCCTTTGAGCAAGTTCGCCAAGGACATGATCTACTCGAGTTTCCTCTCAACCTCGCTGTAAAACCTGCAGCGCGAAGAGCGGACAGCGTCTCAAACGCGAGCTTAACATGGCCAGCAAGTGATAGGTCATTACCTATTCTGTTAAGCTCGCTAAACCGTTAAATATTTCAGGCAAGTTAATACGCAAATGGGAAGGAGAAGAAGAAGGAAGATTACGCCAGTAAAGGTGAAGAAGGGAATACCAAAGGTATTCAGATGCCCTAAGTGCGATAGCGAGAGCCTTGTGGCAACGTTGACTTCTACGTCTGAAAGCGGAGAAAAAGAGTATACCTTGAAGTGTGGCGTATGTGGATTCACTCAAAAGGTCGTAGTAAACAAGAACCAGCAAGCAATTGATGCTTATAACAAGTTGGTCGACATAGTTGCTGGCTTAGCGTGAGAAACAATGAGCGCTGCGAAGATTGAAAAATACATAAGGGAGAAGGTACTGGAAAAGGGCTTCTTTCACTTCACGTTAATAGATCCAGAAAAAACCTCTGCCTCATTGGAGAAAACCATAAGGGAAGTTGAAGCCGCGGGAAGCGATGGTTTCCTTGTAGGAGGCAGTACCGGCATTTACCCACCAGATGTGGAAGGAATTGTATCCACCATAAAAGGGATATCTGACAAACCCGTTGTCCTGTTTCCAGGAGGCATTTTTGGTATAGCAAAAAATGCGGATGCCATATTTTTCCTCTCACTGTTGAACTCGCAGAGCACTTACTTCTTGATAGGGGCACAGGCTCAGGCAGCAGGACTCATAAGGAGGATCGGTATTGAGTCTATACCTGTGGGATACATAGTTTTTGGAAAAAATAGCATGGTATCTGTCATGGGCATGGTACAGGAAATAGAGCCAGACAATTACAAGGCCGCGGCAGCCTACGCTTTGGCAGCTTCGTTAATGGGTATGCACGCCATATATTTAGAAGGAGGCTCAGGTGTTCCAGCTCCCCTCCCAGCCACAACCATATCATATGTTAGGGGCGCGCTTCCAGCCGACGCCCTCCTTATAGTAGGTGGAGGAATAAGGAAGAGCGAAGATGCAAAGGCCGTAGTTTCTTCAGGAGCAGATATCGTTGTTACTGGAACTGTGGTAGAGGAGATGGGAGCCAGTTCTCTTAGACACATAATAGAGGGATGTAAGGAGGGAGCAAAGCTCAAGGTGCATCGAAATCATGCTGGGCACAGGAAGTGATCAAAGAGCAAGCTTAGAGAGAAGGGTGGCATATTTTCTTGTACTCGCGGTGCTTTGCGGTGCATCGCCACAGCTGGTTTACGAATTAAGTTACTTTAACAAGGATGAAATAAAAGAAACTTTCATGAAATGCCAAAAGAAAATAGAAGATTGCGCGAGAGCTGGGAAGATAAATTTCAATGGAGGGCTTTGGAGCAGCGAGACCTACATATCAAACACGGGAAAAGTGGTAATCGGACCCTTAATAAATCCCAAGGATTTCGAACAACTCTCAGATGAACTCAGCAAAAATATCGTTTCCTTAAGAAGGATTCGCAATATAGCTATTAACTTCCTCAAAAATAATTACTCGCTAGCGAGCATGGAGAATTCTTGCTGAGCGGCTAGAGTCCCGCTTCCAGCACTGTGCTCTATTCCGAGTTCGGTTAAAACAGCATCAAGCACAGAAATGCCGGTAAGAACCTCTCTTTCGCCGATGATGTTCATGTGACCTATCCTCAAGATCTTTCCTGCGAGCTTGCCCTGCCCTCCCGCGAAAAGCACTCCATACCTCTTTCCTTGTGATACTACTTGATCTGCCTTTTCTGGAATTTTGATCGCTGTTACGGTATTTGATTCGTATCCCCTCTCCGCCAATAGATCAAGACCCATTGCTTGGGCCCCAGATCTGACCGCTTTACCCATGAGCCTATGCCTACTTATCCTTCTATCTAATCCTTCCTCGTAGATCATGTTTATTGCCTCTTTTAAGGCGATAACAAGGGGAGTTGCGGTAGTAAACGGTATATCGATCTTACCGTCTTTTATGTAGTTTCTTACATCGACGTAGTAGCTTTGCCCTCTGTCTATCTTCTTTATAAGCGATAATGCCCTATCACTAAGTGTAACGAATGACATGCCGGGCGGCCCTCCCAAGCATTTTTGCGATGCCGTTATCATGGCATCGATGCCCCACTTATCGACTTCAACTCTATCACCGCCCACCGATGTAACACCATCTACTATTGATATCAAACCTCTCTTGTTTATTTCCTCCATTATCTCATCCATGGGGTTCAGCACACCGGTTGACGTCTCGTTGTGAACTATTGTGACAAAGTCGTACTCTTTGTCTTCAAGGGCACTTCTTACATCTTCTCTCGTTATGGCTTTTCCCCACTCCTTATAGTATGGTGTTACGCTATCAGAGTAATACCTGGATATGTTGTATAATCTCTCAGAGAAAACCCCATTGATAAAGCTGATCACTTTCGAGCTACGCCTTACCATGGAAGAGACCGCTGCATCCATGGCCGCCGTTCCCGATCCCGTTATTGGTACAGTGAGGTTATCAGTGCCCTCAAGCTTTGAAACTGATTGCGTGACGAACATCAGATCATCTAAGAAGCTCTTCTCCCTGTGATATCTGACCGGGCTTGAAAGAGCTTTAAGGACCCGAGGATGTAGCTCTACTGGGCCTGGAGTTAGCAGCAATAAATCTTCATCATCGTACTTCAATTCTCTGTTTTGACCTCCATAAGCAATTCAGCTTTTCGATCATAAAAACGAAGAGAATAAAGGCAAGCGTCTTATAACATATGCATTGCCATTTGAAGACGGATCTTTCATATATGTGGACTATACCACGAAGAACAAGGACGATGGAAAGGTATTCGAGACCACGCTGGAAGATGTAGCTAAGTCGGCAGGAATTTATAGAGAGGGAGATATTTACGGCTCGCGTCTGATAATCTTAGGGCAAGGCTGGACAACTAAGGGATTCGAGGAGGCACTCAAAAATGCTGAGCTTGGCAAAGAAATGAGGGTAGAGGTGCCCTACGATAAGGCATACGGTCCTAGGGACCCCAGAAAGGAAAGGCATTACTCCTTAAGGGCATTCGAAAAAGGCGAAATTCCGAAGGTTGGCTCTTTAGTGGAAGTTAAGGGAGAAGTGGGAACAGTTTTGAGCGTAGGGGGAGGAAGAGTTCTAATAGACTTTAACGACCCGAGAGCGGGCAAAACCCTTGTCTACGAGTTTATTGTGAGGGAAAAACTTGAAAAGGACGAGGACAAGATAAAAGCGCTTGTTCATAGAAGGTTCCCAGGTCTTAAGAGAGACGACATAGTAGTGGTTCTGGAAAACGGTTCGTGCACTGTGCAACTACCAGAAGCCGCAAATTTAATGGAAAACGCCCCCTATTATAAAGCTGCTGCAGCTAGAGACATTAACAAGTACTTCCCAAAGATATATGTTGTCCACTTTATCGACACGTACATGTTCAAACCCCCACAACCAGCGCAACAACCAGCGCAACAACCAGCGCAGCAAACTGAGGCGCAATCTTCATTACAGGAAGCTCAAAAAACTCATGAGGGTTCTCAGGAAGAACAGAAGAGTTCTGTTCCCGCCGAAAACCCCACAGAAAGCCAAACTAATTCAGAAGCTCAAAGGCCGAAAAAAAGCAGGAAGTCGGATACTTCAAAGCCCGCTACATGAGTTTTCTGCGTACATAGCAGAAACGACTTCAGGAGTAGAATTGAAGAAGATTTTTCTCTTAAGTCCTACAACGTTAAAAGCACGCGTTCGTTATTGAGTGAAAGCGAATGGAGGTTCAAATTTTCGATACCATGAAAAAAGAAAAAATACCAGTTCCAAATAAGAAAGGAAAAGTCGGAATATACGTGTGCGGACTAACCGTTTATGACAGGCCTCACCTTGGCCACGCAAGGGTTTTCGTGGTTTTTGACGTGCTTAGGCGTGTTTTGGTCAAAAACGGCTATTCCGTTAAGTACGTGCAAAACTTTACCGATGTAGATGATCGCATTATAAGTAAAGCTCGTGAACTTGGAACGTTGCCAAAGGACGTAGCCGACAAGTACATTTCGCTTTACTTCGAAGATATGCACAAGCTTAACGTTCTGGACGCAGATGTATATCCTCGCGCCACGGAGCACATAAAAGAAATCGAGGAACTTATCTCGAGAATAGAACAAAAAGGCTACGCCTACATTACTTCAAATGGCGTCTACTTCAGAGTTCAAAGATTTCAAGGATACGGGAAGCTTTCGCATCAGTCTGTGGAGAACTTAAAAAAAGGGGCGAGAATCGAGCCAGATCCCGAAAAGGAAGACCCATTGGACTTCAGCCTATGGAAGTTTTACAAGGGAGATCCGGTGGAACCATACTGGAGATCTCCGTGGGGAAATGGAAGACCTGGATGGCACATAGAGTGTTCGGCTATGTCAATGAAGCACCTCGACGAAATAGACATACATGGTGGCGGAGAAGATCTCATATTTCCTCATCATGAGAATGAAATAGCCCAAAGCGAAGCTGCGACAGGAAAGACTTTCGCCTTGTCATGGATGCACGTTGGGCTTCTAAACATAAGTGGCGAAAAGATGTCGAAGTCCTTAAAGAATTTCATCACGATTGCTGATGCCGTTGCCCGCTGGGGGCCGAACTCCGTGAGGCTTTTCCTGCTCTCCGCACCATATCGTGCCCCCCTTACCTACTCCGAGGAGCTCATGGAAGCAGCGGCAAATAACTGGCTTCAGATAGAGGCTACTTACGCCGAAGCCCTGTGCCCTACCCCTGGTCTTGGTGAACCTTTTAACGCGGAGCTAAGCGAAAAGGAAAGACAACTTGAACAAAAGCTACTTACCCATCTTTCTGATGATTTAAATACACCTGCAGCAATAAACGACTTGAACTCGTGGACCTCATATGTTGCGAGGATATCTTCAGAAAGAGATGGGCTTACTAGGGAGCATGCCGAAGTTGTCAGGAAGGGTTATGAATACGCAGCTGAGTTGCTGGGTTTTGTTTTACCTGAGCTAGACGAACGTCACCGCGAACTAGTTGATCAGCGTTTTCTTTTGCGCAAGAACAAGAGCTTTGCCGAGGCTGACAAAATAAGAGAGAACCTTTGGAATGAGAACCTTGTCCTAATAGATCATAAGGATCACACCGTTTGGTTTAAGAGTTCCATTCCAAACGCTGCCCGTAGGATGGTAAAGCTTGATAGATCAGCATTTAAACCTAAAACTTAATAGCGATGGTAGCAAAGGGATCGCGTTGTCAATCGCGTTTATCATAAAGTTGGGTTACTACCTCTCCTTTGTAGTAGTCGCCGTTGCCTTCATGTACATCATACTTTCTGAGAGAGGAAAGCACTAGAAAGATGTTGGCCGATTTTTTATCTGAAAAAACTGTAGCCGCGCTGAAAAAACTGGGATATAGCGATAAAAACGCGGTGCAGCAGCTTGCGGTTCCCGTGATAAGTTCGGGGCAAAACGTGTTGGTAATAGCCCCCACTGGTAGCGGTAAAACTGAGGCGGCAATGTTTCCGCTTATGGACAAACTGCTAGACGATGTCTCTGGCACGCTAATTTACATAACCCCGCTCAAATCTCTGAATCGGGACATAACGCTTAGGCTTACCAGACTTGGTAAAGCCCTTGGATTAACCGTAGCGCTCAGGCACGGTGACACTACCGCGTGGGAAAAAAGTAAGGTAAGCAAAAATCCCCCGAAGGTTTTGATAACAACTCCTGAATCGCTTGAGGGTCTTTTAATAAGTCCTTCTCTGCTAAGTTTCCTCAAGAACGTTAGGGCGGTTGTCATTGATGAGTGCCAAGAAGTTACCAACAACAAGAGGGGCATAGCTTTGTCATATGCCCTTGAAAGGCTTTGCGAGAAAGCTGGCGAGTTCCAGAGAGTAGCTCTTTCGGCTTTTACATCCGATCCACTTTCGATAGCTCATCTGGCTTTCGGCAAAAGACCCTATAAAATGTTAGAGCTAAAATCCGTTAGGCCAACGGAGCTCATTGTAAAGCTAATACCTAAGGAATCTGAGATCAATGAGCTATCTTCTATAATAAGCAAATCATCATCAGTGCTGATATTTACTAACACCAGAGAAACTGCTGAATGGTTGGGAAGGAGGTTGGGTGAGACCGTTGATGTTGATGTCCATCATGGTTCATTGTCAAAAGAAATAAGGGAAGAGCTTGAACGCCAGTTCAAGATTGGCTATAAAAAAGCGCTGGTATGTACTTCGTCCCTCGAGCTTGGCATGGACATAGGGAGGATTGATACAGTAATACAATATCGCTCTCCTAGGAGGGTTGAAACGCTTCTTCAAAGGATAGGAAGAGCGGGACACAGAGAGATGGGGGTAGCAAGAGGCTACATAATTAGTGATGATATCTTAGATTACCTTGAAAGTATGGTCATATCGAGCAGAGCACTTAGAGGTCTCACAGAAAGATTTGCTCCGCCTCCGATGGGACTCGACGTGCTTGCTCACGAGATAGTTGGCCTTTTGCTCGACATGAATTCGATAAAGGTTGAAGATGTCAAGAGAGTATTCTCTCATTCGTGGTATTTCAGGGCCACTGACGAGGACTTGGAGCAAATATTTGGTACCCTTAAATACCTGAGGGCCCTGAAGTATGATAATGGAAAGGCGAGAAAAACCCTTCTGACCAGGAAATATTATGCTTTACACGTTTCGATGATACCTAGTGGTTTCGAGTACAGGGCAGTTCAATCTGGTGACAAAAGAGAGCTTGGCAAATTTGACAGAGAATTTGTGATTGCGCATTGCCAAGTCGGTTCATTAGTAAGGCTTGCTGGAAGGGATTGGAGAGTTGACGCCGTTGATTATGATAGGATGGAAGTATGGCTTTCGCCCTCGCCTTCAATGGGGGTCATTCCATCTTGGAAAGGGGAACTGATACCTGTTGATGCCGAGATTACGCGCGAGGTTGCCACCATAGACAGCTTTGGCCCTGACCTAAAGGCGTTGACTGATGCCTCATCTATTGCTGAGGCCCTAAATAGGCTAAAAGAGACGCCAGTTCCAGGTCTGGCCCTGGTTTTCTCCACCTCCGTTTTGGGAGAAAGGTTTGGCCTTATCCTCTCCTCTCCGTTTGGGACAAAGATAAACATGGCGCTTGGAATAGCTCTTTCAAGATATCTGGAAGAAAACGGTGTACCAGCTAGCTTTTCTAGAGACCAGTACAAGGTCGTTTTTGAAACAGGCCTACCTGTAAGCGAACAGCTACTGCAAGGTTTCTTCAAGAAGAGCAGGGATGAGTTGGAGACTCTTTACTTAAACGGTCTTCTAGCTTCCCCTCTTTACTTGAGCCGCCTCCTCAGGGTTTGCTTGAGGTTAGGCTTTATCGATAGTAAGGCATCCCCTGGACAGGCCCTTCTAAGGAAGATAGCAGAGGCCTGGAGTGGTACGTGGGTCGAGAGAGAAACGATATCCGAGATAAACTCGGATGACACCGATCTAGAGGGTTTCATGGAGGTTGTTTCAGATGTAAGACAAGGAAAGATTCCCGTTAAGTTTTCTGATGAAGTGCGGAACATATTCTTTGCTGAAAGGCACAGTAATGACCTGGCTACGATAATAGATGCCGTAAATAATCGCCTGCTAAATACAGATTTAAAGCTCGTCTGCCTTAGCTGTGGCTGGGAAAACATCTATAAGGTGCGGGATCTTCCAGAAAAGATAACTTGCCCAAGATGCGACTCTATTATGGTAGGGTGTGTTGGCCCTCATGCAAAAACTGAAGGGCTTATAAAAAAAGTTAGGAGTGGTAGAAAGCTTTCGCCAGAGGAGAAAAGCTTGGCAAATGAGTTAATGCGGTCTAGCAACATAATATCAAGGAGAGGGAGATTGGCTGCCTATGTGCTAGCGGGCAAGGGCATCGGTCCAGATGTTGCTCTCAGGATACTTAACCAGTTTCCAAAGCTCGGGTGGCCGCCAAAAGAGCTTGTAGCTTCCGTTATGAAGGCGGAAGTCGATTTTAATCGCACACATATGTTCTGGAACACCTAAGAAGCATTTAATCGCTTGCCTTTGAAAACACAGCAGTTTTTCCGTTATATTTTAGCATATTAGCGTAAATCGCCCAGTGGACCAGCACCGCCTCTACCATGTTCTCGTTCTCCTCTTCATCCTCGGAGAAGACAATTCCTTTTTCTTTTAACGCCTCAGAGATTTCCCTTGAGGTAACGTATGAAGACTTCTTACTCAACTCCAACGCAGTTTTAAATGGCTCGAACCTGCTTATGTTGTCTTTTAGGAGCTTAAATCCTGAAGTTCCCTCTTTTATTATGCGAGAGCCTAAGCTTGTTAGGGTAATATCCCCGCCATCTACGGTGATTAGGCCGAGCATCTCCGCCACGTTGAGTATCGGAAGCATGGATTTTAAGTCAAAGCCGAAATCGTCTGCAAGTTTTGCGGCATCAACTTTTCCTCCCTCATCCTTTACGCTCTTGAGTAGTGCCATAACCTGACTGCTGCTGACGTTTGGCGGGAAAACTGCATCTTGTGGCAAAATCCTACGACCTTTGTTTACTGCTTGCCTTAAAAATTTAAAGTTTTCCTGGCATTGGGTTGGCCCTCCTCAGAATTAATTGAAAACTTCAATCGCTTCAGCCGTACATAAACATTAGTAGCTCTCCGAAACTGATCTGCGCAGCATCACCTTATTGATTAAAACATAAGATTACAATGAGGTCAGCACGCGAAAGTCGACTCTCTCGAGGAACGAGAAAGTTTAATCTACCACAAGCGTGGTTAGCGAGTGGACCAGAATTTAGGATCACGTGCTAGGATATTCAGGTTATAGGATCGATTTGTGCGATTCAAGCGTAGAGTACCTAAATTTTTAAATGCGAGCCCTAGCCTTAGTGAGCAAGTTTCAAGTTAAACTAAATTTCTTTCTGATGGTTAGCGTCAAGTTTTTAAACGTATGCTTAGTACGATATGGAGATTGAAATGACCTTTAGGATTGGGATCAATCAAAAAGGTAGTTGAGGAGATTGGCATGATAGTTAAAGACGTAATGAACGACAATCCAGTTTACGTCGAGGTGCCTAGCAATAGGAAGACCGTGCTTAATGTCCTCCTCAAGAACGAGGTCTCTTCCGCACCCGTCATAAGAAGGGGAAAGAATACTCTTGCCGGTATAATATCAATAAAAGAACTCATGAGTAAAAGCGAAACTGACCAAACGGCTCTTCTAATGAACAGCCGGCCACCCAAGGTCAGGCCCAAGGATCCTATTCAAAAGGCAGCCAAGGCCATAATAAAGAGCGGCTTTCGGGCCATTCCAGTCGTGGATGACGAAGGTAAGTTAGTGGGCATTGTTTCCGTGGAGGACCTACTGTCCAGATTAGACAGCGACTCCTTTCTGAACGAGTCCATAGATAACTACTTGTCAGATAGCTTCACCTCTACGTGGATAAATACACCCATCGCAATCGGTTACAGGATAATGAAGTACGCGGGATCTGATACCATAATGCTCATAGACGATTCTGGAAGGGCAACAGGCTTTCTTATGGAGTTCGATTTCTTGAGGGAGCTCGAGGAGGAGTACAGCAGCAGCAAGTCTCTTATACAGGCCTCAAGCGAAAGCGAGGACTGGGATTGGTCGGTTGCTCCCGTGCTTTACATGGGCGAGAAATCGCTAACTTTTCCTAATAAAAAACTGCGTGACTTGGAGCCGAGAAAGCTTCCCGTGCTTCCTCCTGGAACGCCTGTTAGGCAAGCCATACAAGAAATGCTGAAAAATAATTCCCCTCAGGTAGCAGTTGGAAACGAGAGAGATATACAAGGACTAGTATTCGACGTCAACCTAGTCAAGGATTTAATAATCCCTCGAGGCTTCATTGCCCGTTAAAGCTTAGACCTAAACTTAGGGGTCGCTCCAAAACCGCAGCTTGAACATCTATGCGTGTGGACATTGAAGGTATGTCTTCCGCAGCGCCTACATATAACGTGGGTTTTGTTTCCTGCCCCCTTGCCCTTAGAAGCTGTACCATTGCTCAACTTGCTCAAAGAATGACATTGCTCTTAATAAAAGCTTTCTGTTTTATTCTTCATGGTGTTATTTTCGGTTTTTGCACTTAGAGCGCACGATCCGTAAGCCGGGTTTATAGTGGCTCTCGGTTGTGACTAAGGGGTTTTCAAGGCTCGGGCTTTTAAGGTTCCCGCTTTTACCTTACTTCTATAAGCGCAGAGTTTCGCGAAGGAGTTAACCTGACAACGATCTTGTGCTTGCTCCCAAGCGGAAAAGTCCCATCGGCATGACGCGAACCCTTTTAGGTTCCCTTGCCTGCGAAGGGGAAACGTTAGCTTGTCCATACAGGTATATGCAAGCCAATGCTAGCGCTTTAAGGGATCAGAGCACTTGGTTTCAGCTCCGAGCTTGGGAGCGGCTTACACAGCAGCGCAGCTAAAGAAGGAGATCGACAGAATTTGTCAGTTGTTTTTTAGCTCATCATAAGCTATTTTTATAAGCTTCTCTTTGTACTCGGTCTCTTCACCAGGGACGAGATCAGCTGTTATCGTGAGCTCGACCAAATCGCCTTCAAGGGACGTGATAGCTACTTTAACGCCTGCCTTTTCTAGTGCTTTTTTTACCTGTTCAATGTTTTTATTTACCTTTATCTTTAGCTCAAATTTTGAGCTTTTCTTTATCATGAACGCTCCTCCGGTCAAAAGCACATATGTTGGAATTATCAGCGTCCCTTTATCGGTGGCTATACGAGTGGTGATCTCGTTAAGTTCTATTATGTTACCCTCAGTGTTAATTGACGGTAAGTAGACTTGGTCGCCCCTCTTGTAGTCGAACAACTTCGCATTCTGCGTGTCTCCTTTGGCTATCAGGAAGAATCCCTGCACCACCGCTGAGTTTGGTATGATTAATTCTGTTCCCCCCTCTGTCAAGATGGAGGTGTAGATGGCGGTTATTTTACTTATTTTTCCGGGTATGTTGTTAATGAATACCGAATCGCCTACTTTTATGGGAAGAGTGGTATAGATGAACATACCTGATATCAAATTGCTCGCCAGAGTAGATATTGCCAATCCGATTATGATGGCAGCTATGCCACCGCTCACCATGATCGTCGTCAAAGACACGTGGATAACCGCCAATATGGCCAGAATGCCAGCTGTTACAATTGAAATTTCCAGCAAGAAAGTGAATAGGCCTGCTATGTGAGGGCCAAGATACCTTGAGATTATTTTAGAGAAATCTTTTAGTATATAGATCAAAATAATAGTTACCGTAGCTATAATCAAAACATGTATGTTTGTTCTCTCAGTTGGTTTGACGTTAACTAATGGGGCTATCACATAATCAAACAAAAACAAAAACACTAAGGCTATTACAAGCGTGATCATTACCCTGCCTAAAAGTCCCCTGGCGGTTTTGCTTTCTGCCATACTTCGTATCGACTAATCGAATTTAAACCCGATTATGGACAGTGGGTCAGCGTTAAGGCTTATTCGGTACGGGTTTCACCGAAATATGAAAGGGGTTTTGGGAGTGGCAAAGGGGATCGCGTTGACGCAAAGAGCGATCTTTCACGCATTGTCAGAATCCTTTGTTGATATACTTGAAGCTTCATGGTACAAACATCTTGCCCTTAGGGGTCCAGGTAAAAGTGCGGTTGCACCTATGGGTGTTTCTTCATGAGCTATGGGCATGGCTCCAAGAGGGAGGAGCTATCTTATCAGCTTGAGCTTCTTAGGGAAAAACTTGCCGAGATGCCTGATGATGAAAAGTTCAAAACCATAATATCTCTTTTCGGTAGGCGCGGGAAAAAAGCCGTTCGTAACGTTAAAGACAATGTGAAGGTTCTTAAACTTAAGAATAGGGACGTCTACGTGGTTCACGGTAAGCAACTAGATTATACTCTTATCGATTTTGGCTACTGTAGCTGTGAGGACTTTTACGTGAACAACGTTTTGAGAGGGCTTGGCATACCTTGTTATCATGTGCTGACGTTGCTGCTCTTGCAGTCCATGGGGAAGCAAATGCCTGAAGTTGATGTAAGGGAACTATTCCGCATGCCAAACGATCGAGCAGGTAGTGCCCTACCAGTTAAGGGACCCTGCAAGGCTTGCAGCCTCACCGAATCCCTTACGCGGATGGGCTTGACTTCCGGGTTCGGAATGGGTC